>Ga0268262_10003822_pt1 | contig 15991 bp, 13 predicted proteins | sample TergutNc150P3_FD_190354 | JGI IMG/M metagenome (GOLD analysis project Ga0268262, IMG submission 190354) | Nasutitermes corniger P3 segment gut microbial community from laboratory colony in Florida, USA - Nc150 P3 (SPAdes) (version 2) | ecosystem: Host-associated > Arthropoda: Insects >... | reverse complement strand
GGCCCTGATAGAATAAGCCCAGCGCTTCTTTGCCCGATTTGGCGGTTGATACGTCATACCCGTTTGATAACACCGCTTCCACCATTTCAAGATGAATACCGTCGTCATCTACAACAAGGATTTTTTGCTTTTCGTTTCCGGCGGTATCATTAAATTTTTCCGTTTCCTGTTTTAACGATTCAAAATTACTGTTGTTTTCATGGCTCATTTCGTTGACATGGTTCACCGAAACTTTTATCTGGTTAATGCCCGCCAGTATCTCGTTCATGCCTTCCGCAGCTTCCTGACTGGTTCTTATGAATTCGTCAGTTTCCTTAACTAAAGTTTCTCCTGATCGCGCCATGTCATCAGAACCTTTTTTAACCGACGCTGTTATGTCCCTCAATACGCTTATGGATTCCAGTATTCGCTTGCCTCCGGTTTCCTGTTCCTGCATCACTGTAAGGATATTTTGTTCATGTTCACAAACCGTTTTAACGCTTGAGTCTATAGCCCCGAAACGCTCCAACACGTCGTTAGACGATTTTGTGATGTTATCTATGGAAGCTTTTATTTTTTTCAGCATTGTAACGGTGGTTTTTGACTGCTGGCCCGACGACTCGGCGAGTTTGCGGATTTCATCGGCGACTACCGCAAAGCCTTTTCCGGCTTCTCCTGCGTGGGCAGCTTCAATCGCGGCGTTCATCGAAAGCAGATTGGTCTGGCTTGCGATATTGTTCATTACCGAGTTTATTTCAAGCAGCCCTTCGGAATCATGGGCTATTTCCCGTATTTCCTGCGCGACTGTCTGGAGGCCTGTCTTGCCGTTCTCGGACGCTTCAGCCAAAACGCTGACATTTTTGCTGTTTTCCGCAAGCGTCTGCGTTACCAAACGAATGTTAGCTGTCATTTCCTCTATGGCGGAAGACGACATATCCACGCTTTCAGCCTGTTGTTCTATTATTTTGTTAAGGCTGTCAATATTTGTTTTAATAACCCCGACCGCCTCTCCCGCTACCATGGCGCTGTTTTCCTGTTTGACTACAAGATTTTCCATGTTGTCAAGGTTAGATGAAATCTGATTCACGGCTGTCGATGTTTTTTCCATATTGGCGGAAAGTTCAAAACTGGTATGGTTAAGCCCGTTGATTTTGTATTTTATTGTCCCGATACCGTCTCCCAGATGTTCGCAAAAAACGTTCACCATACCGGCGATAGTGCCAAGCTCGTCCACAGAACAAATTGAAATTCGTTTTGTAAGGTCTTTCTGCTCGGAGGAAAGATTTTCAAGCTGCGCGATTATCGAAGTGTAGACCGCTCCTGCGTTCTTTTTGAGTGTAAAAGTCATGAAAAAAATACCGATTAAAAAAATAACCAGCGGCATCAATATGGAGGACACTGCATTGTTTTTCAAAACGTCCAGAGACCCGCCGAGGCGGTGAATACCGAGCATGGTAACTGAACAGGTAAAAAGAACGGCATCCAGGACTCCTGCCATGGGGATGATCCACGCTTTGGCTTCCTGCCGCCTTTCCCGGCAGTCGGCGGGGTATTTTGTAAAATTATGCGCGAGCAGGGTACTGGAGACTATGCTGTCTGCCGCCACATAAATAAACGTCCCCACCAGCATTCCAAAGGACAGTAATGCCAGAAACAGCGGCCCTTTTATGGAAGGATCAATCCCAAGATAATCGCCAGAAAAAACAATTCCAAGAAAAGCGGAATGACTCACCACGTTAAGGGCAATCCTTTTAATCGGCACTGCCCCTATTTTTTTAAGCCATAAGAGATACTGTTCCCCGTCCAGTTTTGTAAAGTATTCGTGATCAAAATACCGCGCGCCCCGCCCCAGAATAAGGCAGTAAAGGACGAGGAAGACAAGAGCCGGAATACCTAAACGAAAACCAAGCCGGGAAAAGGTATTCTCAAAAAATAATAGTATCAAAAAATCAGCCATAATCATGGCAAGCCCTGTTGCCGCGATAAGGGCAAGGAATGTGAATTTTTGGTTTTTCATTTTTCTCCTTTCTTCTTTAACTTCGATTGTTTGATGTTATAAGTGAATAATAAAAATTCATGCCTGATTCTTATATATCGGCTTCTAATAAAAGATTTAAATTTTCCAAAAATTGCCATTCTAAACAATATTTTACAAAACAAGGCGCGACAAATATGCGACAGATTCTTATTTTTTCAGGATTTTCCCCACCCTGCGTAACAGATCGTCTTTGTCGTATGGTTTTTTGATGTAATCAACTGCGCCCATTTCGCGGGCGTGTTGTATGTCTTTCGGATTGTTTGAAGCGGTGAAAAACGCTATTGGGGTGTCGTGTAAACGGCTTATCGCTTTTATTCTGGCGTATGTATCCCATCCGTCCATGTCCGGCATTATCAAATCCAACAATATTAATTTAGGAATAAGACCCCGATAGAATAAACCTAACGCTTTCTTGCCGGATTTGGCGGTTGATATATCATATTCGTTTGACAGCACAGCTTCTGCCATTTCAAGGTGAATGCTGTCATCGTCTACTATAAGAACTTTTTGTTTTTCATCACCGGCATTAACATTAAATTTTCCCGTTTCCAGTTTTAAAGATTCAAAATTATTGTTGTTTTCATGACTTATTTCGTTTACATGGTTCACCGAAACTTTTATCTGGTTAATGCCTGTTAGTATCTCGTTCATGCCTTCCGCCGCTTCCTGGCTGGTTTTTATGAATTCGTCAGTTTCCTTAACCAGAGTCTCGCCTGATTTTGCCATGTCGTCAGAGCCTTTTTTAACCGAGTCTGTTATCTCCCTCAATATACTTATGGATTCCAGTATTTGTTTTCCTCCTGTTTCCTGCTTTTGCATTGCTTTAAGGATATTTTGTTCATGTTCACAAACCGTTTTAACGCTTGAGTCAATAGCTCCAAAACGGTCTAACACGTCGTTAGACGATTTTGTGATGTTGTCTATGGACGTTTTTATTTTTTTTAGCATCGTCGTAGTGGTTTTTGACTGCTTGCTTGATGATTCGGCAAGTTTGCGTATTTCATCGGCGACGACAGCAAAACCTTTTCCGGCCTCTCCGGCATGAGCCGCCTCAATAGCGGCGTTCATCGAAAGCAGATTTGTCTGGCTTGCGATATTGTTCATTACCGAATTTATTTCCAGCAATCCTTCGGAGTCATGGGCTATTTCCCGTATTTCCTGCGCTACCGTCTGGAGCCCTGTTTTGCCGTTTTTGGACGCTTCAACCAAAACGCCGACATTTTTGCTGTTTTCCGCAAGCGTCTGGGTTACCGAGTGAATGTTAGCTGTCATTTCTTCTATTGCGGAAGACGACTTATCTACGCTTTTAGCCTGTTGCTCTATCATTTTGTTAAGGCTGTCAATATTTGTTTTAATTGTCCCTACCGCCTCGCCTGCCACTAACGCTCCGTTTTCCTGTTTGACTACAAGGTTTTCCATGCTGTCAAGGTTAGATGAAATCTGATTCACGGCTGTCGATGTTTTTTCCATATTGGCAGAAAGTTCAAAACTGGTATGGTTAAGCCCGTTGATTTTGTATTTTATCGTACTTATAAGATTTTTTATTTTTTCCATCGTAAGGTTGAAGTAACCGGCCAGTTCTCCAATCTCATTATCCCTGTTTGCTTCGATCTTTCCGGTTAAGTCTCCTTCACCCATTGAAATTTCTTTCAGGATAGAATTGATTCTGCCGATGGGTGAAAAAATCTGCCGCAGTAAGAGCATTACCAGCGCAAGACAGAACAGTACGAAAATTACCCCTATAACTATCTGCTGTTGTATGTTTTTGATAATGGTATTATGAAGACTCTCTCCGTCATAATCACAGCCGACTATTCCCACTTCTTTTCCGGCAGAATTTCTTATGGTGATGTAGAACGAAATAAGCCAGCCCCAGCCTTCCTGATTCACCAGATTGCCGCTCTCGGTTTTTCCGGAAGTCCATGCCCTTCTGAATGCGTCGTCATAACCGCTTGTATCTTCCTCATCTCCCAGACTGGAAAAATTTTCAGTGTCGTCAGGTTCCGCGCTGCCGTCAATGACATACTGCCAAATATCATCTTTTACCGGAGCCATAGTGTACAGATATTCGCAGTTTGCAAAATTTCTTAATTGTAGCAGATTAACTCTTGTTTCTTCATAAAAAGGATCGTCCAGGTCTCTTGATTTCGCAAGAGACTCAAAGGAATCTCCGTCAATAAGGGAAACTGCTTTTTCCGCTATGTAGACGCCTTGCGCGGCAAATGTTTCCGTTACGGATTTTGACATTTGGCGTATTCCCAACACGGACATTATTCCAATCAGGGTAATAATGAAAAAGGAGAGAAGCACGGCAAATCGGAACCTTAGAGAGTGGAATAATTTCATGATGCACAAATTATTCCACCTTGAACCGGGAAACTTCCCGTATCAAAGTGTCGATGCCCTCGCGGTTTTTGTTGCTAATATCATTGACATGGTGTATCGCGACATTTATCTGATCCGCTCCGGAAGCTATCTCTTTCATGCCGCCGGTTATTTCATGAGTCGCCGTTTCAAGGTTGTTGCTTTCCCGTATTACCTCCCCGGCCCCTTCAAGCATTTCGTTTGAACCGCTTTTTACCTGTTGAGTGATTTCGTTCACATTGCCGATGCCTTCAAGAATCTGCTTGCTTCCCTCGCCCTGTTTCTCCATCGAGTTGCGTACATTTTCTTCCTGCTGTGAAACAATCTTTACGCTTGAGTCGATAGCTTCAAATCTGTTAAGCACGTTGTCAGTGGAATGTGTTATCTTGTCTATCGAACCTTTTATTCTCTTTAAAACATTGCCGATTGTTTTTGACTGTTCGCTGGAACTCTCAGCCAGTTTGCGTATTTCATCGGCGACTACGGCGAACCCTTTTCCGGCTTCTCCGGCGTGCGCGGCTTCAATCGCGGCGTTCATCGAAAGAAGATTGGTCTGGCTTGCGATATTTTCCATTACAGCGTTAATTTCCATAAGCCCTTCAGACTCGCGGGCGATTTCCCGAATATCCGTTGCAACTTCCTGTAATCCGGCACGCCCTGTTTCGGAAGCTTCCGTCAATGTTTTTACATTGGTCGAGTTTTTGACCAGCGTATCGGTAACCGAATTAATATTGGCTACCATTTGTCCAATTGCCGATGAAGCCTGGGAAACATTTCTGCTTTGGTTCTCGACATGGCTGTTGAGTTTGTTGATGTTCACTACAACCTGTTCCATAGTCGCATGTGTTTCCGTAACGCTTGCGCTCTGATTAATAACCCTGCCTTCTATACTTTGTATGTTAGCTGTAATTTCATTGACCGCCGCCGCCGTCTCGGTCATGTTGCTTGCAAGGTCATTGCCGATTTCGGACAATACGTCGGCTTCTTTTTTAATGTTTTTGACAAGGTTTCTGATTTTTTCCATCGTATAGTTAAAGTTACGGGCAAGCTCGCCTGTTTCGTCCCTTGTATCGACATTGACGCAAGGCATCATATCGCCGGTTGCGACTTTTTCAAACGCGCTGTTCAAAAGGCCGATAGGACGGCTGATCATGCTGGATATATAAATCGCCAGCAATATGGTGGCAGTGAACGCGACGGCAAGCGCGATAATGATTACGGCAAGCAGCGTCCTTGACAGTTTTTCTGAGCGAAGCGATACTGCTTGCGCGTATGTTACTACGAATTCAAAACAGCGGCTGTAATTTTCCAGAATTCTGTCGCTGTATTCCCTGCAACGATCCAGCGCGCCTGTAATGACGGCGCTGTCGGCTGTTTTGGATGCCGCGTATAACGAAAGGATGACGGGTGTAAGATCATTTTTATATATCGCGCTGGCTTCTTCAAAAAGGCGCTCCACCTCGTCGTCTTTTATTAAATTTTTGAACTCTCTTATGTTTCCCTCCAGTACCGGCAGCAATTTCTGTATTTGCTGGAACTCTGTTTCAACCAGCGTAAAGTCGCCCATTAAGGACGCTATTACCATTTCTCTCACATATACCCTTACCGTAAGCAGCGTTTGTTCAACTTTGGACAATTTCGGCATCGGCAGGACGCTGTTTTTATACATATAAGAACCGGCCTGCTCAATTTGCCTCATTCCAAAAATACCTGTGATGCCTACCGCGACAGCCAGCACTGCAACAATCATGAAACTAACCATGAGTTTCGCCCGCACCTTCATATTCTTCATAGTTGCTCAATAATCTCCTTCTTCCTTTGCTAATTGCTAATTGCTCTTTGCTCTTTGTTAATTGTTATTCCACCTTGAACCGCGAAACTTCCCGAATCAGGGTGTCAATGCCCTCGCGGTTTTTGGCGCTTATCTCGTTAACATGGTGTACGGCGACGTTTATTTCATCCGCGCCGGAAGCTATCTCGTTCATGCCGTTGGTTATTTCATGAGTTGCCGTTTCAAGATTGTTGCTTTCCCGTATTACTTCCTGCGCCCCTTCAAGCATTTCATTGGAACCGCCCTTTACCTGCCGGGTGATTTCGTTCACATTGCCTACCCCTTCAAGAATCTGCTTGCTTCCCTGCCCCTGCTCTTCCATCGCGTTGCGTACATTTTCTTCCTGCTGTGAAACAACCCTGACGCTCGAATCAATCGCCTCAAACCTGTTAAGCACGTTTTCGGTGGAGCGGGTTATCTTGTCTATGGAACTTTTTATCTTTTTCAAAACATTGCCAATCGTTTTTGACTGTTCGCTGGAACTCTCCGCAAGTTTGCGTATCTCGTCGGCGACTACGGCGAAGCCTTTGCCCGCCTCCCCCGCATGGGCGGCTTCAATCGCCGCGTTCATCGAAAGCAGGTTGGTCTGGCTGGCGATATTTTCCATTACCGCGTTAATTTCCATAAGCCCTTCGGACTCGCGGGCGATTTCCTGAATGTCCGTCGCCACTTCCTGCAATCCTGTCCTGCCTACTTCGGAGGCTTCTGTCAATGTTTTTACATTGCATGAGTTTTTGATCAGCGTTTCGGTAACCGAATTGATATTGGCTACCATTTGTCCAATTGCCGACGAAGCCTGGGAAACGTTGCGGCTCTGGTTCTCGACATGACCGTTAAGTTTGTTGATGTTTGTAACAACCTGTTCCATAGTGGCGTGTGTTTCGCTTACGCTCGCGCTCTGGTTAATAACCCTGCCTTTTATACTTTGTATATTGGCGGTGATTTCGTTGACTGCGGCGGCTGTTTCTGTCATGTTGCTTGCAAGGTCATTGCCGATTTGGGACAGTACCTCGGATTCTCTTTTAACATTTTTGACAAGATTTTTGATTTTCTCCAGTGTTTTGTTGAAGTAAAGGGCAAGGTCGCCGATCTCGTCTTTGGAATTGGCGGTAATGGTGCGGGTCAGATCGCCTTCGCCTTCGGCAATGTCTTTAAGGGTATCTGCCACACGGGCGACAGGTTTGGCTATAGACCTTCCGATAAAAAACGCTACGACAATTCCAATGATAATGCTTACGATGCCTACTGCAAGGGTGGAATTTCTCATTCCTGTAAGCTGATTGTCAATATCAATCCTTTCAACGGAGGTGTACATTATCCAATTGCCGAAACCGGGAATTTCATTAAAGCTGCTTAAAAAATATTTACCGTTATATGTATACGCCGTTTCTCCGTTTCTTTCCTTCACTGATTTGGCGAACATCGCGCTCAAAGGGGCGAGCGCGGGATTTTTTTTCACTTCTTCTTGCGGGGTAAAACGACTGGCTACCATGTCTTTGTTCGGGTGGGCTACGGTAACAGCCTGCCCCGAAGAAACGTCCATTATGTAACAATAACCGCTTGGCATATTGACCTGCAAATTTTTAAGCATAATATCGGTCAGGTAATCCACGCCGTCTTTTTCCGCCATTAATATCCCGATGACTGGAGCGTTTGTTTCATTGCTTTGGCGGATCGGCACTGCCATTACAATTACCGGCTTGCCGGTCGCGCGGCTTACGACTATATCAATGTTATTTTCTCCTGCCATTGCCCGTTTAAAATAAGAGCGGTCAAATACATTGTTGGTGGTAGTGTTTATTACGCTCGTGTAACTTCCGTCCGCCAGTACCAGCGCCATTTGCTGGGCTTTAATGCGCTTAACTTCGGGTAATAAATCCGCATGGACAATCTTCCAGTCCAATGTACGGGTACTGGGCCTGTTGGCAATTTCATAGAGTATGCTAAGTTCCCAGTTGAGGAGCGTGCTCATAAGTTTGGCGTTTGCCCCGTTTTCGGCCTCTAACGCGCCGACAACGGATTCTGTCAGTGTTTTGGAACTGAGGCGCAGGGCCAGCACTTCAAGGCTGCCGGACGTTGCAAACACGACAACTCCGATAAGCAGAGGAACTCTTACGCTTAATTTCATTTTTTTCTCCTTAACATTATTAACTCGAAATCTGTTACATTTTATGGACTAAATGTTCCAGTACTGTTAATTTTTTGCAGAGTTTATCATGGATAGTATCCATTCTGCCTAATGCCTGGGAGAGATTATCCAGGCTGTCATGTATTGAAAGCAGAAGTCTGATGTTCTCTTCTGTTTCACCTAACATAGCCGCCGGATTGGATTGTACCGTATGTGTCATAATAAAGAAAACTATACGAAACAAGGCGCGACAGAAATGCGACAAATGCGGGATGTTCTCAGGGATTTTTATTTTTTTCTTTGTTACTCAAAATTCATGAAACGTGTATCTGTTACGGCCGTTTCTTTTGGATTCGTATAACGCTTTATCGGCGGCTTTGATATAATCGCTTCCGTGCTGCAAATGATTGATGATACAGGTCGTAACCCCGATGGAGACAGTAACAAAATCAGCAAGATCACCTGTATCGTGGGGTATTCTACATTCACGCACTCTTTCCAACATTCTTTTCGCAATCAACAGAGCGCCGTTTTTATCGGTATTCGGCAAAACAACAACAAATTCCTCACCGCCGTACCTTGCGACAAAATCTTCGTCTCTTATTACACATTGAGAAAGGGCAGCCGCGACTATTCTAAGGCACTCGTCCCCCGCGTCATGACCGTAAGTGTCGTTGTATTTTTTAAAATGATCTATGTCTATCATTAATAAGCTCAAGTACCCGCCGGTACGGGAATGTAATTTTATTATCTTCTTTAAACTGCCGTCAAAATAACGCCTGTTGTAAATACCGGTAAGCGGATCGATTATGGCCATGTGGAAAAATTTGCGAAAGGTTCCGGCTTCGTCTTTATGATATTCGTCTTCTTTAGGATTCAAATCCCAGTCGGAAAAAGTTTGATTTATTGTTTTTATTACCTGATTTAGCGGTTCAAGTATTACGGCGATAAATATATTGAAAAATACAAAGACAGTAAAAATGACTGTCATCATTACGCCGAAAAGAACCGTCATGCCGTTTTGCAGGGATTCTACGATAGTAAAAGGATGTAAGGCGGCTATATACCAGTCCAATGCCGGAATTGAGCCGTATGCGGCTATTCCCTGCCGATCCGTTGTTTTAAAATATTTTATTTCGCCGTTTTTTATGTATTTTACATTATCCATGATTTTATTGCCGGTTTGACCGAGTACGCTGGTTATATTTATTTTATTGGCAACAAGGCTGATGTCTTTTGCGCCGGTTATTTCTCCTGCCTCGTTAAAGAAATACAATTCCTCAGGCTCTGAATAGTTCTGATATATGGCATAGATGAAGTCAGACAAATTTATACCGGTTCCCACCATGCCTACAGGTTTTTGATTGTTGTCAAAAACAGGCGCGTTAATCCACAGCATGGTACGTTGTATTTCCGCATTGTAGTTGATGTTGAAATTGTATTTTTCCGTTTCGTATAAAGTCATTTTGTACCAATAGTTATCGGGGTTTTCAACATCAACCGTATAATGATGCTCCCCGTTAAAGTAAAATACTTTATCAATATTGCCGCACCAGAAAACGTCGCCTTTGAGAGCCTTGCGGTATCCGGCTATTTCCGCAAAGGCAATTTGTTTCATTTCTTCGTCTTGAGGGTTAAGGAAGTGCCACTGTATCAACGGAGAATCGGCCATTCTCAGGGTAATGGCGATTTCGCTGTTTATGGACGCTTCCAGTTTAAGCCGTTCAATTTCAATGGTTTGCATTAATTCGTGGCCGATGTTATCATACTGAATTCGTTCCATTAGAATAATGAAGGCGAAGCTTCCAAGCAAAAAAATAAGAATAAACAAACCGGCGGAGAAAATAAAAAACCTGCGCCGCATTGAAATTTGACGTTTTCTGGAAAACGGTATGGAAAACATGCTAATATAACCCCTATATAGGAGATTATAAAACAAAGAGCGACAAATATGCAACAAACACAATTAGCGTGGGCAATGGAAGAAGAAGACCTCTCGCAGTTATTCGGTTACCCTATGTAAAAGATAAATGTCTTCAAGAATTGCTCTGAAGGATATTTGTAAAATTCGCTCAGGTCATCCCAATGACGTTCCCATGACTGGGAAATCATGGGGTATTTCCCGTCCCACTTCTTCTTGAACTCTTCCAGGGCGGACAGCCCGGATTCCTCAGTCGGCGCGGAATAAACCGCTTTTAAATCCGCGCATACTTTCTTCAGGTCTTTATACGATACGAACTTGGTCGAATTGCGCACCATAAGGCAATGCTTGCCGAGGTAAAAACCACGCCCACCACCGAAGATGTCAAGGATCATGTTAAACGCCTTGCAAAAATGCGTAAGTATGCCGATTTGCACGGCGACAGCGGACTAAAGTCCGAGCGCATATTTTTGGGCGCTGTCGCCGGTGTGGTAATTACGGATAATGTAAGAAAGTATATATTAAAACAAGGCTTTTTTGTTATAGAGCCTTCCAGAGGGGAACCTTCGCCGCTTTGCGGCTCGGTGGAGTGTACGGGCGAAACTTTTACTATTACCCGCCAAAAGGCCAGCCGAAAGAATGGTAGTAAATTCAAAGAGCAAATAGCAGGTAGCAATTAGCAAAGGAAGAGGCGAAATAAAGCGATAATTTAAGGTTATATAAAAAACTGCCGTCTTAGCTTTTTTTGGCTTTCGGCTTGGCTTTTACTGCGGGTTTCGCTTTCGCTTTAACAGCCGCCTTCGCTTTAACCGCAGGTTTAGTTTTTGCCGCAGGTCTGGCTTTTGCCGCAGGCTTGGCTTTTGCCGCAGGTTTGGCTTTTGCCGCAGGCTTGGCTTTTGCCGCAGGCTTGGCTTTTGCCGCCGGCTTCTTTTCGCCGGCGTATTTTCTGTTCAAATCCAGCATGTATTCGCAGCAATCGGCACACAGGGTGCGCCCTTTTTTCACCCGGCCCCCGCAACGGGGGCATTTACCGTGGCTTAAACGCTCCTGGTATCTCTCCCGCCTTCTGGCATTCACTTCCTCCTTGTGCGTTTCAAGGAATTTCCTCTGCCTGAGTCTGTTGCTTTCACGCGCTTTTTCGTCCATATGTTTTACTCCTATTAACCATTGTATTTTCTTTTGTTGTAAATTACAATATATAGTAATGAGGATAATAATGAAAAAGTATATTGCCTTCTCTCTCTCCTTTATACTTTTTACCATATTTCCCGCTATTAACGCCCTTGCCCAGGACAGGCAGGAGGGAAACGCGACATGGTACGAGGATGACAGCCTGGATTTGCACGCTTCCCACGCGAGACTCCCGCCCGGAACCAGGCTGAGGGTAACAAATCTCAAAAACCAGAAAGAAGTATATGTAACTGTCAACAACCGCATCCAAAACAGCGATGTCCGCATACTTGATATATCGCAGGAAGCGGCAAGCCTGCTCGGAATGAACGAAACCGGAACCACGCCGATCCGCATGGAAGTGATAAGGGGCCTCCCGGCCGATCCTGTCCGCCCCGCCTCCCCTGCCTCCCCCGCCCCGGCGGCTCCCGCTTATAATGCCGGTAACGGCTCTAAGGATGTCCCTGAGATTACGGCTGTTCCCGTGGACGACGAAGGCTATGAAGACGATTACAGGGAGGAATTTTCACCGGCAGTAACCGCAGCCCCGGCTTCCCCCCCTCCCCCTGTCCGCGCTTTTCCCCAGCAAAGCTCTCCCGCCCCCGCGCCCCAGGCCCAGCCAAGGCAGGCCGCGCAGCCCCAGGCTGAATCCCAGGTATTGCTGAAAAGGATAGTCGTCATCATCAACGGAAGGGAACAAACCATTGAAATGCCCGACGGCGTTTATATCCCCCTTCCCGGCGCAGGGCAAGCCCCTTCGCCCCCCGCTTATACGCCGCCGCCTTCGCCGCCTGTTTATTCGCCCCCGCCCGTTTATTCGCCGCCTCCCGCGCCAAGGACAGCGCCTGCCGCGCCCCCGGCCCAGGCGGCAACAGGCATAACAATCATCCCCAAACTCCCCGACCCCCAGAACGGGAAGGTATACAGGGTGCAAGTCGGCTCGTTTTCCCGGGCCGCTCTCGCGCAAGTATGTTTTGACAGGGTAAGAGCAGCGGGTTTTAACCCGGCTTTTGAACAGAACGGCAGTTATTACCGTGTCGTAATATCGGGAATAAGGGCATCCGACGTATCCGGTGCCGCCCAGCGGCTTAGGGCCGCCGGTTTTACAGAAGCCTGGATACGCGAGGAAAACAGACGCTGAAAAGGCTTGATAGCAGGACAAAGCTCTTGCTGACCGCGCTTTTTTCGATACTGGTTTTTATAATCGATTCCCCGCCTGTCGCGGCATGTCAGACGCTTTTTTTTATTATGCTGTTTATATTCGCCAAAATCCCGGCGGGCAAAGTCTTCGCGCAATACAGATTCATGGTATTTCTCATCGCGCCGGTTGTAATTCTGCAAACGGTTTTCGGCGGCGGCTTAATCACCGGCCTGATGATAGCCTGCCGCATTATAAGCCTTTGCGTTTTACTCCCGCTTTTGACCATGACTACGTCAACCGGGGACATTGCATTTGGCATTACCCGGCTCGGGTTCAACTATAAAACCGCCTATATTATTACTTCCGCTTTTAACATACTGCCGTTATTCCAGGAGGACGCAAGGCAATTAATCGATGCCCGCAGACTGCGCGGCTATGTGCCGAGGTTATCCAGATTCACGGAGTTTCACGGAGGAAAAGATGATTCTCGCACCAAAACTCCGTGTACCTCCGTGTCCTCCGTGGTTAATTCTTTTTCGATGTTTGGAGAGTACGCGAAAATCGCGCTCCCGCTGATGATAAAGGCCATGCGCCGCGCCGCTGTTGTCGGGCTGGCAATGGACGCAAGGGCGTTCGGGGCATACCGCGCCAGAACCTGGCGCGCCAGGACCTGGCATACCGGAACCTCGCCGCATGAAGCAGGAATGTCGGCTGTTGATTTTACGGCTCTTGCCGCAAGTGTTGTTTACTCGGCAATTATAATTACAATTAACTTTATCAAAAAATAAAAACATGCCTAACGCAATAATAAAACTGGATAATGTCTCCTGGGCCTATTCCCGCGAAAAGAAACCGGCGTTAAGCGACATCAGCCTTGAAATAGAAGAAGGGAGCTTTGTCGCGGTAATGGGCAGGAACGGCGCGGGGAAGAGCAGTTTCTGCCGCCTGCTTAACGGGCTTATCCCCCATTCGCTGGAGGGAAAGCTTTCGGGCGCGGTGACAATTGACGGCGATGATACAAGGTCTTCAAGCGTCGCGCAACTTGCCAAAAAGGTCGGGATGGCCTTTGAAGACCCCGCGACGCAGCTTTTTACGCCAAGCGTTTACGACGAAGTCGCCTTTGCCCTTGAAAACCTTCTGCTTGAACCGGAGGAGATCGAAGCGAAGGTGCGGCAGGCTCTGGAGACGGCAGGGCTTTGGGAGTACAGAGTGTCCCCTCCTTCCGGCCTTTCGGGAGGGCAGAAACAGCGCCTTGCGATTGCCGCGGCCCTTGCTATGGCGGGCAAGCTCCTTGTCCTCGACGAGCCAGCTTCGCAGCTTGACCCTCTCGGGGCAAGGGAAGTTCTTTCGTTTATCCGCGATCTCCGCGCCCGAAACGGGCTGACCGTGGTAATGGCGACAGGCTCAGGCGAGGAGGCCGCAGAATTCGCCGATAAGATACTTGTGTTAAAGGACGGAAGCCTTGCCGCCTTCGGGACTCCGAGGGAAATCTTTTCCGACAAGGAACTGCTGAAATCATGTATGATAGACCCTCCCCAGGTTTCGGAATTCGCCGCCTGCATGGAGGGGCGCGGCCGCACCCTGCCGCTTTTTCCTGTCAATCTCGATGAAGCGGCTGAATCGGTTCTTAGATGGTATAAAGGGAGCCATGAGTAATACAGCGGAGGCAATCCGGATATGCGGCCTGAGCCATTGGTATGATCCGGGCAGGGTTATACTTGAAGGGATAAACCTGTCAATCGCGGAAGGCGAGTTTGCCGCTATTATCGGGCAGAACGGCTCCGGCAAAACGACGCTGATGAAAAATATCAGCGGCCTTCTGCGCCCGAGGCAGGGGGAAATTTTCATCCGGGGAAAAAGCGCGTCCGGGACGGAGCTTGCGGAAATCGCCAAAGAAGCCGGATACGTAATGCAGGACCCCGACAACCAGCTTTTTGAACAGACGTTATTTGACGAGGTGGCGTTCTCTCTAAAGCGTAAAGGTTCAAAGAAAGAAATCGCGCAGAAGGTAGAAGAAGCGCTTGAGGCCGTCGGCCTTTCGGACAAGAGAGACGTTTTCCCGCCCGCCCTGCCCCGCGCCGACCGGATAAAGGCAGTCTTTGCGGCAGTCCTTGCGATGGACACGGGGATTCTGCTTCTGGACGAACCCATAGCCGGGCAGGACAGCCGGGGCTGCCGCATGATTATGGACATTATAGCAAGGCTTCACCAAAAGGGCAAAACGGTTCTTTTAATTACACATAACATCGGCGCTGCCGCGCAATACGCCCAAAGGATAATCGTAATGAAAAACGCGCGTATTGTGATGGACGCCCCCCCGCCAGAACTGTTCGCGCAAAGGGAAAAACTCGCCGAAGCCGGGATTCTTGCCCCGCAGATAACGAGGCTCTCGCAGGAGCTTCGCTCCCGCATACCGCTTGAAAACGACGCCCTGAGTCCCGAAGAGCTGGCGGACATGCTTTGAAGAATTAGGAATTAGGAGTGAGGAATTAGGAATAAGGGAAGAGGGAAGACCTCGCGGAGGATGCGGAGGGGAAGAAAAATTAAGCGGTTGCGTGGCTTATATGTTCAGCATTCACGGAATTATTGTCGGCATAAACAGGGGGGATGTTTTCTGCATTAGGATTTGCAAGGCACAATTCATCATATTCTCTCATTTCGGCTTCTGAAATCAGCCCCGCTTCAAATTCAGCCTTAACTTCCTCGTAAATTGCTTCACAAGCCTCGCTATTATATTTTTTCATATCCAGCCCCCTATAAAACTTCTATAAAGATTCTTTTCTTCAATCGGTCACTGATTTGTTCATCAGTCAATAAAAAAGCGTTTTTGGCTCTTTTCTTAAACACCTTTAAATCCCCTTCGTCTATGTTATCCCTGTCGGACTTGGCAAAGCCGTATTCAAAAAATGTCCGTTCTTCGCTCCTGAAAAACACGATTACCCGATAACCGCCGGATTTTCCTTCGCCTGAACGGGCAATCCGCACTTTATACACGCCTGCGCCCAGATCGGCATCCTGTTGTCCTGCCTCAAGCTGGTTTACTATTTCCTTTAGTTCGCCGTCTGCGATACCTTCCTTGTCGGCAAACCGTGTAAACCATGTATTCTTAAATACCCTCACTCATAGACGATAGCACAGAATAGAAGCGGTTTCAAGTTTCCAGAACTGGTATTTCCCCCCAATTCAAGTAGCAATGGAATAAGAAGAAGACCTCTCGCGGAGGACGGAGGCGCAGAGGGAAGAAAAAGAGGAAGAAAAAGAGGGCTTGTTTTTTATTACGCTTGCTGGTACTTTATTGCTATGAAGCAAGCCAAAGAGCAAAGAGCAGGTATCAAAGAGCAAAGGCAAGACAAGACCCTTCTTCCTTTGCTATTTGCTCATTGCTATTTGTTCTTTGGTTTCGTACCCCCCCCCCCCCC
>Ga0268262_10003821_pt1 | contig 15993 bp, 14 predicted proteins | sample TergutNc150P3_FD_190354 | JGI IMG/M metagenome (GOLD analysis project Ga0268262, IMG submission 190354) | Nasutitermes corniger P3 segment gut microbial community from laboratory colony in Florida, USA - Nc150 P3 (SPAdes) (version 2) | ecosystem: Host-associated > Arthropoda: Insects >... | reverse complement strand
TTCTTTATTTAATTGAACTTCGGAAACGGAAAGCTGAACTTCATTATCATCAACCAGAAGAATCTTCTTTTTTTCTGAATTATCTACCATGCGAAATTATCTGTCGATTTCAGTCTTTTGTCAATTGATCGCAAAAACTAATATTTATCTTTGTGTTTACTGAACATATTAATCAAAATAAAACCCATTAAAGGTGTGGGCGAGCACCGTAGCCAAAACACGTGTAGAATCCGGCTATGAAGCCGCCTGACCGCTTAGAATTTTTTAATATTAATTAAGCATACAGAAACAAGACTAAGCGGTCAGGTTTTTTTTCCACTTTATCGGCAAGCCTTTCTTCGCTCGTCTTCTCCGCCGGAGAATTCCACATTGTTTTGTCTGCGGCGTTCGCCCGCACCTTCCTGTGTTTATATTGTTAAAACCATGCTAAAAAACTTGGCAAATTAAGGTTTCCACAAGTAAAAATGGTCTGTGGTCTACCTTCGGTTCTATAAGCATATCACCCCACTAACGCGGGCAGAACAATTTGGTAAGGTGATATGTAGAATTTCATTCTCTTGATAGTGCACAAACCTAATTTGCTATATTCTCGGTGCATTAATAAACGGAATAAACTGCTTATGAGTGGGTGTGGGCAGGGCTGGGCATGACCTTTTGCGACAGGCGAGATAATGGGGGTTGGACAAACCCCCGCCTTCGTGTCCAGCAAGCCAAAGGCTTGCGCACGAAGGCGTTCAATAAAGAATTGGAGCAAAGAGAATGCCCAGCACTGCTCACGCCCACCCGTTTCCAGTTTTTATTTGGGTTATTTGTTACAGTGAACTCAGCGGTAAATCAAGGTTTATAGCAGTTGTAGTAGCTCTTCAGGTTTCTCAATAATCAGCCGCGCGCCGGCGTTTGTTATTGTTTCACGCGAGCGGTAGCCCCAAGCGACGCCAAGGGGAAAGCAGCCGGAAGAGACGGCGGTTTTAATGTCTACTTCAGAATCGCCGGCGAAAATTGTATCGCTGGGGGTAAGGCCAAGCTCGACAAGCAGTTCCCAAACGCTTGCGGGATCCGGCTTAAGCGCCTTTCCGGGCGCGCCTCCCTGCACTCGGTCAAAAGAGCCGGAAGGGAAAAGACCTGCCGCCACTTTTTGAGCCACCGGATCCGGCTTGTTGGTTAAAACGGCGATTTTTATTTTTCGCTGCCTCAAGACGTTTATCAGCTCCGGTATCCCCGGGTAAGGCCTGGTATACGCAAGCGGATCCTCCGCGTAAAAAAGCGTCGCCTGTTCCGCCAGGAGGGACGCAGTTTCTTTTTGCCGCTTTTCTTCCGGAAGCGAAAGGAAGGCCAGGCGTTCCATTCCCCAGCCCACCTTATCCAGGTAATTTTCAACCGGCAATTCCGGAAAACTCATTTTCTTTAAGGCCCTGTTCATGGACGCAGCTATGTCCTCCAGGGTGTCCACTATGGTTCCGTCCATATCAAAAATTACGCCTGAGTGTTTTGGTTTCATAATTTTACCGCCCTCATTATCATCACGTCTCCAAAGCCGAAACGCTTTGCCGCTTTATCAAAAAAACGCTTAACCTTTTCCGGGGCGGCGCCTTTTGCCAGGCCTCCCCAGGTGGAAATTTTTTCGACGGCAAAGCCTTTTTCCGCCAGTAGGCGCGTCAGTGTTTTTTTGGAAAAAAGGTAGAGATGATCAAAAATCGCAGAGCGCCACCTGTTCCCAAAAAGACTGGCCTGCATCCCTGAGATGTTGGGAGTGGTAACGAAAAAATACCCGCCTGAAGCGAGGATACGGTAAACCTCCGCGGCAAATGATGCGGGATCGTTTAAGTGTTCAACAAGATGCGATGCTATTACCACGTTAAAATATTCGCCGGGGAAGTGAATTTCTTCAAGGCTCCCGTTGCGCAGATCAAGGTTCCTTTTCAGCCTTCCGTATTCCGCCTGCGGCCCGCTGATTTCAACGCCGGTTGTTTCCCAGCCCCTTTGGCGGAGCGCGGCAAGAAGGCTGCCTGTCGCGCAGCCTACGTCCAAAATCCGCGCTTTGTCGCAAGACAGGAGCGTTCTTTCGGTTTCCTCAAAACCTGAGTCTTTCAGGGCAAGGAGCGCGAGATCCAGAAAAGCTTTTTCATTGGCAAGTTCGTAGGCCAGGTAATCCTGCCCGTGGCTTTCGCCGTAACGGCGTTTAATTTCGCTTTGCTCAGGCTGCGGGTTCATTTGAACCAGGCCGCATTTGGCGCAGCGTACGTAAGAAAAGCCCTCGCATCGCAGGGATGGCTTGAACGAGGATGAAGCGCAGATGGTACAGGGGACGGATTTTTTTTCTTCAGCGCTTACCGGGGTAGACCAGGTTTTTTCATGGCGCTTCATTCTACCGTGAGCCTGTAAACCGCGCTGCGGGCATTGCCTGTTATGTCCTGCGCGATTATTTCAAGCGTTGTCTGCCCCCGGCTGAACCAAACGTCCGCCACCTCATAGGAAGGGACGGGCGAGTATATCTGCTTTACGGGAACCAGGCCGTTTCTGTAAACCATCAGCCGGCCGTCCCTGGCGGAATACGTTTCAAAAGACAACACCCCGACTTCGCTGCCGTTCAGGGAACACATTATCCTGTAAGGAGCCAACGGGTTTTCGTTTGGCGAGCGTATGGTATCAACCGCGTTCACTATGATCGTATAACGCCCCTGACTAAGGTTATAGGTCTGAGAAGGGTTGATAAGCTGCCCTTGCTCGTTCCTGAGCCTTACAGATAAAATTTCCGGCGCCCTTGTGTCTTCCGGAGGGGGGATGATCAGAACCGGGTTTAGCCAGCGCCTTTCCTTGCGGTCGAAGAGCTGAAAGTAAATTCCCTTGCGTTCCGCCCAGCCTGAAATTCCCGCTTCCCCCAGAACGTCGCCTTTTTCAACCCGGTTTGTTTCCGCTTGCCGGCTATTGCCGCCTGAACGGGCGTAGACGCTGACGATGCCGTCCCCGTGATCAACCGCTGTCCAGGCGCCCAAAGGCGAAGGGAGGCGCGATGCGTTATCCCCTTCACCACGGGAAAAAAAGATCTCCCCGGTATCCGCCGCTTTCATTTCTTCGTCGGTATCAAACGTAATGCCCAGATGGGGAAGGCCCTGATCGTTCCAGCCGAAGTTTCTGCTTATCGCGCCCGATGCCGAGGGCCAGTCTATCGAATAAAGAAGGACGCTTTGCGTTAAAAAGAAAACCAATAAAAAAGCAGGGTACTTTTTCACTTATTTTTTCTCCAGTTCAAAGGATGCCATAAGCAGGTCTCCCCCAAGGTAAATCCTGTCCCGCCGCCTTGCCAGAAAGGCGTTTCTGCTTTTAAATGGGGCGTCATTTACTATGAGCCCTGGATACCTTATGGCGATTAGGCGTTTTTCATTTTGCCCCTGGGAAGTAATCAGGAAAAGAAATCCTCCCTCTCCCGCATCGTCCAGAACCATTATTTCCCCGTTCAGGTTCACTTTGGTGCTTGTACGGGAACCGATTGTATAAATACCCAGGCCTTCCTCCCTCTCAAAAGCAATCTCCGCGTCATTGTTGATAAATTTTACGTGGACAGGCCGCCTGAACCCGTCGCTTAAAAATTCGTGATAAGCAACTTTGTAGGTATCCGTCGAACTTGCAGTCCGCGAACTTGCAGTCCGCGAATTATCAGTTCTCGATTGTTCCAAAACCAGGAAGCGCTGTTTTTCAACGCCCGAAACAAGCGCCAGACGGGACGCGTCCTGCGAGATTGCGCAGCCAAGAATTACCGAAAACCTGGAACCGCCGGGCTCAAACGGGGTAAAAACCATATTGCCCGCGAAGTCAAGAAGCTCAACCGCGCCGTCCAGGGTGCCCGCCAGTAAATATCCTCCCGCGGCGTCAACGCAGGTTAAGAGCGCGGGAAAATCGTGCGTCCAGAGCTCTTCCCCGGTCGGGCTCAGGGCCGTGATGGAATTCTGTTCGCTTCCTACGATGAAATTGCGGTTGTCCAGAAATAATGGATAGCCTTTAGGATTTTCGACAGCAAAGATTTCCTCGTTATAAGGATCCATGACTTTTATTGAAGAGGGCAAAGCTTCATATTTCGCCCAGGAGTGTTCCGATATGGAAATATAACTGTCCCTGATTTGGTTTATGGCGAATTTTCCGTCATCAGAAAGATAGCCAAAACGGTTCCCCAATGTAAACGGCAGCAGCGTTTCTTTTTCGTCCGATAAATTATCCTGGAAGCTCACCGGGTAATTTGATTCCAGGGATGTGATCCAGCGGGGCTTTAGAACGGTTTCAACGGGTATGGATCGCGGGGCAGCGAAAATGTAAATGACAAACGCCGATATGCCCAATGTGTAAAGCCATTTTTTGTTACCCTTTGACATCTGTTAATCCGACATTATGATTATAGAATGAATTGCGCGAATTGTTAAGGGAGCGAAGGTATGAAAGAAATAAAACTGGACGAACTTTTCGCGGAAGCGAGGAAGGCGGCGGATTCCGCCTACGCGAAGTATTCCAGATTCAGAGTTGGCGCGGCGCTGCTTGCCGATGACGGAACCGTTTTTACAGGCTGCAATGTTGAGAACCGCTCTTACGGGCTCACCATTTGCGCGGAAAGGACTGCCGTCGTAAAGGCGGTTAGCTCTGGTTTCCGCTCTTTCGCGGCTCTGGCAATTTCTACCCCCGATTCGGAAAGCCCTGTGGGCCCATGCGGCGCTTGTCGTCAGGTTTTAAGCGAATTTATGCGGCCTGAGTCGCCTGTAATTTTCGGAGGAAGCGGGAGTGAAAAGGTAAAGACAACCATAGGCGATCTTTATCCCTTCGATTCACTGCATAACCTGGGCGAGGATTAGTTTATCTCATTCTAAAGGTATGCCAAGCCATTCGTCGATTTCGCTGGTTGCCTCGTTTATCAGGCCGATTGAAACATAGGCGGTTGTTTCGGCGACAAGGAGTCTTTGCCCGTTAAGCGTAAAACGGGCGCCTGAGCCGGGGAGGTCGGCAAGGCCCATGGCGTGGCTGTAGTTGCGCGAGACCATTATCGCCGAGGGAATGCAGGCCTGCTTTAAGATGATCGCCCAAAGCATGGCCCTGTTGTCGCAGTCGCCCCTGCCTTCGGTGGCGGAGCTGACAAGGTTAATAAAATCGCTGCCGAATAAATCCCGTTCGTAGTTAAACGACTGAACCCACTTTAGCGCCTCGTTGGCAAAGTCCCGGTTTTCCAGCGGGGGAACGTTAAGCTTGCGTTCCACCTGAAAGGCAATGTCCGTAAGCCTTTCAAATGAATCGCGGTAAATTGCCCGGTAAAACCTGATCCACGCTTCCTTCCATCTGGGCGAATTCTGGTAACGGCGTAAAATCAGAAACTCCCTGTCTACAAGGGCCTGGGCCGCTTCGGCGTCTTCCTCAAAGATCCAGGCTTCACAATCAAGGGCAAAGACAGGGGCCTTTATTTGCGTTTCCCTTGGATAGGCAAACTCCGTAATTGGGCCGGGGGCAAGCCTGTCTCCTTCTTCCGGGATAATGGAGTCAAGGGCGGAAAAATGCAGCGCCTCAAGCCCCTGTTTTCCCGCTGGGCCGTAAGCCATTGCCAGAAGCAGCGGCTTCGGGGCCGAAACGCTAGCCGCCGGCGTTTGTTTTGGCTGTGCAAGCTCAACGCAAAGGGCCCAGCCTGACATGCGGCCATCCCTCGGCAGCGAAAAAATCAATTCCACCAGGGACGCTTTCTTCTCGCGGTATTCAAAAAATTCTATATCGCCAGAACTGTTAAGTTTGGTTTTAACATCGCTGGACATTTCCTCAATCGAAGCGTAAGCCCTATTATCGGTTCTTTGTCCCGGCGCGGCATAGCTAACGGTGATTTCAAACGCGGCCCCGTCCGGGTGTAAAAAAGAAAAAGCGGTTTTCCCGTCGCCTCCGGAATACTCATAACCCTCCGGAAGATCCAGGCTAAAGCCCCAGGTAGGATTTTCAAGAGGTCTGGAAAAAACAAAGGAGCATATGAATATTAAAAGCGGCAGAAAAAGAAGTCGTTTTCTCTTCATGGATTAATTATTGATCTTATGGGGCAGGTCTTCAAGGTAGATGTTAAAATTTCCTAGAAACCGCATTCTTGACAAGGTTAACAGCTATGTTATAGTAAAATATGGAAAATTTAACAGATAGATTAAATAACATAAAGGAATCAATTCTGAAATATGTACCAGCAAAGTATATTTACTTATTCGGCTCTTATGCTTATGGAAACCCTACTGAAAAAAGCGATATAGATATTTATATTGTTACTCCGGATAGCATTGAAAATTTTTCTGAAATTTACGCGAAAATTATTGGTGACTTAGGTGAAAAAAAAATATTTTTTATTGATTTATTGCTAAACGCAGAAAGTGATTTTAATATACGAAAGACAAGAAATAGATTTGAAAAAACAATAGTTCAGAAAGGGAAAATAATATATGAATATTGAAGATGTTTTGGAATGGATAAAAATCGCAGATGATGATTTTGATTCCGCGGAAATACATTCCGCGGAAATACTAAATCAGGCGACTCGAAAGCATTATGAAATTATTTGTTACCATTGCGCCCAAGCGGTAGAGAAATATCTAAAAGGATATTTGGAATATAAAGATATTATTCCGGAAAAAACACATAATTTAACATATATTGACAGTATCTGCATAGATATCGATAATCGCTTCATTAACATCAAGACTGAATGTGATTTCTTAAATAGATTTGCCAATGATATTCGTTATCCGCACAGATATGAAACAAATGAAAATGATGCTAATTTTTGTATAAATGCCGTTAATAAAATAAAAAATTTTGAATTGCTAAAAAATTTAAGAAACATCAAAAAAGATACGGATAAATTATAATCACGGCAGGTGTGAAGCTTGAAAGAAATTCCCGTCTTATACGAAAATCCCTGCTGCATGGTTTTAAATAAGCCTATGGGGCTTCCAGTTCAGGGCGGTGAGGGAATCAGGTTTTCCCTGGATTCAATCCTTTCAGAAAAAATAAAGCCAAGGCCGCTTTTGGTTCACCGGCTGGACAGGGATACTTCCGGCGTGATTCTTGTCGCCAGGACCAAAGAAGCAGCCAGGGATTTTTCCGCCCTGTTCGCGAATTCGGGAACAATAAAAAAGTTTTACCTGGGTATTTGCTTTGGTGTCATTGAACCGGCTGAAGGCACAATAAACCTCTCTCTTGACGTACGCGGGAAAGGTCGGGGCAGAATCAAAAAAGAATCGGAGACTTACTATAAACTTCTTTCGAGCGGTAATTTGGGAGAAACGCTCTGCGCTCTTCTGGAACTAAAGCCGGGAACCGGGCGCATGCACCAGATCAGGCGCCACCTCGCCCTTATCGGTCATCCGCTTTTTGGAGATGACAAGTACGGGGATTTCGCTCTTAACAAAAAACTGAAAGCCCAATTGGGGCTAAAAGGCCTGTGTCTGCACGCCTCGCGTCTTGTTATCCCTCACTTGCCGGGGCTGCTCCCCGACGGTCTGGATGTTACAGCCCCGCTGCCCGAAACTTTTTCCCGCTTTCTTAAGCTGCTAAAACCTTGAACCATACTGTTGCCTTGACACTATACCCCTGTTTGCCATGATACTTAATTCATGGAAGGTCTTCCTATGACAAGGGCGTATCTTGAAAGTTTGGCAACAGGGGATTTGATTGCGGCTGCCGACAAGCTGGGGATAGATATTCCTGATAACCCCGACAGAATTTTAATCATAGAAGAACTGCTGGACTTTTCTTCCAGAGAAGAGGGCAGCTCTTTAGCCGGCAGGGAACCGGAAATAAATGATTTGATCCTGACCGAATCTGTGCCCTTGCCGAAGCAGTATAACATAACGTTTATCGACGTAATGATTCGCGATCCTTTTTGGGCATTTGTGTTCTGGGAAATAAAAGCGTCCGAAAAAGAGCAGTTTGAAAAAGACGAGAATTTCGACGGCTATTATCTGAAAGTTTCCCGCCTGGATGATAACGGTTCCGGGAACGGGAACAGCGGACTCTTCATGGTTCCTGTTAAGAGCGAGGATACGGCCTGGTATCTGAGTTTGTCGCCGGCTTTTGAGGCCGATAATTCATGGTCAAACGAGAGCAAGTTTAAGGTGGAATTTTGCGCCGGCGTCGGCGGGGTAGAAACGGCGCTTGCGGTTTCAAAAGCCGTAAAACTGCCTTATTTGCCGGAACTGCCTTCCACCGCCGGAAAGCATGACGCTTCTATGGTTTTGGGAAATGAGCTTGTGTGCTTGTCCGGCTACGCGGATTTTCATGTGCTTCGAAGAAACGAAAGGCAGCTTCGTGTAAAAAAGGGAGAAAGCGAAAGTTCCAATGAGTAACCGTTACACCCTGTCTCTTGTTCTTAACGGGCATGTGCCTTTTGCGCGCCACCCTGAAATTCAAAACCCGTCCCAGGAGCTCTGGCTTTTTGAATCCATTTCGGAGACCTATCTCCCGCTTCTGGAAACCTTTGATCGCCTTGACAGGGATCTTGTTCCTTTCAGGATGGCGATTTCATTTTCGCCTGTCCTGTGCCATATGCTTAACGACGAGCTTCTTTTAAGGCGCTATAACGAGTATACGGACAAGCAGATTGCTTTTGGGGAGCGGGAGCTTAGGGAAACCGCGGATAATCCCGCCCTTAATTCCCTTGTCAAGCTTTATTACGATCGCGCGACCGAAAGAAAAGCGTTTTTTACCGAAAAGTGCGAATGCAATATTATAAAGAAGTTCGACCATTATCAAAAAAAAGGCCGCCTTGAAATACTGGCTACAGCCGCGACATGCGCGTTTCTGCCTTTTTATACAGGGTATCCCGAAGCGGTTCAGGCCCAGTTTGAGGTGGCGATTTCATCCTACAAGGCAAATTTCGGCAGGCTTCCGCAGGGGTTCTGGCTTCCGGAATTGGGGTGGAAAGCGGAATTGGATTTATGGATCAGGGCTTACAATTTCGGCTATACAATTGTAGACGCGCACGCTCTGGCTTTCGCGAGGCCCTTTGCGGAAAAGGGAAGCTTCTATCCGGTCAGAACGCCGCAGGGCATCGTCGTTTTTGCCCGCGATTTTTACTCCGCCGAGGACATGGCGGAAATGGTGCGCGATCCTGTTTACCGCTTTAACTTGCGGGATCAGGGCTTTGAGCTTCCGGCGGAAAAGCTGGGGCCTTTTCTCGGCCCCCAGGGCAGCCGTAACTACACAGGGTATAAGTATTGGGCTTCAGGCGATGATCGCTCGGGCGGGGTTCTTTACAACAGCGAAGAAGCTTGCCGGAAAGCCGTTGGCCATGCCCGTTCTTTTCTTGAAGGGCGCCTTTCGCGGCTGAAAAAAGCGGCCGGCCTCGTGGACGGGCCCGCCCTGAGCCTTTGCGCTTTTGAGGCGGACAGCTTCGGCCGCTTTTGGCATGAAGGGGTCGGTTTTATCGAAGCCCTTTTCAGGGAAGGGGCGAAAAACGAGGAAGTTCAGTTAATGACTCCTTCCGAATACCTCTGCAAACTGGATACATCCTCAGTTCAGGCGCTGACGCCTGAGTTTTCTTCCTGGGGAACAAACGGCTATTCGGAAACCTGGCTTGACGCTTCAAACGACTGGATGTACCGCCATACGATGAGGGCGCTGGACAGGATGGTGGAGCTGGTGGATCGCTTCCCGAACAATACCGGTTTAAAGGAAAGGGCGCTGAACCAGGCTGCAAGGGAAATACTTTTGGTTGTCGCTTCGGACTGGTCAAAGATGCTTTACAAGCAGGAGTGCGCCGATTATGCCAGAAGCCGCATAGAAGGCTCGCTGAGGAATTTCACGACTATCTATGAGGCGCTTGGAAGCAACTATATCAGCACCGAATGGCTGACACAGCTGGAAAGGCGCAACAATATTTTTCCCAATATTAGCTACCGGGTTTTCAGGCGCAGGCATTGAGCCGTTACCTGCTAAAACGTTCCCTCATGCTTTTAAAAAAAGCGTCGGCATCCATCGGGGTCTCTTCTTTTTCCGCGGACAGATTGTCCAAATCGTGGCACTCGATCAGTTCAGGTTTTATTTCGCCGAGAAAAGGGGAGGGCTGGCGTTCACTGGAACCTTCCCTGCGGTTTCGCTGTTGACAGCTTGTGATGTAAAGCTTGTCCTGGGCCCTGGTAATGGCAACATAGAAAAGACGCCGTTCTTCTTCGACCGGATTCGCGCCCTGTGAAAGTGAAAGCCCCTCGTCTTCGAGGCTTCTTTCGTGGGGAATGATGCCTTCCTCCGCGCCGGCTATGAACACCACGGGAAACTCAAGGCCCTTTGCCGCGTGTATGGTCATGAGGTTTACTTTGCCGCCGGTTTTGAGCGAATCGCTGTTCTGTTCTTCATCGCCGTCTGTTCTTGTCAGAAGGCTGATACGGTTCAGGTAGGCGTAAAGCCCCTTGTCAAATACGTCTGGATCATTTTCCCAGTTTTTTATCATTTCAATAAGGTATTCGATATTCGCGTATTTCCACCTGGCTTTTTTTTCGTCCTTGCCGTGTTCGTTTACCAGGTAGCCCCAGTAGTCAATTTTTTCAACGAGGCCGCGGACTTTTTTTGAAAGCTCTCCGGGCGAAAAAAATTCATCCCTTGAGCCCTGAATAAGCTCGATGAATTCTTCTATACCACTTTCTTTTCCTTGTTCCTTTATTATTAGTTCCGCGTTTTTCGCGAGGCTGATTCGGTACAGGGCGTCGTATATGCCGGAATGGTTTTTTTTCGCGAGCTCCGCGGCGTTCCGGATGCCGGCCTTGCCTATGCCCCGCCTGGGCGTGTTGATAATTCTCAATAAATTTACGTCGTCGTTGTGGTTGGCGATTACTCTGAGGTAGGAAAGTATGTCCCTGATTTCCTTGCGCTCAAAAAAACTGAATCCGCCCGAAACCCTGTAAGGAATATTTTCCGCCAAAAAAGCTTCTTCGATGCAGTCGAACTGGTTGTTTGTTCTTAAAAGGACGCCGAAATCGCCGTAGGCGCGGTTTTCCGCAAAGCGCAGTTTTTTGATTGTTTCCGCGATAAAGGCGGCTTCGGCTCTTTCGTCCTTTGGGTAGTACAGTTCGATGGGCTTGCCTTCGCCGTTGCCCGACCAGAGGTTTTTTCCCTTGCGGCTGGTGTTATGCGAAATCAGGCCGTTGGCGGCTTCAAGAATCGTCGTGGTGGAGCGGTAGTTTTGTTCCAGCTTTATCTCGAGCAATTCGGGAAAATCTTTTTCAAACAGAAGCAGGTTTTCGTAATTTGCCCCGCGCCAGGAATAGATCGATTGATCATCGTCCCCGACCACGCAAATGTTACTTTGACCGCCGGAAGGATCTGCAAGGAGCCTTAAAAGCTTATACTGAATCAGGCTTGTGTCCTGGAATTCGTCTACCAGAATATAGCGGTAGCGTTTGCGGTACTTTTCCAGAATTTCAGGGCGCTCTTCAAAAAGGCTTATCGGCAGCGCGAGGAGATCGTCGAAGTCCAGGGCGTTGTAGGTTTTAAGGCTGTTCTGGTACTCGTCGTACGCTTTCTCCCAGGTGTTGTCGGCGATATTCGCTGCTGTTTCTGCGGCCCTTCCCCACTTAAGCCGGCCTATCTTGACGTTTGAAAAAAGCGCTTCCATTTTTTTCAGGTCTGTTTTCTCACCGTAAAGCTTACACTCCCTGAGGCTCTCTTTTATCAGCTCGCACCTGTCGGTGGAATCGTAGATTGAAAAATTTTTCCTGTATCCCAAAATTTCAATTTCCTCGCGGAGTATTTTCACCCCGAAAGCGTGAAAGGTGCTTACAGTCAGGTTTGTAAGTTTTTTCCCCGTCATCTCCTTTACGCGGTTTTCCATTTCACGCGCGGCCTTGTTTGTAAAGGTGAGGGCGAGGATCGCCGACTGCGGGATTCCTTTTTCGAGCATCCGCGCGATCCGGCAGGTTATTACCCTGGTCTTGCCGGAGCCTGCCCCCGCGATTATCAGGATTGCGCCTTCAAGCCGGTTTACCGCCTTTAGCTGCGGCTCGTTGAGTTCAATTTGAGAATTTGACAATCAATACTTCCTAACTAAACGAACCATATAAGATTTTCGCGATTACCTTTCCGGCTTTGCCGCGGTGGCTGTAACGGTTTTTTTCTTCTTCCGAGAGCTCCGCCACGGTGCGGCCAAGTTCGGGTATAAAAAGAATGGGATCGTAGCCAAAACCGCCTGAGCCCCTTGCGGAATCCGCGTTTTTAACCAGTTCGCCTTCCAGGGTTTCCTGGGCGGCATAGAAACGGTTTGGCCCGCAGTATAAAACCATGGCGCACACAAAACGCGCGCTCCGGTTTGGGTTATCCCCAAGCTCGGCAAGCAGCATCGCGTTCTTTTCGGCGGCGCTGATTTTTTCCCCGTTATCCGACATGCCGTACCGCGCCGAATATATTCCCGGCCTTCCTCCCAGCGCGTCAACGCAGATGCCTGAGTCGTCGGCGATTACCGTGTGCGGGGTTTCGGCGGGGCTTTGCTTTTCCAGAAGCTTGTATAGCTCAGTAGCTTTTATCAGGGCGTTTTCAAGAAAGCTGTTCCCCGTTTCTTCCGGGTCAAAGTTAAGCCCGGCTTCATTCGGAATTTTCAGCTCCAAATCCCCAGCGTGCCTGAGAATTTCAACGGATAGAATATCAACGGATAGAATATCCGCGGATAGGATATCCGAGAGTTCCTTTTTTTTATTGATGTTTCCGCTGGCAAACCAGACCGTCATTTATCCCTCCCGAAAGAATATGATAGCGTTGGCAAGGCGGAAGGTCAAATCGGTAAAACATCAGGAAATAATTGGTTACAGTATCTCCCAGCCGACGGAAGTAACGTGCTGTTCGTCGCGAATTTTGTCGATCAGGGTTTCCGCGATTTCTTCCCGGTGTTTGCCGTAAACGTTCATTTTTGCTACGATTTGAACCTTATCCTCGGCAATATTCATGCTCTCCAAATCGGTAAGAATTAGCTTTGACGAGGAAATATGGTCCATAATTATGGAACGGATAAGCTTTTTCTTGTCTTCCGCGCAGACAGCCGTAATCTGATAACATTTGCCGGTTTCATCAAACAGGGGGCTGATTTTGTTTGAAATGGGCCTTAGAATAACATTGGCGGCAATCAGCAATACAGTTGCCACAAACGCGTACAGGATAAATCCGGAGCTTGCCAAAACGCCGATAGCCGCCGTACACCATATTGTTGCCGCCGTGTTTAAGCCCCGGACATTAACGCCGTCCTTGAAGATAATGCCGCTGCACAGGAATCCCAGGCCGGTTACGATTTGCCCCGCTATTCTCGTCTGGTCCGGCGTGTCAATGATGAAGGAAAAAATGACGAATATGCACGAACCCAAACTGACAAGCACGTTAGTACGAATTCCGGCGGGGTGGCCTGTCAATTGTCTTTCAAACCCGATTAGAAATCCAAATAACGCTGACGCGGCGATTCTGATTATAAAATCTACCAATTCCATGTGAACCTTCCTTTTAAATAAGTCTTATTAAATTTTATTGTATTATAGAATAAAATGGGTCTGTATACCAATCTGTTGGTTAAGTTTAAGGCAAGCCATCTTTTTTACGATAAGTTAACGAAGTTAACGCGCATGAAAAAGCCTACGCCATATCAGCGTAGGCTTAACCGGTAACACTATAAAGTTGTGTCGGATCGCGTTATTGTTGTTTTTCCCAGTTGCTCCAAGTTTTGCCTCCATTGGGAGTGGTGCCGGTCTGGGTCCGTGTATACGTGCCCTTGCCCCCCGCTTTATATACAGCATCCAAATTTCCGGGGAATGATGCGTAACGGCTGTCAAATTCAATGCCAGCTTCATTGAATTTAACGCTGGCCAGTGTTAAGAAAGCGCTATCGGCCTCACCACAGAACGCATATCTCTCAATGTAATGAACGCTCGCGGGGATTTCAATACTTGCCAGGTTTGTGGCGTTAAAAAACGCGCTACTTCCAATGCTCTGAACTTGACTAGTACCGGCGAAGTTAACGGTGGCCAGTTCTTGGTTGTTACTAAAAGCCCTATAATTGATCCAAATAACGCTACTGGGTATGGTAACGCTTTTCAGGGAGTTATCGGCAAACGCGTATTCCCCGATTTCCTGAACTTGACTAGTACCGGCGAAGTTAACTTCGGCCAGTTGGTTGTTAAAAAAAGCACTTTCATAGATATAAATAACGCTACTGGGGATGGTAACTTTGGTCAGGGCGTTACTGGCAAACGCAGCACTCCCGATTTCCCGAACTTTACTAGTGCCGGCGAAGGTAACGCTGGTCAAAGATTTATCGTTAAACACCGCGCTATCGATGTATACAACCGGTTTTCCCAATATATTTTCCGGTATCGTTACGCTTGAGCCGGAGCCGGTATATCCCGTAATCGCCACTTCATCTTCCCATTCAGAGTACTGATAGTCGCCGCTCTTAAGATAGCTGACTTCGATCTCTAACTCCTGGGAGATGAAGCTGCCTGTTCCTATGGCTATTTTCGCACTAAACTTATAGGTTCCGGAATACCAAGTATTGGTAAATACCAATGTAGGAACGTCGGCGGGAGACGTGATCATGTCCTCGTTGATCCAAGAGGAATAGTCATTAAAGGAACTGTCGTTGTCCGACTTAATCTTTAAGCCCCATTCAATGTCTTTGCCTTCCTTGTTGGCGTTGGCGGGCTGTATGGTCGCGGTGATGGTTATGGGTTTTCCCACGGTGCCTTTGTTACCGGCGGGACCCTCGAGTTTGATTCCCGTAACCGGCACGTTGGCGTCGTTAATGGTCAGCGTACCGGCGGATAAGGTCGCGGCGTTCCAGCCGGTTACAGCCGCAACGTCAAAGGTAACGTCGAATTTTCCGGCTATATTGGGGAGCGTAGTGCTCTTTGTGTACTTCGCCCCTTCATAGTAGATCTTTATCTCGCCGCTTGACGCGCCCGACTTTGGCGTTATGGTTACGGCTTTAACACTGCCCACCGTTTGTGTCGGGGTAATGTTAATGGTATAATCGTTCTTTGTGGGGGTTTTGTTTTTATTGATCTCCAAAGTACCCGCGGATAAACCGGCCGCGGCGTTCCAGCCGGTTACAGCCGCAACATCAAAGGTTACGGTGTACTTTCCCTCTTCCGAGGGCGCCGTGGTACTCTTAGTGTAAGTTGTACTGCCAGTCCCTTCGTAGTAGATCGTCCTTGCGCCGCCTGACTTGCCGTCTTTCGGCGTAATGGTAACTTCTTTTCCTTTGTTGCTTTCGTAAGTTTGAAACAGACCGGTAATGTTATAATCGCCCGCTACGGGAGTTTGGGTGCCAAAAAATAGTGTGCCGGCGTATAAACCGGACACGGCGTTCCAGCCGTCCGCCGCAGCCACATCAAAGGTCACTACGTAAGTTGTACCTGAAGTACTTACCGTGGGAAGCGCGGTACTTTTTGCGTAGTTTGTGGCGCCGGTACCTTCATAGTAGATCGTTCTAGCGCCGCTTGACTTGCCCGACTTTGGCGTTATGCTCACGGCGGTAACTTTGCCCACCGATTGCGCCAGGTTAGTAATTTCATAATCGGCCGCTTTGGGAGTATTTGTTGGTTCGGGGAGTTCGCAAGCCGCGAATGCGCACGCGACAACAAGAATAACTCCGAATAGTTTACTTAAGTTTTTCATAAAAACTCCTTCTGAATGTAATAGGGTTGTTCGGAAACTTCAGTTTCTGAACAAGTCCAATAATTAAGCTTGAAATAACCAATCGGCTGCGCCGTTCTAAAAATAAAGACAGCCGGTAAGTGCCCGGTAAACCCCAACGGGGTTATTAGCTTCGGACACCCCCGGCGTTTCCTGAATAAATGGATTAAACTGATAGCGTTGTAAAAAAGACGCTTGACACTGTTCTTTAGGAGATGAGTATAAGTGCCTGTTGCCTGTTGCCTGTTGCCTGTTGCCTGTTGCCTGTTGCCTGTTGCCTGTTGCCTGTTGCCTGTTGCCTGTTGCCTGTTGCCTGTTGATCAGTCGCAAAAAATG
>Ga0268262_10003820_pt1 | contig 15993 bp, 16 predicted proteins | sample TergutNc150P3_FD_190354 | JGI IMG/M metagenome (GOLD analysis project Ga0268262, IMG submission 190354) | Nasutitermes corniger P3 segment gut microbial community from laboratory colony in Florida, USA - Nc150 P3 (SPAdes) (version 2) | ecosystem: Host-associated > Arthropoda: Insects >... | reverse complement strand
GAAATTTTCGGCATAGGGGGCCTTGCGGGGCAGGGGAAACTGGGCATCCCCAACGGCATCATGGGCCTTTTCGCGGCGGGCGGCAAAGCCTGGATAGACGGCGAAAGCCTTGAGCTGGGGTACCCCAGGAAGATCCTTGACGCCGGTGCCGCCTTTGTTTCCGAAGACCGCCGGGGTGTGGGCCTTTTGATGGACGAAAGCCTTGAGTGGAACATCGCCTTTGGGGTTATGCAGATCAAGGGCGGGAACTTGAAAAAATTCCTGGGCGGGCTTTTCAGCCTGCGGGACGAAAAAGCCATGCGCCGCCTTGCCGAAGAATATATCAAAAAACTGGAAATAAAATGCACGGGGTCAAAGCAGGCCGCCAAAGAGCTTTCAGGCGGCAACCAGCAGAAGATCTGCCTTTCCAAAGCCTTTGCCCTGGAACCCAAGCTGCTCTTTGTTTCCGAGCCTACCAGGGGCATAGACGTGGGGGCAAAAAAAATCGTGCTGGATACCCTGCGTTTCTACAATCAGAGCAAGGGGACCACCATTGTGATGATCTCCAGCGAGCTTGAAGAGCTTCGCTCAATTTGCGACAGAATCGCCATTGTAGACGAGGGGAAGATCGCCGGGATCCTGCCCCCCCAGTCGCCCGCAGCGGAATTCGGCTTGTTAATGTCAGGAGAGAAAATAGCATGAGCGGTGGGCGTAAGGGAAGAAGGTAAAATGGGAGAGCTAATGTCATTTAACAAGATTCAGGTCGATGGCTTTCGGGAAAAAATGAAAAGCTTTATTACCGATTTCGGCTGGCCCCGCCTTATCATTTTCTTTTTTGTGGTCGTGCTTTTTATCGTCGCGCCCTTTGTGGGCATCAATATCGACAGCTCTTTCAAGGATGTGCTGGTGCGTTTCGGGCAAAACGGGATCATGGTGCTTGCCCTGGTTCCCATGATGCAATCCGGTTCCGGGCTGAACTTCGGCCTGCCCGTTGGCATTGTGGCGGGCTTGCTTGGCTCGACCCTCGCGATGCAGCTTGAGTGTACAGGCGGCTTTGGATTCGCGATGGCGATTTTACTCAGCATGCCTTTTGCCTTTGTTTTTGGCTGGCTATACGGCATACTCCTCAACAAAGTCAAGGGCGAGGAAATGACCATCGCCATGTACGTTGGCTTTTCCATTGTTACCTTCATGTCCATCATGTGGCTCTTGCTGCCTTACTCGAACCCCACGATGGTTTGGGGGTACACAGGCCGTGGCTTGCGTACGACCATAACCCTTGATGGTTACTGGGCGCGGATTCTCAACAATTTCCTTGTGATAAAAATTGAAGGAAGCTTTTTTGAATTTCCCACCGGCGGGATTTTGTTCTTTATTTTAATGGCTGTTATAATGTGGCTCTTTATGCGCAGCCGTACCGGCACCGCCCTTACCGCGGTAGGTTCCAACCCGGATTTTGCCCGCGCCAGCGGGGTTTCGGTGGACAAATGCCGGACCATCGGGGTGATCATCTCCTCGATTTATGGTGCTTTGGGCATACTCACGTACCAGCAGAGCTTTGGGTTTATTCAGCTCTATAACGCGCCGCTCTACATGGCCTTTCCCGCAGTGGCAGCCGTGCTTCTGGGCGGCGCTTCGGTGAATAAGGCTTCGATCCTCAATGTGGTAGTGGGAACCTTCCTCTTTCAAAGCATACTCACAATGACCCCTTCGGTTATCAACAATATACTACAAACAGATATGTCTGAAGTAATCAGGATACTCATTTCCAACGGGATGATTATTTACGCTCTGACCCGGAAAACGAAGGTAACAAAATGATACAAATCGGTGGCGCAATAAAAAGTTTTATCAATAAGGGTAAAAGCAATTTCAAGCCCAGCGTTCTTGCCGATAACGCGGTGGTGCTGATCTTCGTGGTCATTACCCTGACAGCGATTCCGATTTCAAAAATTCCCCTCCCCGAAATAATTCAGGAAATACTTTCCCGCATAGGGCGGAATTGCTTTCTGGTTTTCAGCCTTCTGCTCCCTATTATGGCGGGAATGGGGATCAACTTCGGTATGGTGCTGGGGGCCATGGCGGGGCAAATCGGGCTGATTTTCGCGGTGGACTGGAACATAGTCGGCGTTCCCGGCCTGATCTTCGCGAGTTTAATCGGCGTGCCAATCGCTGCTTGCCTTGGCGCTCTTGCGGGGCAGGTCCTGAACCGCGCAAGGGGCAGGGAAATGGTTACCGGCTATGTCCTGGGTTTTTTCATGGACGGCTTTTATCAGTTCATTGTGCTTTACCTGATGGGGCGGCCTTCAATCTGGGCTGCTGAAACTGTTGGAAAATGGGCTGCCCTCATTCCAATCCATTCAGCCAGAATCGTATTGAGCCGGGGTTACGGCATACGAAACACCCTTAATATGGACTCCATGCGTATGTCTCTGGACCGCTTGATTCCGTTAAAAATTGCCGGAGTCAATATTCCCCTTGCCAATTACCTGGTTATAGGCCTTTTGTGCCTTTTTATCATCTGGTTCCGAAAAACTAAGCTTGGCCAGGATATGCGGGCTGTGGGGCAGAACCAGACGGTTGCCCACGCGTCAGGCATTCCCGTGGATCGTACCAGAATTCTGGCGATAGTAATCTCCACAATCCTCGCGAGCCTGGGGCAAATCATATTTCTGCAAAACATGGGGAACATGGCGACTTACAACGCGCACAGGCAGACAGGTTTCTTTGCGGCTGCTGCGATCCTGGTAGGCGGCGCTTCCATTTCAAAGGCTAGCATTACCAACGTATTCATTGGAACCATATTGCTGCATTTGATGTACATAGTCGTTCCTCGGGCAGGCACCAACCTCTTCGGTTCCGCGCAGATCGGCGAGTATTTCCGGGACGCATTTAGCTACGCGATTATCGCCCTCGCGCTGGTGATCCACGCCTGGCGCAAGCGAGCCAATGCAGAGGCCGCCCGTAGCAGCCTTCGCGGCGCTTCTGTTGCCAAAGAGGAATAGTCCATGAGCGTAAACGTAAATCCGAAAATCGATCTAAAGAACGATACAAAAAAGCGTAGGCTGGCAATCCGGCTCGCCCTGGTTGTGGTTTGGATAGGTTTGGGTGCCGCGCTTTTTGTGTTGAACCGGGGGCACACGCTGCTGGTTGATAACCGGAATGTGGAAGATCCGGCGATACGTGCGCCGGATTTAATCACGGTAACGGTAGACAAGAAAAAGCCCCTGGAATTCTTACGGGGCGACAGGGATATTTTTGATCTTGGCGGAGGCACACACCGGCTCTACATTGAGTTCAGCGACGGAAAGCCGCCCTTTGAAAAGCGCTTTAAGCTGCCCCTTGGGCCGGATATGTTTATCTTATCTATCCCCAAAATGATAAACGGCATTGAGCCTTATTACGAAGTTTTCTACACCCAGCAGGAATCCCGCAGCGTCGATGCGGAAGAAGAAATTATATTGGAATGAAGATGTAAAGAATTTGCATCTCGTCCTTTTATCTCTTGTGCGTTGTTTGCATAGCTTCTAAAATTCAATATAATAATGAGATAAAATGTTCGGGAGTAGCTAAGCCAAGATGTACTTTGACGATTCCGATGACCCAATAGATATTTGCCTCGACAATGTGTTTAAGGCGGTATTTACCCGTAATACCCATGCATCACAGGGGGCATTATCAAAACTCATTTCTGCTTTGATAGGGCGGGAGGTTTCCATTATTGCTATAAATGCAAATGAGCCGCCCATAGACAACCTTCGGGATCGGCAAATCCGCTTTGACATCAACTGCAAAGCCGAAAACGGCGAGTTGGTCAATGTTGAAATGAGCCTTAACCCTGGCCCATTTGAGCCAGTCAGGCTTGAGTTTCATGCGGGGAAATTGTTCACCGGGCAGGATATTCGGGGTTATGACAAATCCTATGACGATCTGAAACAAGCCTATCAGATAGCGATTTTGGCAAAAGATCGCTTCTTTTCTGACGAGGTCATTTTACATACTTTTGAATACTATGACATGGAACACTCTGTATCGCTGAATGGGAAGAGCCGGATAATAACACTGGAGCTTTCCAAGCTGGACAAGGTGATAGAAAAGCCAATTAAAGATATGAGCGCTCCTGAACATTGGGGAATATTTTTTAGGTATTTGACAGACAAGGCAAAGCGCGGAAAAATAAATGAGATAATAGAATATGAGGAGGGAATAGCCATGGCAAGCGAAGTATTGATTAGCATCAGCAAGGACGAGATAGAACGGGCAAGATTGATGAGCGAATACAAATATGAACTTGATCTTCAGAGCAAGATGGTCCATGCAAAACGGCAAGGACTACAGGAAGGCAGGCAGGAAGGCAGGCAAGAAATACTCAATTTGCTAAAAAGCGGCAAATCTGTAGAAGAGATAATTATGGATTTTAATAATAATAAGGAGCAATAAATGAAACTAATTTTTTTGGGCCCTCCCGGGGCCGGCAAGGGAACCTTGGCTGACAGGGCGGTAGAATTTTTAAAGCTTCCCCACATAAGCACAGGCGCGATTTTCCGTTCCGCGATTGCGGCGAAGACTCCCCTGGGCTTAAAGGTGAAGGCAATCATTGACTCAGGCAAGCTTGTGGATGACGAAACAACCATCGCGCTCGTGAAGGAATACCTTTCAAAGGATGATGTCAAAGGCGGCTACATTCTGGACGGCTTTCCCAGAACCATACCCCAGGCGGAAGCCCTGGCGGGGTTTTCAGCTGTAGACAAGGTGGTTAATTTCGACATCCCCGACACTTTGGTGCTGGAACGGCTGGGGGGCCGCCGGGTTTGCCGCAAGTGCGGGCATAACTTCCACATGGTCTTCGACAAGCCAAAAGAGGAAGGGCTCTGCGATCATTGCGGCGGCGAGGTTTACACCCGCGATGATGACAAGGCCGAGGCGATTCAAAAGCGCCTGGAGGTTTACAGGGCGCAAACAGCCCCGCTTATTGATTATTACCGAGGTAAAGGCCTTTTAGTTGATGTGGATGCCCGCCCGTCTGTGGATCAGGTAGTGGAGAATTTTAAGCAGGCTGTAAAATAGACCGGCTTTTTACCATAAGCTCGATTATCGCGTCGGAATTGCTGTCAATGAACGATTTTTCGTTCATAATAATGTACTCGGAGCCCCAAAAAGCATTGTATTTCCTGTTGTGAGCCAGGAGTTCCTTTATAATGCCGTCATTGTCGGAATTCAGCATAATGTCTCGATATACGGGGATTTCGTTCATGCTTTATTATCGGCATTATAGCTTTAGGCACTATTTGAATATACTTAATAAATTTCCTTTTGTTTTTTAGCTAACAGATTACAGCAGGCGTAAATTTACCCAATTTCCTTAGCGTTGTTATTAAATTCAAAGCAAGGAGATTTCACAATGAAAAAAGTGCTTGTGGTTCTTATCGTTATGTTGGCGGCAGCGTCCCTGCCGGCGGATCCCATTCAGTTAGGGAATTTTCCTTTAGGGCAATGGCTGGATGCCAACTATAACGCGGTTTGGGATTTCACCGCGAACAACATCAGAATTCTTAGTCCCGACGGGAAAGTCCTGTACGATTTCTCTGAAAAAACAGTTCAGGACTTTAAGTTTATTGTTGAAGGAGCTCAGCCTGGTATTACTTTTACCTGTCCTGAGGCGGGAAGGTCTTATAAATTCCTGAAGCCGCTTATTAACAGCGATGTGATCATGGAGATTGAGAGGAAATACCTGCCCAAATACACCGTAACAATGAAGAAACAGTAATCCCGCGTTTTCTGACGGCTGTATTTGTGAAAATGCAGCCGTTTTTTATCGCAAATTATACCCGGATCCTGCCCTTATATACTCTTTTTCCGCAGTTTTTACGATTTCTTCGATGATCTTCTCTCCATCCCTGTACTTCGCGATTTCTGAAAACAAGCCAATGGGCATATTGCTAATCATTCCCTTAAAATCATCGCCATTTTTCTTCATTTTGATAGTTACCGCGTTTTCTATGTTTTTGCAGGTCATTTCGTCAGTATCTACTACCCAGTTCCACCCCAGGATGTTCATCATTTTCTTATCCTCCCGTAGATACTATATATAAATAACCGGAAAATAACAATGTTTCCCCCAGCCATCCCAAAAGCTTTACAAATTCCTCCTTTTTCCTTATTCTTTGGGTATGTTTGTATCTGTTGCGGTAGATCCGGGATCGGAGGGGCGGGAAAAGGAATTGGCCGATCTTTTGGGGCAGTACGGCTTTAAAAAGATACAGCGCTTTCTTTGGGAATCCGCAACGGTATCTGCCGATACCCTCAACCGGCTTAAGCGCGACCTGGATAAAGCCACCGACGGTTTTGACAAGCTCAGGCTTTTCCAGTTCCCGATGGAAGGCACCCTGGTTCTTAGCTCTTTAAGGGATAAAAAATGGCGTCGGCTGGTAGCAGTCGGTGACAGGAATGAAAAGAATGCTCCAGCGCCGGCAAAAACCCCGGCAACTGGTAATAATACTCGGCTAAAAACCGGAGGTAGGACATAATGCTGCTTAGCGAATTGGGGACACCTGTTCTGGAATTGAAGGAACAAATCTTTAGCACCTGGGGGCGTCTTTGAACAGGGCGGTTTTAAAGAGCGCATAGCGTCCCTGGAAGCCAGAGCTGCCGAGGCTGATTTCTGGAACGACTCCGGCCAGGCTGAAAAAGTAATGGGGGAGTTGAAAGGCTTAAAGAACCGCCTGGAACCGTGGAAAAAGCTCTTAAGCGGCATGGAAGACCTGCAGACCCTGTACGAGCTTGCTGCCGAGGGAAAAGACGAATCCCAAGGCCCGGAAATTGAAGCGGCTTTAAAAGACCTTCTTGGCCAGTACGAAAAGCAGACCATTTTGGAGCTTATGGGCGGGGAAGTCGACAGGAACGGATGCTTCCTTACGGTACATTCCGGCGCGGGGGGAACCGAAGCCTGCGACTGGTCGCAGATGCTTTACCGTATGTACCTCCGCTGGGCTGAGCGCCGGGGCTTTGCCCTGGAAGAAGAAGACCGGCTGGAGGCCGAAGGCGGCATAAAGTCGGTTACGGTAAAAATCGAGGGGGAATTCGCCTATGGTTACCTTAAGGGCGAAAGCGGAGTCCACCGGCTTGTGCGGATTTCCCCCTTCGATGCCAACGCCCGCCGCCACACTTCATTCGCTTCGGTTTACGTTTTCCCGGTAATTGACGACTCCATCGAGGTGGAAATCCGCCCGGAAGATCTCAGGGTGGATACCTACCGTTCAGGAGGCGCCGGCGGCCAGCATGTAAACAAAACCGACAGCGCCGTCAGGTTCACCCATCTTCCGACAGGGATCGTGGTAGCCTGCCAGAATGAAAGGAGCCAGATAAAAAACCGCGCCATTGCCATGAGCATGCTAAAAGCGAGGCTTTACGAGCATTACAGGCAGGAAAAGGAAAAGGACAACGAAAGGTTTGCCCAGGAAAAAAAGGATATTTCCTGGGGTAACCAGATCCGTTCTTATGTGTTTCAGCCGTATACAATGGTAAAGGACGCAAGGACAAAAACGGAAACAGGCAATATTCAGGCGGTAATGGACGGGGACATTGATCCTTTTATCGAGGAATACCTGCGCTTTGCCTGGAATAACAAGCAAAAAATAGCGCTTTCAAAGCCCATTGAGGAAAAGGAATGAAAAGCAAACGCCTCTTTTTATTTTTATTGTGTTTTGCAATGCTTAACGCCCTTTTTGCTTCCGGAAAGAAGCAAAAAGAGGAAGAAAAAAAGCCCGTTAACAACCAATGGGCGCTTTGCATTACAGCCTTTGATGTTTCCGCCATATCCCCGGCCTGGCAGACCGCCGGCGACACTGTAACAAGAAGCATCGCCGCCAGTTTGCAGAACCTTGATTTCCGCTTCTGGGGGGAAGAAGAAAGCGATTATTACAGGGATTATGCCTGGGCGAAAAACCGCGTTACGGCTATGGAAGCGCTGGTAAAAAAAAGAAACGAAAGGGATGCCCTTTTGTTCAAAGGCGACCCTTTATGGAAGTATGAAAAAGACCTTAAAGCCATTGACGATGCTATTCTAAAGCTCGAAAAGGATGTGGCGGCGGTTGAAGGGCAAGCCCCGCTGGTTGAGGGAAAACCTGTCTTTACCCTCAGCGAGAAAAACCTGAAAGGCACTTTTCCTCCGCCTCCGCAGCCTGGCACGGAGTACCGGTTCTGCACCACGGAAAAAGCGGATGCCATTTTGTCAGGCAGCCTTTCGGAATACTACGGCAGGATATTCCTTGAACTGAAAATGTATACCCGCTATACGAATTCTTACAGTTACAAAAACTCCATACTTTTTTCTACCGAGGATCTTAACAAGGCAGTCGCGGAGATTTCAGAACATTTGGCCCAGGCGGTTTCGGACACCTTCCCATCGGCGATACTTGTACGCAGTAACCCTGCCAACGCGATGATAACGATCGACGGTGTTTTCGTGGGCCAGGGGGAAACGGAACAACGTATTCATTCTCCCGGCAAGGCGGAAATCGCAATTACAGCCGACAATTACATTCCCGTTTCATTGCCGCTGGAACTGAATCCCGGAGAGCTTGCCGAGCTGTCTGTCGATCTTACGTCAAGGGGCATTACCACTTTTAACGCCGAAGTTTCGGACAAACCCGGCTCGAAGGTTTTTGTAGGAAGCCTTTATATGGGGGAAACGCCCCTTACGCTGGAATTGCCGAAGAGCGAATCCACGTATATCAGCGTAGAAACGCCGGAAGGCGGCATTGGTTCGCTTATATTGCGGGACAGCAACCTTATCAGGGGCAGCGCTCAATTTGCTTCGGCCAATGATTTTGTAAAGGCTGATTTTCTTACTGCCCCCCCTGTTTCCGAAGAAGAGAAAAAAGTGGAAAATGCCCGCAGGAATTTTTATTCAACTTACGGCGCGTTCTGGTTTGTCCTGCCGGCAGCCCTGCTTGCCGGCGGTATCGCGGGAACGCATGAAGCAATTAGCAATGATGCCGGAATCTACAGCATTTTTCGAATGGGTACCAATATCGCATGGGGCGCCGCTTTAGGCGTAACCCTCTATCAAGTAATCCGTTATCTGTACGTTTCCAGGGAAGACCCAACGCCAATTGTTAAAGTTCCTACGAAAGACAAGTAAAGGATAATAAGCAAGGATGAATTTTTTTGCGGACAAGATAAAAAAATTTTTCGGGATGCGGCAGGGCCTTTCGGAGGAAGTATTTGATGATCTGGCGGATCTTCTTGTTGAAGGCGATTTTGGCGCAAAAGGGGCTTTTGCCCTTACAGAAAAACTAAAGGAAGAGTGCAGCAGGGAAAAAGTCAGCGATGGCGAAGACGCAAAAAAAATTCTTGCGCGGCTTTTGACGGAAATTTTATTGAAAGCCGGCACAGTAAAACAAAATATTGAGGGAGGCAAGCTGGGGGTTATCCTGCTATTGGGGGTAAACGGCGTGGGAAAAACCACTACCACTGCGAAACTGGCTGAGCGCTACAGGACGCTGGAAAAACGCCGTCCGATTCTTGCCGCTGCGGATACTTTCCGCGCCGCCGCAATTGACCAGCTTAAAATACACGGCGAGCGGCTTGGAGTGCGCGTAGTGGCGCATCAGCACGGTGGGGATCCTGCGGCGGTAATCTACGACGCGATTGAAGCCGCAAACGCAGGCGGCGGGGATATCATAATCGCTGATACGGCGGGGAGGATGCACACCAAGTCCGCGCTTGTCGAAGAACTAAAAAAGATAGACCGCGTTATTGAGTCAAAAGCCGCCGGGTGCCGCTATGTTAAATACCTGGTGCTGGATGCTACAACCGGCAGGAATGCCATTGCCCAGGCTGAGATATTCAAAGAGGCGGTAACTCCTGATGGGGTAATTCTCGCCAAGTACGATTCAAGCGCCAGGGGGGGAGCGGTCTTTTCCCTTGCGGAAGATTTGGGGCTGCCTGTAGTTTTTCTCTGTACCGGAGAAAAATACGGAGACATAGCCCCTTTTGATCCACAGCGTTACGCGGAAGAATTCATTGGCCTTGAATAAAAAACATTTCTTTTTACTTTTAATTGCCGCCCTTTTAGCGCTCGGGATTTTTCTCGCTGCCCAGGAATCGCCTGAAGGCGTCGGATCAAGGATCGCTGCTTCCGCTCCTGAGCCGGTCATGTGGTATCGATCCAACGCTTCCGGCCTGGAAATTGAGTTGATCCCTTCGCGCCTTGCTGCTTTGCGAAACGAGTACTGCCTTTCAGTTGAAGTAATTAGCCGGCAAAGGCTCCCCGGCATTATCCCGAGGAATATAGCTCCTTATTATGCGGAAGGGTACAGGGTTGAGTTCAAGGTTCTTTATGAAAACTCAAAAGAAATCCGCCGCCAATGGATTTTTAGGGACAGTAGCGGCCTGGGCAGGCTCGCGGCTTCGGGAACTGCGGATTTTTTCTCTTCTATCAACAACCGGCGCGGAAATGAAGGCGAGGATCCTGACGAAGTAAAAGGCTTTATTGAAGTCAGGAACAGCGAAGGGTATGTTACAAGGGAATTCCAGTACGATGAGGATCTTTCCGAATGGGATTTCCGGTATTATTACAGGGAAGGAATTTTAATCCGCACCGAGACCTGGCTCAAGGGGCCTCCGCCCCCGGCCAATGGCGAATCTCAGGGTGAAGGGGAAATGTCGGCTATTAAAGAGCCTGCATTTGAGCGCCTGTTCACCGATTATTACCGCTACAGCCGTTCAGGCTCGCTCAGGGCCATTGACAGAACCATCCATGAAGGGGCAGGGGAAAGAACCCGCGTTGGGTTCCCTGCTTTAAGCCCTAGGATCACTCCGGTGCATGAAGTCGCGACCCAGGCCGGTATTTATACCACCGCGTATTTTTTGGGCGTAGGCAACCTTGAGGGCCTGACAATCGCTTACAGCATGGATAACAGGGGAAGGATTCTGAGCGAAATTTCAAAAAATGAAGAAGGAAAAACCGTCGGCGAATTGAGGAACGAATGGTCAGGCGACAGACTGCAGTCCGTTGTGTGGAAATCGGGCGATGATGACAGGCGTATAGAATTTGAATATGACAGGAATAAAAAACCGCTGGTAGAACGAAATTTCCGCAAAGGCGTACTTGAACGGATCGTTACAACCGATGGGGATAATGAAGTCGAGGAAATTTTTATGAACGGCGTTCTGATCCTTAGGGCGTATTGGGAGAACGGGCTGAAAATTTCGGAGGAAAGGGTTTCTTCCGGGGGAATGCCAAGATGAGGGCAATGCGCTGGATTGGCTTTATTGCCGGCCGCTATGTTTCAAAGGGCCGAAGGAATTCTCCAATGCCTGTATTTTCCGTACTGGGAATCGCGACGGGGGTTCTTGCCCTTACAGTTATCATCGCCGTGATGAACGGTTTTCAGCTTGGCTTTATCGAGAGCATTCTGGAAATTTCTTCCTGCCATGTAAGGATTGAAGGCATATCGTCTGAAGGCTTAAAGCCGGATGCCGGGATTTTAGGCGAGCTTCGCGCTTTGCCGGAAATTATTTCGGTTCTTCCTTTTGAGGAAATAAACGTTTTGCTCCGGGGCAATAGCTCAAGCCTCAGGGGCGCGTTGATCCGTGGGGTACCTCCCGACGCTTTAGCCCTTGATCCCGGCCTTGCGTCGAAACTGGAAATAGAAGATGGCTTTTTCGATCTTGGCGACCCTTCAGGCATAGTGCTGGGAAGGGAGCTGGCGCGCCACCTTCTGGTTGGCCCTGGCAACGAAATAAGCCTTCTTTCGATAACCGGAGGCATTAGGGAAGAAGAATCAAACCGTGCTTACAGGGTTACAGGTGTTTTCCGTTCCGGGTTTTACGAATACGACCTTGGCTGGGCTTTTATGAATATTGATGCCGCAGCCGGATTGGCAGGGGAAGCCGCGCAGACGGTGATTGGGATAAAGCTGAAAAACCGCTGGCAGGACAAAGCAGCGATTGAAAAGATAAAAAAAGTTGTCGCGCTTCAGGATTCAGATGGTTCCCTGGTTTCCGCTGTTTCAATCAGGTCATGGCGCGATTACAACCGCTCATTTTTTGGTGCCTTGCGGACCGAAAAGCTCATGATGTTTATTCTTGTCGGGCTTATTTTTATCGTAGTCGGGCTTAATATTTTTCAGGCGCAAAGGCGCGTTGTTCTGGAGCGCCGCGAGGAAATCGGGCTTTTACGCGCACTTGGTTCTTCAAGCACACAGGTACGGCTGGTTTTTGTCTGGGATGGTTTTATTATCGGGCTTGCCGGAGCCATGCTTGGCATGATCCCCGGGCTTCTCATTGCGTATAACATCCAGGCTTTCTTCTCGCTGCTTGAAGGGGCGGTGAACTTTTGCATTAATATTTTTAATTATGTTTTCGACTTCATTGGCGGATACGCCGGAAACGGCGAGTTTGCCGTATTTTCTACGCAGATTTTTTACCTCAAGGAGATTCCTTCCAGGGTTATTCCGCGCGAAGTGGCGTTGATTTTTATGTTTGGTTTTTTCTCGGCTCTTTTGGCGGCATGGTTCGCTTCGGGAAAAGTTTCTGCGACAAAGCCGGCGGAGGTTTTGCGTTATGAGTGATTTAGCCACCGGCCTTAACAATAGCGGTACAATTATCAGCGTGAGGGACCTTGTCAAGGACTACGAGTCGGGAGCTGAAACGCTCCACATCCTCCGGGGGATATACTTCAGCGTGCAGCGGGGCAGCTCTGTGGCGATATCAGGGCAGAGCGGCAGCGGGAAAAGTACCTTTCTTAACATAATAGGCGGGCTGGATCGCTTTGATTCGGGTAGCGTGGAAGTAGCCGGGAACGACATCTCTAAATTAAGCGAAAGCGGGCTTTCCGCTTACAGGCAGCGGCGGATAGGTTTCGTTTTTCAGTTTCATTATCTGCTGAAAGATTTTACCGCGCTGGAAAACGTAATGCTCCCGCTTTACATGATGGGTAGCCGTAAAAAAGACGCAATTGAAAAAGCCAAGCTTTTGCTATCCGACATGAAACTGGAAAACCGCTGGGAGCATTTTCCTTCCCAGCTTTCAGGCGGGGAGCGGCAGCGGGTAGCGGTGGCGCGGGCTATGGTAAACGATCCCGATATAATTCTGGCGGATGAGCCCACGGGAAACCTTGACCCTGACAACAGCGCGCTGGTTGCGGAGCTGCTCTACGCGGGGGCGGAAAAATGGAACAAGACGCTCATTGTGGTTACGCATAGCGAGGCTGTTGCTTCCCGCGCCAGGGTACGCTATGTCCTTGAAAACGGCATTCTTGAAGAAATGAATTTATCAGACAGGGAAGAGCCTTGAAATCCGGCCCGTTAAAAATTCTCCCGGCTTTTTTTATCGCCCTGCGCTACCTTTTGGGCAGGGCCCGCGAGGGCGGGCGTTACCTCCGGGGGGCCGCTGCGGGCATCGCTTTGAGCCTTATCCCGATTATTGTAACGCTTATCGTTGCCGACGGGATGATCCGCGGAATTACTGACCGCTACCTGGAATTGGGAACCGGCCACATTCAGGTTTACAATTACTTTAATAGCCAGGAGCCGGAAGCCGCTCTTCCTCAGATTATAGCCCTTCCCGGCATCAGGGGCGCCTGGCCGGAGAGGCATGGCCTGGGGGTTGTCTTTCACGGCTCTTCTTCCAAGGGTGTAACAATCAGGGCGGTGGAAAAATCCTTTTGGGAAGATCCAGGCTCGATGAAGTACCTAAAGGTATTATCCGGCGAAGCGAACACGGACAACATCAGGGACGTTTTGTTGGGGGAAGACCTTGCCAATTCCATAGGCGCTTCCGCCGGAAGCACGGTAAGGATCATGACCATACGTTCGTCATCCGGCAGCCGCTATATTCCCAGGGTTACGCCGTTTACCGTGCGGGGGATAATTAGCTCAGGCTACCGCGAGCTGGATTCCCTGTGGTGCATTATGAGCATTGAAGCCGGGAAGCAGATCATGCCGGATTCCAGCACGGCGTTTCTGGTGCTAAAAATCGACGATCCCTACAGGGAAGCGGATTCCATGGTCAATACGCTTTATAATATTTTAGATTCCGACTACGGCGTATACACATGGAAAATGCTTCAAAGCTCCCAGTACAGCTCCTATGAATCGACCAGGCAGCTCCTCCTTTTTATCATGGCCCTGATTGTGCTTGTAGCATCGGTCAATGTATCGTCGGCAACTTCAATGCTGGTCATTGAGCGCCAAAGGGACATTGCCGTCCTGAAAGCTTCCGGCGCAGGGCCTTCCTTTACCAGCGCGGTATTTTTATGGGGCGCTTTTTTAACCGGCCTTGCTGGCTCCGCCTTTGGCATCGCGGCAGGGCTTGCCATCGGCTGCTCTGTGAACAGCCTGATAAGGGCGCTGGAAAGGGTGCTGACTTTCTTTTCGGGAATTTTCCATGGCGGTCCCGTCTTAATTCTTGACTCAGGCTACTACCTTGAAACCATCCCCATCATCGTGAACTGGAAAGTGGTTTTAATAATCGCCCTTTCGACGATCTTCGCAGCTGTTCTGGCTTCCTGGCTTCCTGCCCGCAGGGCAGGAAAGCTAAAGCCGATTGAGATACTGAGGAAGTATTAGGAAAATTCAGCAATCCATTTATTAAGTAGTTCTTCATTAGGATACACATCTTTATATATTTTTTTTGCTTTCTCTGGGGCTATTTCTTCCCAATCTTCACCATTGTAGATACTATCATAGCCTGATAATGCTATAATTCTACTCAGTATGGCAAAGAAAAATAGCAACTACCTTATATTTGTTGATGAGTCAGGGGATCATCATCTCAATAAATACCCTAAAGATTTCCCGATGTTTGTCCTTGCGTTTGTAATAATAACAAAAGACGAATATTGCGATCATCTGCTGCCGAGGTTTTCAAGGCTGAAACTTAAGTATTTTCCTGACGTGAGTACTATTTTCCATGAGAGGGAAATAAGGAAGGCAGAAAAAAGATTTTCGTTTCCTACTAATTCTGAAATGCGTAATTCTTTCTATACGGATTTGAATGCGCGTCCTATTGGTATTCATGTCCTCCGCCCTGAACAGCCGAATAGGGCATGGGAAATAATTAAAGAAAAAATTATCCAAGAAGGGCTAGTAGTGCTTCCGAAAAAATAAGCGGCTGCCTTTCGACAGCCGCCGGACGGGTTCCCCATCCCATTTATACTGTAAATATATTTCTCAAGAACTAAAAAGTCAAGTTGATTCTTTTTCTGGAACAGGAGGTTTTTCTATAGGTACGATGAAAAAAGGTATGGATTTTTGAGGTTTATGGCAATTTTGCCATCAGTTCGTTAAAAAGTTTCCGGCGTGATTTGACCATTTTGAATGTCATATCGTTATTTCCCAACGGCAGAGTAACCTAATAGCTTGTCTGGGATTGTAATATCTCTTTCCTGCCGCCAAAGGAAAATTCCAGTAACTTGTATCTTTGTTGGTAAGTCCCGACCTCGGTATAAACATAGGGAATACCATTCAGGGCGGCATCGCCATATTTAATGAAAATTTGCCCTTCTTCTGAGTACCCTGTAATGGGCACTCTTTTGGGGTAATCTTTGAATGGGCGTTTGCTATCGTCGCCCACCATGGATGTCCAATCTTCTCCATAGCCGTCAATGATTATTGTGTCAGAACTGATTGTAAGCGTTCCCGAATACAAGCCGGAGTCATTCGAGACCCAGGTTCCACGCAGTTTGCTGTCAAAATACTTGAAATCGCCGGTTGTCATTAGCCCATCGCAAGAGCTCATAAAAAAGGCGGGTAGCAGAAATATGATAATAGCAAAGGATTTAGGGTTTTTCATGGTTTTTCTCCCTGGGTGGCGGTGGGTTTTCCTGATTTTCCCGTAACTTCAGTAATCGCTCTATATGGAGCAATACAAAGTCCTGAAAATCGGCGGGTAGTTCATTGAATATGCTGACTAATCTGGTAATCTTTTCGTCAGAACTTTTGTAGAACATCTCTCCATCGCCGTTTTTTAGCCAATTTTCGTTAATTCCAAAGATCATGGAGGCAA
>Ga0268262_10003819_pt1 | contig 15994 bp, 11 predicted proteins | sample TergutNc150P3_FD_190354 | JGI IMG/M metagenome (GOLD analysis project Ga0268262, IMG submission 190354) | Nasutitermes corniger P3 segment gut microbial community from laboratory colony in Florida, USA - Nc150 P3 (SPAdes) (version 2) | ecosystem: Host-associated > Arthropoda: Insects >... | reverse complement strand
GAGAGAGAGAGAGAGAATCAGAATTCATATAAGGTTTTGAGCAGGGAATAAAGTTTCTTTCGCTCATGTTGTAATATTGCGATTTAATGGTTTTTTTGTCAAGTAAAATAGGGAGTAGGGAGTAGGGTCGTTGTTCATAATCTAAGCGTGTTATCATAATGCGCAGCTTACGAACAAAAACCCCACTCCCTACTCCCCACTCCCTGCCGCCGTAAGAGATAGTTACATGAAAAGCCACACCTTGACAGACCTTAATTTTCAAAATATGGTTAAATCATATAATTTTAAGGAGTAAAATTATGAAAAAATTCAGTATTATCGTATTTGCCGTTGTTTTATTAGCTGCGTTTAGCGGATGTTCTAAAAATCAACAGTCAAATAGGACGGCGGCGGAGACATTTGAACTTGCCCTTGTAACGGATATTGGCACTATTGACGATAAATCTTTTAACCAGGGTTCATGGGAAGGATTGGTTCAATATGCCAGAGAAAAGAGTATTTCCCATAAATACTATCAGCCTGCGGAGCAGAGCGATGACGCGTATCTTACGACCATAGACTTGGCTGTAAGGGGCGGAGCAAAAGTAATTGTAACTCCGGGTTTCCTTTTTGAAGTTCCCATTTTTACCGCGCAGGACCGTTATCCCGACGTCCGTTTTATTTTGGTAGACGGAACCCCCCACTCGGCGGATTATTCAACCTTTAAGACGAATAACAATGTTGTCGGCGTTCTTTATGCCGAAGATCAGGCGGGGTTTCTCGCCGGATACGCCGCTGTTAAGGACGGCAACAGGAAGCTGGGATTTATGGGCGGCATGGCTGTCCCGGCAGTTGTCCGTTTCGGATATGGTTTTGTTCAGGGAGCCGAATATGCGGCGCAGGAGCTTGGGCTTGCATCAGGCGCAATTACGATTAACTACCATTATACGGGCGGTTTTTCCGCCACACCGGAAGCCCAGACAATGGCGGCTTCATGGTACAACAGCGGGGTTGATATAATCTTCGCGTGCGGAGGCGCGGTCGGAAACTCGGTCATGGCTGCCGCCGAACAGACCGGAAAAAAAGTCATAGGCGTAGACGTGGATCAGTCAGGCGAATCCCCGACTGTTATCACTTCCGCTATGAAGGGGCTTCAGGCTTCCGTTTATTCCTGTCTTGTTGATTTTTACGCGGGTAAATTCCCCGGCGGACAGACGCTTGTCTTTTCCGCGGCCAATGACGGCGTAGGTCTTCCGATGGCATCTTCAAAATTCCAAAGCTTTAGCAGAGCCGATTATGACGCAATCTTTAAAAAACTGGCGGAAGGCGTAATTCCCAGAATGGAAATTCTTGCTGAAGACGGAAGTCCGAAAACAGTGCCGATAAGGATTTCAAGAGTTACAGAAGTCAAATAAACCGAATGGGTTACCTTATTGAAATGAACGGGATTACAAAAGTATTTCCCGGCATTACAGCAAATGATAATATTACGCTTCAATTCAAGAAAGGTGAAATCCATGCTTTGTTAGGTGAAAACGGAGCGGGAAAATCCACCCTTATGAGCGTCCTTTTCGGTCTTTATCAGGCTGAAAAGGGCATTATAAAAAAGAACGGCGAGGTTGTCCATATTAAGGGGCCGAATGACGCGGCAAAAATGGGTATAGGAATGGTTCATCAGCATTTTATGCTGGTGAATAATTTTACCGTTCTTGAAAACATTATCCTTGGCGCGGAAACCGTAAAGTACGGCGTTTTAAGATTTGAAAACGCGCGCAGGCAGGTAATGGAATTATCGCGCCGTTACAAACTGGATATTGACCCCGACGCTCTTGTTTCCGATATTACAATCGGTATGCAGCAAAGGGTGGAAATCCTTAAAATGCTCTACCGCGAAAACGAAATTTTAATTTTTGACGAGCCGACTGCGGTGCTTACCCCCCAGGAAATTGAAGAATTAATGCACATAATGAAGAATCTGGTTGCGGAAGGCAAGTCTATTTTATTCATTACGCACAAACTGGATGAAATTAAAGCCGTCGCCGACCGCTGTACGGTACTGCGCAAGGGCAAATGTATCGGGACAGTGGATGTGGCTTCGGTTTCCAAAGAAGAACTGTCTGAAATGATGGTTGGGCGCAAGGTGAATCTTTCCGTGGAAAAAACTGAACAACAGCCCGGCGATACTGTTTTAAGAGTGGAAGACCTTACCGTAAAAAGCAGGGCGCACGCGAAAGCGATTGTAAACAGCGCGAGTTTTGAAGTCCGCTCCGGCGAAATTGTCTGTATTGCGGGAATTGACGGGAACGGCCAGCAGGAGCTTGTTTACGCGATTACGGGAATGCTTCAGCCGGATTTTGGGCGAGTTTTTCTTGAGGGAAAAGAAATTACACATAACGGCATACGTTCAAGGAGCATATCGCATATCCCCGAAGACAGGCATAAACACGGTCTTGTGCTGGATTACAATCTTGCGTATAACCTTGTTCTGCAAAATTATTTTTTACCCCGTTTTCAAAAAAACGGTTTTTTAAATTTTGATGAAATATATAAAAATGCGGATGAATTAATAGAAAAATTTGACATACGTTCGGGTCAGGGGGCGCATACTGCTGTCCGCAGTATGTCGGGCGGCAACCAGCAAAAGGCGATTATTGCGCGGGAAATAATGAGGGATTCCCGCCTTCTTGTCGCGGTTCAGCCGGCAAGAGGGCTTGATATTGGCGCGTGCGAATATATTCACAATCAGCTTATAGCGGAGCGTACAAAGGGAAAGGCTGTGCTTTTGGTTTCCCTTGAACTTGACGAAGTAATGAATGTCAGCGACAGGATTCTGGTTATATTTGAAGGAAAGATAGTCGCGGATGTAAAACCGAAAGATGTAAGTTATAAGGAACTAGGACTTTATATGTCGGGTTCTTTATATGCAAGAGCAAAAAGACAAAGCGCATGAATGTAAAACTTTCAAATTCTGTTATTAGCGCGCTTTCATCCGTTACGGCGATTTTAACAGGACTTCTGGCAGGTTTAATAATTTTACTTATAACCAACGCTTCTCAGGCGCTGCTGGGTTTTTGGGCGATTCTTTCAGGCGGCTTTTCGTCCATGAAGGAGTTCGGGCAGGTTTTGTATTTTGCGACTCCGGTTATAATGACGGGGCTTTCTGTGGGCTTCGCGGGCAGGACGGGGCTTTTTAACATAGGAGCCGCAGGCCAGTTCATTGTCGGCGCATATGCGGCGGTTCTTGCCGGCGTAAAATGCGAATTTCTTCCCGGTCATCTTCAATGGATCGCCGCCTTGCTGGCGGCCTTGCTGGCGGGCGCTCTTTGGGGCGCGATCCCCGGTTTGTTTAAGGCGTTTTTCAACGTAAACGAAGTTATCTCCTGTATAATGACTAACTATATCGGCACTTATTTGATAAATTTTTTAATTACAAAAACAATTTTTGATTCTCTTCGCAACCAGACGCTGAGGGTAGCTTCTGACGCGAATCTTCCCAAGATGGGAATGGACAGTATTTTCAGGGACGGTTTTATTACGTCAAGCGCGAACTCAGGTTTTATTATAGCCATTTTGTTTGCGGTATTGATTTATATAATTCTTGAAAAAACTTCATTTGGTTATGAGCTTAAAGCGTGCGGTTTTAACCGTGAAGCCGCGCGTTACGCGGGAATCAACGAAAAACGCAGTATTATTGTTTCCATGGTTATTGCGGGTGCAATGGCCGGAATTGGCGGAGCGCTGTTGTTTCTTGCCGGTTCCGGCAAGGGAATCACGGTTGTGGATACATTGGCGCAGGAAGGATTTCTCGGCATTCCGGTGGCGTTATTGGGTCTTAATAACCCTATAGGAATAATTTTTTCCGGCTTGTTGATCGCCTACCTTAATGTAGGCGGATTTAACATGCAGCTTTACCATTTTGCCCCGCAGGTAATAGAAATTATTATAGGGGTAATTATTTATTTCAGCGCCTTTGCGCTTCTTGTAAGCAAATTCATAAAGTCGGTAAAAAAACGCATGGAGTCAAAATGAGTATATTGTTTTTTCTTGTTCAGCAAACAATGTTCTTTTCGATTCCTCTTTTAATCGTAGCTCTCGGCGGAATGTTTTCCGAACGTTCGGGTATAATAAACATCGCGCTTGAAGGCATTATGATAATCGGCGCATTTTCCGGCATTTTGTTTATCAACATGGTACAGAAATTTATTCCCGGGCAGCCGGTTTTACTGATGGCTGTGCTGGTCTCCGCATTTTCTGGAACGGCGGTTTCCCTCCTTCACGCCTATGCCTCCATTAACCTTAATGCCGATCAGATAATCAGCGGAACGGCGATTAATATGCTGGCTCCTGCAACTGCGATTTACATTGCGAGGACAATCCGCACCGTACAGCAGATTCCGTTTGTTAACCAGTTTCGTATTGATAAAGTTCCGCTGTTAGGCGACATTCCGTTTTTCGGCAGTCTGCTCTTTAAAAGCACGTATATTACTACTTATTTAGGTTTCTTAATTCTGGCGGTTTCCGCCTTTGTTCTTTACAAAACCCGTTTCGGTCTGCGCCTTCGCTCCTGCGGCGAACATCCTCAGGCTTCTGATTCTGCGGGGATAAGCGTCTATGCGATGCGTTACGCCGGTGTAATGATTTCAGGCGCGCTTGCGGGAATCGGCGGGCTTGTGTTTGTTATCCCTACATCCATAGAGTTTAATCCCGAAGTTTCAGGCTACGGCTTTTTGGCAATTGCCGTGTTGATTTTCGGACAGTGGAAACCGGGGCGCATTCTTGCCGCAGCGTTTTTCTTCGGTCTTATGAAGGCTATATCTTCATCGTATTCAGGCATTTCTTTTATGAGCGCAATACCAATTCCGGCCTATGTATACAAGATGATACCTTACATTGCGACGCTTGTTGTTCTCGCTTTCAGTTCCAAAACCTCACAGGCTCCTAAAGCCGAAGGCATACCTTACGATAAGGGACGGAGATAATGGAAAAACAGTACCACGTTGATTTTGACGACAGCCACGGCGCGTTATACGCAATTCTTCCCGGCGATCCGGGCAGGGTAGAGAAGATAGCTTCCTTTCTTGAAAAGCCCCGTTTTTTCCACCGCAACCGTGAATATACAGCATGGCTTGGAGAGCTGTCCGGCAGGACGGTAATGGTAATTTCAACCGGAATGGGAGGGCCGTCCACAGCGATTGCCGTGGAGGAGTTGTTCAAAACAGGCGTGCGTAATTTTGTAAGGGTCGGCACTTGCGGCGGAATGGCGCTTCCCGTAACAGGCGGCGATGTAGTTATCGCCACAGGGGCAATCCGAATGGAGGGAACGACAAAGGAATATGTTCCGGTTGAGTTCCCCGCAGTCGCCAATCTGGACATTACTAACGCCCTTGTAGAAGCCGCAAAAAAACTGGAGCTTAAATGGCACGCAGGAATTGTCCAGTGCAAGGATTCTTTTTACGGGCAGCACAGTCCCGACCGTATGCCTTCGGGCTATGAGCTAAAGGACAAGTGGGAAGCGTGGATTAAAGCCGGCTGCCTTGCTTCGGAAATGGAAAGCTCGACGCTCTACATTGTAAGCCAGATACTAGGCGCAAGAGCCGGCTGCGTGCTTAACGTTGTATGGAATCAGGAACGTGAAAAAGCGGGCATGAGCAACCCCCATTGCCATGATACGGAAAACGCAATCAAAACAGCGGTAGAAGCGGTCAAGAGTTTAATTGAGCTTGATGCAAAAAATTAGCGTAAACAGGAAAATCCGGAACAGTTTCTTTTTTAAATAAAACAGTAGAAGAATATTGCTGTAAAATTAAAGCTTAAGATGCTGTTTTAGCTTGGCGAATATAATTTTCGGAACAATCGGTTTTGAGATATGGTCGTTCATTCCTACCGACAGGCATTTTTCAACGTCTTCCTTAAAAACATCCGCTGTCATAGCTACAATGGGGATTTCCTTTGCTTTAGGAAAATCAAGCGCCCTTATTATCTTTGTCGCTTCATCTCCGTCCATTTCAGGCATATTAATGTCCATAAGGATTATGCAGTATTTTTCGTAATTTACTTTGAACTTTTCTACAGCCTCTTTTCCGTTTTCGGCATAATCAATGGTAACGCCGGTTTTTTCCAGATACTTGGACAGTACTTCCCTGTTGAATTCCATATCTTCCGCCGCCAATATGGTATAACCCTGTAAATGTAAATCGGTCGCCTTTATTCCGGGAGCGGGAGCCGCAGTAACCGCGGCTTCGGCCGCCGCCTGTTTTCCCTTTTTCATTTTTAAGGTAAATATAAATTTTGCGCCCTTGCCGAGTTCCGATTCAATCCATATCTTTCCCTGCATGAGCTCTATAATCCGCTTGGAAATTGCAAGCCCCAGTCCCGTGCCGCCGAATTGTTTTGCGATAGTGCGGTCGGCCTGGTTGTAAGCCGAGAAAAGTTTTGTCTGCTGTTCAGGCGAAATCCCTATGCCTGAATCCGCAACTTCGATTCTTATCGTAACTTCATCGTCTTTTTCTTCCAGCTTTTGCGCGTTCAACCGGACTTGGCCTTTATCCGGCGTGAATTTTATCGCGTTAGTCATAAGGTTTGTAATGACCTGCGCCAGCCGCAATTCGTCGCAGATTACGATAGACGGAATATCCTTGCTTATATCGGTTACAATCTGTATATGTTTTTCCTGGGCTTTTATGCCTGTTACGTCAACAATGTTTATCATCATCTTGGAAAAATCAAATTCACTGTCGGAAAGCTCAAGTTTATTCGCTTCAATTTTGGACATATCAAGAATATCGTTGATAACGCCAAGAACGTGCTTTGCCGCATTGCCCGCTTTTTCAAGATAGATTTTTACGCCTTCAAGAGTTTTTTCCTCATTTGCGATGTTTATCATGCCGATGACGGCGTTTAACGGAGAGCGAATTTCATGGCTCATATGGGAAAGGAAGTCGCCCTTTGCCTGGGACGCGCTTTCCGCTTCCAGTTCCGCCGCTTCGCGCAGTTTTACTTCTTCTGTTTTTAAATCAAGCAGATGTTTAATTTCCGCCTGCTGTTCCATTATGGACAGATACGTTTTTATACGCTGGAGCAATAACGGAGCGACAAAGGGTTTGTGAATATAATCAACTGCGCCTATGCTTAAACCTTCTATTTCGCTTTTCGCGTCGCTCATGGAAGTAAGGAATATAACGGGTATGTCCTGATATTGGGGATCGCTCTTCAGTTTGCCTATAGCCTCATACCCGCCCATTTCCGGCATTTCCACATCCAACAGGATTAATTCAGGCTGAATATGTTTAAGCAGTTCAAACATCTTCGCCGCTGAAGGGCAGGGATACACTTCGTATATGTCCTTCATGGTATTCTTAAGGGCGGTCAGGTTTTCGACATTATCATCTACCGCTATAATTTTTTTTCGTTCATTGCTCATTTACAACTCTCCTTATGACGGTAAATGCGTTTCAAGACGCTGAAGCAGCGATGTAGAATCAAATGGTTTTTGTATATAATCAACAGCGCCCAGATCAAAGCCCTTCTTTTTGCTTTCTTCATCATTCATGGAAGTAAGGAAAATAATCGGTATTTCGCGGTTTTTATCGCTGCTTTTCAGTTTTCCCGCCGCTTCATACCCGTTCATCTCCGGCATCTCAACATCCAAAAGAATTATGTCCGGTTTAATATGTTCCAATATGTCAAACATCTTCGCCGCGGAGGGGCTTGGATATACCTCGTATAAATTTTTAAGAGTGTTTTTGAGGGCGGTCAGGTTTTCGACATTATCGTCTACCGCTATGATTTTTTTCTTTTCATTTCCCATTTACCTAATTCTCCTTAAAATAATTATAGCCTTGCAGTATTACAATAGCAACAGCCGTTATTGCGAAGCGTTTGTCAATTTGCGTACAGCGCGGAATCGTATAATTTAACCTGATTACGGCCTGAAGTTTTCGCAACGCAAAGAGCTTCATCGGCCTTCTGTATGACTGTTTGCAGGTTATCGGTTTTAAGCAGCTTCGACATTCCTATGCTGCAGGTGATCTTTATCTCATCTCCTTCATAAGTTGTAAAGATGTGTTCCATGTTCTCCCTTATTCTATCCGCCAGTTTAAGGACTTCCGCTTCGTCGGAAATCGCAAACAGGATAATGAATTTTTCGCCCCCATAACGGCCGATCAGGTCATATGAACGGATTGTCTGCTGGATAATATCCGAAGCCGATTTCAAAACCATATCTCCTGCGGTGTGTCCGTAGTTATCGTTAATTTTTCTGAAAGAATCAATATCTACCATTGCCGTATAGATTGACTGATTAATTCTGATAGCTCTTTGTATATCCGCTTCGGCGAGTTCGGTAAAATGTTTTCTGTTATAGAGTCCCGTAAGGGTGTCTATGTAGGCTGCTTTTTCCAGTTCGGTCAAATAGTTAATTTTGTCTGTAATATCGGTGAACAGGAAAATTCTGCCTATGAAAGTGCTGCCCTCAATAAAAACCGGACTGATGTGGGCCCTGTAATATCTGGTGCTTTCATCGGTAGTGGAGAATTCTACGGAACCATGTTCAATGCTGTTAAGCTCCTCGGGCCAGCCTTTTGCGAAAAATATGGATTCACCTTTGGAAATTTTGGTAATACCGGGAAGCATTTTTGCCATTACGGGATTGGAAGTCAGGTAATTATTATCTACATCCACAAGGACAAAACCTTCTCTGATGTGGTTCATTGCGTTTACCGTCGCTATGGAAATAATTTCTATTTTTTGATAATCCAGCAGGGCGATGCGCGATTTTATACGCTGGAGAAGCAGCGGAGTGACAAAAGGCTTGTGTATATAATCGACAGCGCCGAGCTTTAAACCGATAATTTCGCTTTCTATGTCTTCTCTGACAGTCATAAACATAAAGGGTATTTGTTTGTATTTTACATCGCTTTGCAGTTTCTGCGCGGCTTCATACCCGTTCATTTCAGGCATATTAACGTCCAGTAAAATCAAATCCGGCGTAAAATGTTCCAGCAAATTAAACATTTTTAACGCTGACGGACATGTATATACTTCGTATATGTTTCTCAGAGTGTCTTTAAGAGTGGTCAGGTTTTCCAGATTATCATCTACCACAATTATTTTCTTCCGCACGATGCTCATTTACTTAATTCCCCCTTATAACGGCAGCAGATGTTTTTTTAGCGTTTTATATAAGTCTTCCGCGTCAATCGGTTTCCCTATATGGTCGTTCATGCCTGCCGATAAACATTTTTCTATGTCTTCATGAAATACATTTGCGGTCATCGCGATAATTGGGATTTGCTTACGCAAATTACCGTTATTACTTCGGGCTTCAGCTTCGGTGAAACCCGCGCGTATTGCCCGCGCCGCTTCAAATCCGTCCATTTCCGGCATTTGAATATCCATTAAGATTAAGTTGTATTTATCGGGATTCGTTTTAAACATGGATACCGCGCTTGCCCCGTTATCTGTAAAGTCTATGGAAATGCCCGTATCTTCCAAAAGAGCGGCGAGAATTTCCCTGTTAATTTCTATATCTTCCGCCGCCAGTATTGTGTGTTCTTTAAAGTTAAAGCCCGCGTTGTATGACTTACCGGAAGAATTTTCAACGGCGTTATCGGTTCCTTTTTTTACTTTTACGGTAAATATAAATTTTGAGCCTTTGTTAATTTCCGACTCAATCCATATTTTCCCCTGCATGAGTTCCACAATCTGTTTGGAAATGACAAGCCCAAGCCCTGTGCCTCCGAAATTTTTTGAGATGCTGCTGTCAGCCTGATTGTAAGATGTGAAAAGCCGTTTTTGCTGATCTTCCGTAATTCCGATGCCGCTGTCCGCGATTTCCGTTCTTATTGTAATTTCATCGCCTGTATCCTCTGTCGTTTCAACGCGCAATGTAACAGAGCCTTTTTCCGGCGTAAATTTTATCGCGTTTGTAAGAAGATTCGTAATAACCTGCGACAGCCGCAATTCGTCTCCGAAAAGGAACTGAGGAACGTTTTCATTAACATTAACGGTAAGCTGCTGATGTTTCTCTTCGGCGCGGACGCTAATTACATTAATAATGCCGATCAGCATTTTTTCAAAATCAAATTCGCTGTAAAAAAGCTCCAGTTTATTCGCTTCGATTTTTGACATATCCAGAATATTGTTGATAATATTCAAAAGATGTTTTGACGCGCTTTCCGCCCTGTCAAGGCAATGTTTTATTTTTTGAATATCCTCCGTACCGGAAGCGATGTTTATCATGCCTATTACGGCGCTTAACGGAGTGCGAATTTCATGGCTCATGTGGGACAGGAATTCGCCTTTGGAGCGGGAAGCGTTCTGCGCTTCCATCCGGTGATCTATCAGAGCCAGATGCATTTTTATCCTCTGGAGCAATAACGGAGCGACAAAAGGTTTATGAATATAATCCAGAGCGCCCAGTTTTAAGCCTTCCATTTCGCTTTGCGCGTCGTCCATGAAAGTCAGGAATATAACGGGCACTTCATGGTATTTGCTGTTGTTTTTCAGTTTCTTCATAGCTTCATACCCGTTCATATCCGGCATCTCCACGTCAAGCAGAATTAGATCAGGCTGAATATGCTCCAGTAAGTCGAACATTTTTGTTACGGACGGACAGGGATAAACATCGTATATGTCTTTTAAGGTGTTCTTGAGGGCGGTCAGGTCTTCAAGATTATCGTCAATTACGATAATCTTTTTTCGCTCGCCGTTCATTTGCACAATTTCTCCATATATTGAGTAAAACGGCGGCGCTGTTTTACAACTGCGCCAGCCGTTCCGCGACTTCGCCTATTTCCGATATTACGATTTTTTCCCTTATCCATGCAATTAAGTCCGCGTCTTCTTCGTAGTCGTTTTTATCAAGTTCCAGCATTACTTCATCAATGCCGCTCATATCGTAATTTTCACAGCATTGCCGAAGCTTTGCGAGGAGTTCGCGGTCGGGAGCTTTCACGCGCGGTTTTGCATTTCTTGTGTCATACTGTTCCAGCCACGCTTTTACATTGGCGACAACGATTTCTGTATCGGCGATAAGTTTGCCGTTTTTAGCCCAGACGCTCTGCAAGTCGCCGGACCTGGAAAGATTTTCCAATTCCAAAGCCTGTGCCCGTACATCTTCCGCGCCTATGCCCGCGCTCGTTCCTTTTAGCCCGTGTACTGAAATTACATAGTCGGACAAGTTCTCTCCGGTAACTGAACGCAGTTTTTCCAAAGTTTCAGGCGTGTTGGCAATGTATGAGCGCAGCATGGGCAGATAAATATCCATATCGCCGGCGTACAGGGAAAGCCCTTTCTTTGTATCCACTCCCGGAATGATTATTTCTATATTTTCATCTTTATCTTCGGAAGCGGCGATTGAATCCGGCGCGCCTGAAGACTCGCTGTCATGTCTTTTGCTGTCATACACCCATTTCCTGAGAATTGTGTCCATCTCCATTACGTCAATCGGTTTGGTTATAAAATCCTGAAAACCGTGCGCATAGAACATCTTGTCGGTTCCCTGTATGGCGTTGGCTGTAAGGGCGATAATCGGAACATTTTTCGCGTAATCAGTGCCTATAGCGCGAATCCTGTCCGCTGTTTCTATACCGTCCATTCCCGGCATCATGTGATCCATAAATATGGCGTTGTAAACCGGAGTTCCGTCCTGTACCCGGTCAATTGCGGCAAGCCCGTTGTTTAAAACGTCAACCTGCATCTGGTATTTGTGTAAAATACCTGACGCTACGTCCAGATTGGTCTGCATATCGTCAACCACCAGCACTTTGGCGTAGCTTAAATTGACTCTTACCAATTTTTTGGTGGCAATGCGTTTGTCGTCTGAGTATCTGAAGGTGCGGAGTTTTTCCGAAACTTCCGCTCCAAGCGGCATATCGCTGACAAAGCCCTGTTTTATGCGGAAACGGAATGTAGAGCCTTTGCCTCGCTCGCTTTCCACACCGATTTCCCCTCCCATCATTTCTACAAGTCTTTTGGTAATGGGTAAGCCCAATCCCGTGCCTTCAATATTGCGGTTGGCATTGGCAGTAACTTGATAATAATCAAGGAAAAGATTTTTAATGTCATCCTTGGGTATGCCCATGCCGCTGTCGGTAACGGCGGCGTCCATCCACACAGTGCCGCCTTCGCGCGTGCAGCGTACGATAAGTTCGATGCTTCCCTCGCGGGTGTATTTAATAGCGTTGGTGAGCAGATTTGTAAGTATTTGTTTTACCCGCAGATCATCGCCGTACAGTTTATGCGGCAGATCGTCCTTGATGTCCAATTTGAACGTTATGGGTTTTTCCCCAAGACGGGTGATAACAAGGGTAATTAAATCGTTCAGTATGCTGGACATATAGTACTCAACCGGCATTAACGTAAGTTTGCCGGACTCAATTTTGGAGAAGTCCAGAATGTCGTTTACAATGCTTAAAAGCGTAGTGCCCGCGTTGCTTATCTTTATTAAATTTTCTTTCATGTGCTGGGACATATCGTCTTCGAGTATTAATTCGGTAAGCCCGATAACAACGTTAAGCGGAGTTCTCAGCTCATGGCTCATATTGGCAAGGAAAGACGACTTGGTGCGGGAAGCCGCCATGGCTTCTTCTTCCATTTCTTTGCGTTTGGTTACATCGCGCCCTATCGCCATAATCCCGACTACGTCGCCGTCCAGTATAAGCGGCGCTTTTACCGTTTCAAAAAGCCGCGTAACGCCGTCTGCGCAGGGAACCCATTCCTCATACACTATGCGCTGCTGCTCATTCATAACTTTCAAGTCGCTTTCGGCGGCAAGAGCCGCAGTTTCAGGAGGCAGTCCCAAACCGACTATATCATCCTTGCCGAGTATTTCCTCGACTTTCTTGCCGAATAACGACGCCATGTAATTGTTGCATAAGGTATATCTGAAATTTAAATTTTTACAGAATACGGCGTCGGGAAGGGAGGTGAGCATAGTTTTAAACAATGAAGTTTGAAACGACAGATCCCTTTCTATTTCCTTGCGCTTTGTTACATCGCGTATAATGGAAACCATACCCACAACGGCTCCGTCCTGTCTTAACGGGGCTTTAACCATTTCATAAATGCCTTCTTTTCCGGTTGAAGGCGAGCGTATTTTTGCTTCATGGGAAATTATCCGGTCTTCATTTATGACAACTTCATCGGTAATTTGAATCTTCTCTACATCTTCGGGAACAAACCACGCGCCGTCGCTGTTGGCCTTGCCTATAATAGCTCCTTCATTAACGCCCATAAACTGTTCATAGGCTTTGTTGCATTGCGTGTATCTTAAATCTTTGTCCTTTGTGTACAAAAGATCGGGAATTGAGGTAAGTACAGACTGAAGTTTGGATGTCTCGAACGCGAGGGCGCTTGTCCTCTGCGCTACCAGTTTTTCCAGTTCTCTGCCGGAACTGCGGCTTTTTATTAACATAATTGTTACAAGAAGAAGGATTACGAAGAACGAAACCGAAGCGCCGATCAGCCAGGGGCGCTGGGCCGCCGCCATTTTATTCCGGTAGTCATAAGTCCTGTAAATCCACTGGTTTGCCATATTATTTACATTGATAACGCTCATCGCTTTATCCACAATTGACCTGAGAATGACGGCTTTTTTGTTATAGGCGAAATAAGAATTAAAAGCGTGATCGAAAACCAGATTAAGCTTAAAATCCGTCAATTCATAGTAATTGGTATAAATAACAAGCCTTCGCCGGCTTGCGAAAATCACGTCTACATCCTTGACTCTTAACGCTTCCCATGTGTCTTCCATTGTTTCATATTCGGTGAAATTCCGGTGCGCGGGAAAAACTCTTTTAAACATTTCGGAATATATGGTTTCCCGACGTAATGCCACATGTAAGTGAAAAATGTCGTTTATGTCAATATTGCGTAATTCCGATCTGGATATAATCGCAAAGTTATCATTTATAATCGGAGTTTCCGACCATAAAAAACGGCCTTCATATTCTTTTGTCTGATGCAGTTCGGGCAGGATCATCGCCTCGCCTTTTTCTACCATATCTATTAATTTTAACAGCGGCGTATTTTGATCGTTGGAAAGTTCAAATTTCAGCCCGGTAAGCTTTGAGACCTGATCCATAGCTTCAAAAAATATTCCCTCCCATTTTTTTGACTGCCTATTGTAAAATGAAATAGGATAATTGCTGAATTCCGCTACGACCGGTATGTAAGGGTTATTCTTAATAAATAAACGTTCTTCTTCGGTTAATAACGTATCTATTCTGTTTTCAAGGTATTTCTCACGCCCGGTTTTTTGCATCTCGGTAAGGAATTTCAGAACGTTTTCATTCATCGCCTTATCCAGAACATTGATTAACGGACGAAATTCCTCATCGTGCGCCGTCAGACAGGACGACCTGAAAATCAGCGGATAAAAGTCTTCCATTTCGACATCGCCGTATACATCAAAAGCTCCCTCAGCGGTGTCCAGCCCGAAAAACGAGTCAACCTGTCCGCTTTTAAGCAATTGGTACGCTTCCTGATGACTGTCAACTATAACGGTAACAATATGGTATTCGGTGTTTATTTCTACATCGTTGGCTACGACCGCTTCCCTCAGGAAAGCGAATCGGGGCAGACGCGACCGTAAAATTTCCGTAATGGGTATACTGTCCCTAAGCCGGTAGGATTTTATTGTGCGGTTAATTGTCGGGTCGGACATTAAATAACCCGGCTTACCTTCCATGGTGTACATCAACTCGCCGGTAAAATCGACTTCGCCTGATTCAAGCCCCCTGAGCAGATCGCCCCATTGATAATATGTCGGTCTGAATTCTATCCCGAATAATTCGGAAAGCCAGTTACAAAACATAACGGCATATCCGTCGATTCCGCCTTCTTTCCCTTTGAATGACTCGGTAGTAGGGTTAATTCCGTATACAAAATAGCTGTATTTTTTCTGTAGAGCCTCAATAGCGTTTATTTCGCTTGGAGTTATGCCGGGTATGTCCATGAATTTAAGCTTTTCAATTAAAACAACAGACTGTTCGTTAGAAGCTTTTTCACATCCTGAAAACAAGGTTAAAATAAACGCGGAAACAAATACCGCGCGTATTATGTATCTGCTGCTTTTTAACATACTCTACCTCTTTTTGGAAGTTTAGGATTGGGAGCCGGGTTATTGTCCGTAAACTTAGCGTGAAAGACTAAAATCCCGCTCCCTGTTCTCCCTAATTGTGCTTACCGTACCACTCTTTCAGATTAACCAATAAGTCTTCGACATACTTCAAAAAAGCGCCGTTTTCGGCTTGTACGCCTACTAAATCGCCCGCTCTGGATTTTTGTTCCAGATTTAATGCCATTTTTCTGGCTTCTTCCGCGCAGATATTGGCGCAGGCTCCCTTTAAACCATGCACGGTTGTGGCATAATCCGGTAATGTTTCCTTTGTTACTGTTGCCAATTTACTCAAAACAGCCGGTGTTTTCTCTATAAAAGAGCTTAGAACAGATACATAAAGGTCCTCATCATTGTCCATTAAATCGCTGAAAATATTCTCATCTACTCCGGGAATATTTAGTGCCATAATTCACCCTCCTTAAAGTAATTGCTTAAATTATTCAGTTAAATTGACAATTTAAGAAAAAACTTGTAGAATATTATGATATAATAGTTTTTAATTTGCAAGAGGGATAGGAGAAGAAGAAATGAAACTTAAATATAGGCTGACCTTAATTATGATCTCTATTGTTGTGGTTGTTGCTGTAAGCATTGCAATAATACAGTTGAATCAAGCATCATCCATCAGTATGGATCTCAGCAAGCGCAGTATTACCAACCTTGCAAGACAGCGCGGGACATACTGGGAAGGTCGTTTAGACGGGTATTTACAGGTGCTGCGCTCGTTATCGGATGTAATGAATTACTATGAAAACATCCCCGTTGGGGAACGGCGGTTAGAGTATGAGTCCGTCCTGAATTCTGTTTTTGAGGATATGCCCGATTTTGTCCGAATGTTTACCGTCTGGAAGCCTGACGCTATTGACGGTATGGATGCGCGCAATATAGGCAGGG
>Ga0268262_10003818_pt1 | contig 15995 bp, 11 predicted proteins | sample TergutNc150P3_FD_190354 | JGI IMG/M metagenome (GOLD analysis project Ga0268262, IMG submission 190354) | Nasutitermes corniger P3 segment gut microbial community from laboratory colony in Florida, USA - Nc150 P3 (SPAdes) (version 2) | ecosystem: Host-associated > Arthropoda: Insects >... | reverse complement strand
ACTTTTTATTTTTTCTTCGATTAGCCTGCTTGCGTTTCTTGCGCCAAACTCTTTGCTGTAGCCTTCTTCCGCCAACTTGTCTATACAGGTTTCCGTAACGGTGATGGTTACGTTCTTTTCCGTAAGCTGGGCGGTAAATGCGTCCAACTCCTTTTGAACAATGGAAACCATAATATCGCGTGAAAGATGACCAAAACGGACAATGGCGTCTAACCTGTTGCGGAATTCAGGAGTAAAGAATTTTTCTACCGCGTCATCTATCGCGCTGTCGTCCTGTATTCTGTCTCCAAAACCGATAAGTCCCTTGCCAATTTCCCTTGCCCCGGCGTTACTTGTCATTATCAGAATTACATTGCGGAAGTCCGCCTTGCGTCCCTGATTGTCGGTAAGGGTTGCGTAATCCATAATTTGCAGAAGTATGTTAAAAATGTCACTGTGGGCTTTTTCAATCTCATCAAGTAATACAACGGCATGCGGCTGTTTGCGAACCGCGTCCGTCAGCTGACCTCCGTCTTCATAACCGACATAACCGGGCGAGGAACCGATAAGGCGCGAGATTGTATACTTCTCCTGATACTCGCTCATGTCAAAGCGGAGCATGGAAATCCCTAAGATTTCAGCTAACTGCCGCGCCAATTCCGTCTTGCCGACTCCGGTCGGTCCCACAAAAAGGAAATTCGCCACAGGCTTGCCGTCCGCCCTGAATCCCGCCCTAGAGCGTTTAACGGCTTTTACAACCGCCGATATCGCGTCGTTCTGACCGAAGACTCTTTGTTTAAGCCTTGTTTCCAAATCTTTAAGTTTGTCTTTTTCACTCTCGCCCACAGACCTCTGCGGTATACGCGCAATTTTGGAAACAACGGTCTCAATAACAGGAAGGGTAATTTCTATTTTTTCAATTTGAGCGTCCTGTACGGTTGAAGACTTATGCGTCTTATCAGCCGTTGTCTTTTCAACCGTTGATTTTTCAGCCGAGAACAAATCCGTTGCGAATAAATCCGCAGTTGACGCTTCTGTCGTCTCGTTAGTTGTTTTGCTATCCGCGCCTGAGTCTTCCTGCAAATGTTTGTACGCTTCTATCCGCGCATAAGCTCCGGCTTCATCAATTACATCAATGGCTTTATCGGGTAGGCGGCGCTCCGTGATAAATTGCGCGGAAAGACGCACCGCAGTCTCCACAACCTCATCGCTGTAATGGACATGGTGATAATCTTCGTAACGGCTTTTTACGCCCTTGAGTATGTCAATCGCCGTTTCTACCGACGGTTCGTTAATATCAATTTTTTGGAAACGCCGTGATAGGGCGCGGTCTTTTTCAAAGAACTTGTTGTACTCCTCATGTGTTGTCGAGCCGATACAGCGAAGTTTGCCCGAAGTAAGTGCGGGCTTTAACAAATTGGAAGCGTCCATCGCGCCGCCTGAAACCGCCCCCGCTCCGACAAGGGTATGAATCTCGTCGATAAAAAGAATTGTTTTTTCTTTTTTTAAAAGTTCTTCAACAACGCGTTTTACCCTTTCTTCAAAATCGCCACGGTACTTGGTTCCCGCCAAAAGAGATCCCATATCAAGGGCGTAAATATTAAAGTTTTTAAGAAGCGGCGGCACATTGCCGGCTACAATTCTCTGGGCAAGACCTTCAGTAATTGCCGTCTTTCCTACGCCTGAATCCCCAACATGAATCGGGTTATTTTTCATTCTGCGGCAAAGCACTTGTACGGTGCGGTCAAGCTCGTCCTCCCTGCCGATTACAGGTTCCAGTTTTTGCTCCTTAGCCAAAGCGGTCAAATCTATCGCATAACGCTCAAGCATTGTTTTCTTGCCCGCTTTTTTCTGTGCGTCGCCGTCATCATCAATACCGGCAAATTTTTCGCCTTTTTGAGAATTTAAAAATGGGTCGTTGCCGTAACTGTGGGACAGTACCTGTAAAAGCTCCAACCGCCTTATTCCCGCCTTGCGCAGATAGTAGCCGCTGTAACATCTTTCTTCATCGTAAAGGGAGACTAGAATATCCGCCACGTCGATCATGTCTTTTTGGGCTGACTTGCAATGTATAAGAGCGCGTTCAATGATGTTGTGAAAGCCCACGGTCTTTGTAGGCTCGCCGGACGTAATCGGCATTTTTTGCTCAAAGAAACTTTCCATTCCATGTTTAAGCTGGGCCAAATCAGCCCCGCATGAAAATAGCACCCCTTGAACTTCGTCAAAAGCAAGGGCGGCGTAAAGTATATGCTCTGGAGTAAGGTACTCGTGTTTTCGTACCTTTGCTTCATTATACGCCGCGTCAATAATTGCCTGTACATGACCAGAAACTTTCATTTTTCATCCCCTCTTTAAATATAACATAAGTTAGCGCTCTCTTCTATAATACTAACCACTAAATAGGCTCCATAATACACATAAGCGGAAATTCATTGGCTTTTGCCGCCGCGTGTACCTGCTCGGTCTTGGTCACGGCAATATCCCAAGTATACACCCCAACCACCCCTCTGCCTTTTTTGTGAACATCCAACATTATTTTATTAGCATCTTCAATACTTTTATGAAAAATTTCCATTAAAACATCGACCACAAAATCCATAGTCGTATAATCATCGTTTAAGAGGATCACTCTAAACTGCTCAGGTTCTTTAAATTTTTCCCTTGACTTTGAAGTCGGTTTTTCCCTGATTCGTGGTTCCATAGGATAATTTTATATAATTAGGGGGATATGGACAAGAGTTCCAAAAAGACTCGCACAAAGAACACAAAGGCACAAAGAGGAAGATTATGCGTGGTATTTACGACGAGATTACGGACAAAAATCCCCTGATTCTTCTTTGTGATCTTTGTTATTTCGTGATCTTTGTGAGAACTTTTGCAAATTAATTATTTATTAAAAGAAAAAATTGTGCTATATTTACATTTATGAGACAATTTACGCAACGCGTAAAGTCTATTTTAAAAAACACTCCATCCGTTTCCACAAAAACGGAAATCTTCAATATGCCGACGGAACAGGACTTGATTCGCGCCGGTACTGTACTTGCCAGGGAAAGGAAATTCAAAGACATTGTTAATGCCCTTGTAGAACAGGCGCAGGATATTTCACATGTAGACCTTGCCGCTTTTTACACTTTAACGGATACGGACGACCGCAAAAGCGATCTTAAACTTTCTTATAAACGTGGAAGATATTCCGTGCCGGAAACAATATCCGGCAACAGCGAACTTGTATGTTTTATTCGTGATTGTAAAGAAGCGCTAATTTTTAACAACAGGGAAAATCCCCGACAGGGAGGGGCATTTTTAAAAGAGGTGCTGATAAACCCAGAAATGAAAAGCGGTATGGCTCTTCCTATAGTAAGTTCTCCCCGTGAAATTGGCGTTTTATTTGTTGGTGCGCAGACTCCTTGTTTCTTTAACCGCCGACGTTTTCACTTTCTGGATTCCTATACAAAACTTGCCGCCGGAGCAATGCAGACCTCATTGCTCTTTGACGAGACTCGTGAGTCTTCAAAAAAAATCGACTCGCTTGAGCGGTATCAGGAAAATGTTTTTAACTCGATGACAAATCTGATTATCACGACAGACGCGGCAGGACAGATTTACTATTTTAACGAACCTGCGGCTGAAACTATGGGATTAACACAAGAAGATTTGGGGCGCAATTTAGAAAAAGCCTTCCGTAATTCCCTTTCATCAAAAACCGTAAAAACAATTCTTAAAAGTCTGGAAGACGGAAATGAAATTCTGGGACTGGAAGGAATCTACCGCAAAGATGAAAAGGAAATGGATTACTCCCTGAATGTAACGCCGTTAAAAACTCCCCGCGGCAGAAAAGAGGGACTGACGCTTCTTTTTACAAATCAAACCCGCGAGAAAGAGTTAAAACAAACAGTGCAGGTTGTAAGCGAAGAGAGACGCGTCATTAAGGATATGTTTGCGCGTTATATGTCCAATGAAGTAATGACAAGGCTTTTGGAAACGCCCGACAGCGTAAAACTGGGAGGGGATAAGAGGGAAGCGACCGTATTTTTTGCTGACATTCGCGGATATACAAGTTTTTCGGAAAGCCGTGATCCTCAAGTTATCGTAGAGATCCTTAATGAATATTTCAGCGAGGCTGTTGAAAATATTGTGCAGTACAAAGGCTACATAGATAAATTTATCGGGGACTGTATAATGGCCGTTTGGGGCGTTCCAATGATGCCGGAAAAAGACGACGCGATAAAAGCGGTTTCCTGCGCGATTACGATTCAAAACCTTGTGCGCTCGACAAAAAGAAAATTTTTCCGTAAAAGTAACGCCTCTCATCTTCGTATAGGCATTGGCGTTAACACTGGTCCTCTGGTTGCGGGAAATCTTGGAAGCATACAGCGTATGGATTATTCGGTTATCGGCGATACCGTCAATCTTGCGGCGCGGCTTGAAGGCGTAGCCGGAGCGGATGAGGTTATTATTTCTCAGGCGACGCGGGACAAGATAGGAGACGTATTTGCTCTTGAAAAAAGAGATTCAATCCGCGTTAAGGGTAAGGAAAAGCCAATACAAATTTACAATGTGCTGGGCTTTAAATAGATTAAATTAATAGGATGGTAAATTATGGAATTTATTTTAAATTATTTAACTGAAAATGGTATTTCGATTCAAGTACTATTCGTAGTTCCCATAGTAATAATTCTTTTAGTACTTTTTTTCTTGTGGTTTATACATACGCGCATTTTTAAATCACGTCTGCGCCGAATTGTTCAGGCTCAGGAAACGCATCAAATTGAGGAAGCGGTCAGTGTATTTGCAAAATACTATCCGCCAGAAAAACTTGTACGCTATTCACGGCGCATGGAAAGATATTCGCGTCAAATGGGACCGGAAATTGTCAGGAAGACGGGTCTTACCGACAAATGGATACAAAAAATTACCCAGTCGGCTCTGCCTACAGCCGCTGATCTGCGCCGTGTTCTTTTGTACTGTCCAAGCTCGTCACTGTTTAAAGCCTATCTTGCGGCGGAACAACATCAAAGATTGCGCCATGTTTTTAAGGACTGGATGAAGAGTGAAGGCGAAGAAAAAGTAATTAGGCTTCTGTCTGAAACATGCAGGGGCGAAGACTTTGAGCCTGATTTTGGAAAAAGTTTTCTTGAAAATAACGGCGCGTTACTCCGTGAGTTAACCGGAGAACCTGAATGGTATGCGCGATATTTTGTCTACAAGATTTTAATCCATGATAAAGAAGAACTTACGCAAAGAAGTTTGGAAGCGGGACTGCTTGATCCTCATCCTCTTGTCAGAAAAATCCTAACGGAAAATTTCAGCGTGGAGAGGGGAAAAGTATGGGAAATGTTATGGGATAAATTACTCCATGATCCCGTATATGAAGTGCGTGAAACTGCGAGAAAGCGCATAACAAAAGAGTTTACCGATCTCTACAGTCTGAAAGACAAGAAAATTGATATAGAAGAAACATTTAGAATTCTTGAACTGCTTGATCCCGATTCTCAGGAAGACAGATCTTTCGCCATGACAATTCTTCAAAGCGATAACAAGGAACTTCGATATCCTGCCGCCGTATTTCTGGAAAAATGCGGAGTGCTTTCTTCGTTTCTGGCAAAGAACACTCTTGACGATCCCAACCACATAGAAAACAGCGTGCGTCTTTTAAAAGACGCTATCGACGTAAATGTTTCCGGCTTTTTGTCGGACTATCCGTCAAACGACGGCGCTCCTCTTTTGGTAGTCGCCAATCTTCTTGCGGGAGCCAACGGACCATATGAAAGTATCAGCCTTCTGGCAAAAAAAGTATTCAGTTTTTTTAGCAATAAAAAGATTGAACCTTCAAACAGGGAAATCTACGCAAAAACCCTCGAAGCAATTTCAACAAGAGGAAACATCAGGTCTTATGAACTTTTGGCGGAAGAATTATCCCGCAGAGAAAACGATTCTGCTTTTCTTGAACTGCTTCTTCCCAATCTTCCCGTAAAAGCCGAGTTAATATTTCCTCCAATACTTTTCCGTTTTTTGGAAAATGTAAATTTTTCGGCACGTGAAGAGCTTGTAAAAATTTTAGGGGCTTTCAAAGCGGACATTGTTTTGCCTGAAGTATTTCACATTTTAAACGGCAGCCGTTCAAAGTTTCCCCATATAGTCCGCATCTCCGCGCTTAAAATACTGGGCCTTCTCCGCCTGCCATTCTGTCTTCAGAGAATACTTGAAAGTCTTCCAACTCTTAAAGAGGAAGAGACAAAAGAATTTGCCGCTCTGCTTTTGGATTATCCAAGAGAAATATTTGAGGATAAGGTAAATGCGCTTCTTGCGTCACCTGATGCGCGAATAAGAGCTTCAATAATTTCGATTCTTCCGATTGTAAAGAACGACAGCTTTATGAAAGAAATCCGTTCGGCGTTAAAGGATGTTGATCCTGACGTGCGTGTCGCGGCAATCAAGTCGCTCTTGGAATTTGGCGAAATAAAATTGCTTAATCAGGAAACGTCAATGTTACACGATCCTGTTGAAAGGGTGCGTCTTGCCACGGCGGAAGTTATCGCAAGGCACGGCAACAGCGCGGCAATTGAAATATTGAAAAACATTACGGTTGATCCAAATGAAACTGAAGTTGTAAAAATAGGCGTTATCGCCGGATTGGGACAGGCGGCAAACGCGGAAGGCATTCCTATTCTTATCTCCGTTCTTGATTCGCAGGAAGAATTCCGCGAGCACGCAGTAAAAGCCCTGTCAAACAGAACGACAAAACGCGACATTACCCGGTTAATAGAAATTTTTAAAGACGCGGAACCCCAACTCAGGGAAAAACTAATTCCCGTGTTTAAGAGGCAGGGAAGGAAAGCGGAGCCGTCCATTTTGGAAATACTGAAAGATGAAGTTGCGTCATTCAAACCGTACTTGGTAAAAATTCTTGAAGAGACAGGATATGTCGATGAAGCAAAGAGGCAGTTATCAAACAGAAATGTTGAAGTAAGGAGAGAAGCCGCCGTCCTGCTTTCGCTCCTTGACACTCTTCCCGCTTTCCGAGGTCTTGTCATGGCGGCAAAAGACCCCGATCAGGAAGTGCGCGTGTGCGTAGTTAAAGCGTTGGAAAAATTAAAAAGTTCGCAAAGCTACGACTTCCTTGAAAAACTGGAAGAAGATCCCGACAGCCGCGTGCGAAAATACACCCACTGGGCGCTGGAAAGACTAGATTCATTGGCGATGGAATAGAGGGAATATTTTAAATAAATTACTATAGAACCCTAAGGAGAATTTATGCATTTAAAATATCCGGTTCTTATGATACATGGGTGCGGATTTAAGGATAAAGTATTGGGCATAAATTATTGGGGACGTATTCCAAAACAGATGGAAGAAAACGGCGTGAACGTATATTATGGCGGTACGGACGCATGGGGGTCGATAGAAGGTAACGCTCTAAAAATAAAAGAAGAAATTGAAAATATAGTTAAAAAAAACAATGTGGAAAAATTTAATATAATAACGCATTCAAGGGGCGGACTTGAGGCTAGATATTTAATAAGTTCTTTAAAATTATCTTCTATGGTTGCGTCATTGACGACAATATCTACTCCCCATAGAGGCGTAAAAGCCATGAATATTACTTTAAATATTCCCAATGGACTATATAAATTTATATCTTTTTTTGTAAATTTATGGTTTAAAATTTTAGGTGATAAGAATCCCGATTTTTATAAAAGCAGCAGACAATTATCAGAACAAGAATGTGCGGAATTTAATAAAATAAATATTGATGATAAATCAGTATATTATCAAAGTTATGCTTCAAAAATGAAATATTTTTTTAGTGATTTATTGTTTTTATTTTTAAATCCGTTTTTAAAAATTACTGATGGAGAAAATGACGGTTTATGCCCCGTTGAATCCGCAAAGTGGGGTAATTTTAAAGGCGTTATTACAACTGAAGGAAAATTTGGAATATCACATGCCGGTATAGTTGACGCATACAAAGTAAAATATAAAGGAATTGATATACCAAAATTTTATCTGTCAATTTTAGAAGATTTGGAAAGAAATGGCTATTAAATGGAAGAATTTTTACCACGAACCACACGAACAGGAAAGAGAAGAACAAGATTAAAAATTGTATACTCTATTTTTTTAGATATTCGGTGAAATGAGACACTATTTGTGAATCAACACTTTTCTTGAGGGTTTTCATTAAATCCCACAATTGCTGAGTCGAGTTTTTTTCCTTCTTGCGCTTCATTGTCAATTTAGGAAGTAATAATTGATGACACTCTATATTCAACGCTAAAGCAAGTTTGGTCATGGTTTTATCGCTTACCCATTTACGGCAACCTTCAATATCATTTATGGTCTGAATGGATAAACCGGATATTTCGGCAAATTTTTCTTGTGATAAACCTAATTTATTACGTTGTTCCTTTAGGTTTTTGGCTAAAATTGAACGAATTTCAGGAGGGGTAGTTATCATCATATACAATAATAAGTAGTAACCGAGTATTGACAAGTTACTTGTAATAATGTTTAATATATATTACTATTAGCGGATAAAGGTAATTAATATTGGGAAAAGGAGATTTTTAATGAGCTTCTTTACACGGCAAAGATGGATTCTTTTACTAACGGCGGTAATGGCACTTGTTGTGCCGGGAGTTTCCTACGCGCAATTTGGTGATCTGAAAGCTAAGGCGGTTGAAACGCTTACCAATGGGGTTATGAAGGAACTTGAGAAAAAATTCACGGATATTGTCTCAAAAGAAGCCATATCGGCGGCGGCTAAGGCAAATATCGTAAGTAAACTCTCTGAAATGTCCAGACCGATAGTAAAAAAATTCATTGACGGAGCCACGTCGGGCAAACTGCCCAACCAGACTGAGCTTGTGAATACGGTTTTTAAAGATATTTTACCGCGCGTGCCGCAACTTGTAGCCGCCGCCATAGCGGAAGGCGAAGGTCTGGATACAAAAACGGCATCGACAGGCGCGGTCGGTTCTACGACACCGCCTGCCAGACAATCTCCGACAGCCGAACAGATTCAATCAGCCGTAAACGCCCAGTCACAGCATAATTTTGACGATGAAAAAGATTTTACCGTGGAAACAATTAACGATGGCGGCGCGGTGCGAATTATCAGATATACCGGGAAAAATACGGAACTCAGGATTCCGCCGCGTATAGGGAACATCCCTGTTACGGAGATTGGGGAACGCGCGTTTATGAAAAAAGGGTTGGTAAGCGTAGTCATTCCCGAAAGCGTAATTTTTATCGGGAATATGGCGTTTGCGGAAAACCAGATAATCAGCGTAAGCATTGGCGCGAATGTTTATATCACAAATAACGCGTTTGACAGTTCAGGAAACAATTCTTTTACCGCCGGATTCTATATTAGTCAGGGGCGCAAAGCAGGGACATATATCAATAGTTGGAGATTAGCTTCTTCAATCACATCAGGGAGAACGCAAGCCGAAGAAACGCAGAGAGCCACGGCAGAGCCTGCTTCTTCTGATGAACAGATAACAGGCGCTCATCCTCTGACAGCAAAAAACAAGTATGATTTGGATGGATTCAATGTATTTGCCATAAGTTTAAACGGATGGCCGCCAGGTCTAGGTCAGTTTTTGAATTTCGGTATAACTTTAACACTATTTGAAAAATACAAACCAAATGCATTCTTTAGTCCGTCTTATTTCTTATCAGGAAAATATATTATTTATTATCGTGATGAATATGATAGTGATATTTCTGTAGGTTTACCATTTATAAGTGCAGGTATACTTTTTAAGCACAGGTTTTCCGGAAATAGAGTACTTTGGAATTTAGGCGCTTCCCTGGAATTTATGTGGGCTAATTGTCGTATAGAAGAATCATCTGTTAGGTATGAAGGTCATTCTTTTTTATTAGGTATGGGTATCCAGACAGGTTTTTCGTTCCGTTTTAATCCTTATACCTCGCTGGACTTAAACGGATTTGTAAAATTCCCCTTTAGTGAAGTGGATATGAAGAAAGATTCTTATGATTATTATTATTCAAATAATAGTTTGCCATATAGTAAAACATATTGGCCTTTTACTGGCGGTATTGAACTGGCATTAACCTTTTGGTTTCCGTATAGAAGCCGTGATCAGAGATAGTGCGAATAGATACGCTTGAGTGTCAGGCATTGAAATTCCATAGTACTTTGTAACATTTAATTTTTTACATTTTTCTTTCAAATTTTTTAGCCATACGCAAATAATATTCACGAGATAAATCATTTTTACATTTTTCCATGATAATGATATTATGCGCCCATGCAATTTCTTGCACCAATGGTGCAAGTTTTGGCTTGTTTGCGTAATTTATATAGAATTTCCGCATACGCCAAAGATTATCCGCAGAGTACCCGGTAACTCCCGGAAATTCAACCTGTAAATCTTTGGCAAGAGTCTCTACTATCGCCTTCCCCTCTCTTCCCTCTTCTTTGTGTTCTTTGTACCTTCGTGATCTTTGTGTGAAACTTTTTCCAATAATCTCACTTAAACAAACTAAACTTCCCAAACTTGTGCAATTTGCCGTTGGAGCGTTTTCCAGTATCGTCAAGAGATTTAAATATAAATGAGGCAAAAGCGGATTCGTTCCCCGCATCGGTAGTTGAAAAGCCCATTGTGACATAGACATCGTTGTGGGCGGCGGACAGTAGGCTGTTAGTCAGGGAGCGGAAGGACGCGAGAGCCGGAGGACCAATTAAATCCGCCGCTTCGTCTTTTAGGGATGATGAAGCAATGTCGGGATAGACTAGGGCAAGGGTTCCGCGTTTGCGGTTATTAAAAACAGCCGTCAGCTCTTTTACTAGAAAAAACCAGCCTTTTATGTGGTCGTTGATCATTATCTCAACATCAGAAAAAGAAAGATCAAAGGCTTTACTGCGAATGGAAGGAGGCGAGCATACAAGTATCGCTTCGTCAATGTGCTCAAGACGGTTTTCCGCGGCAAGCACCAGTGTTCTGGCGGAAATGGGGCTTGACGGATTCCAGTCAAGGGACAGGCGTTGGGGCATTTCCTGCGATGAACTTTTTACCGCACCGGAAAATCTGTTTGGAATAAAAGCGGCGGCAAATTGTTCTACGCGGTTGCCTGTCTCCGCCTCAATAGCGCGGCTAAGAGCCGATTCATTTCCGGCGATGAAAATTCCTCTTGTCATAAGTACAGTTTACAGATAGAAGGCTTTTATGGCAATATATATTATGCCTACAGTAAAAGCCGCCATGATTGGTGATGTAGTGGGAAATCATGGTATCGAGACTCTGGAAGCAAAATTGCCGGAGTTGGTTAAAGAACATCAAATTGATTTTGTCACGGTCAATGGCGAAAATGCCGCTGAAGGTTTTGGTATGACCGAAAATGACTTTAAACGCATAATAGCCGCCGGCGCGGATGTAATTACTTCAGGAAACCACATTTGGGAAAAACGCGAATTCTGGACTGTTTTGGATACTGAAAAACAAATCCTTCGCCCTGCTAATTATCCGACGGGTACGGTTGCAAATCCTGATGTTTCCGGTACGGGCTCTGTCTGTATAAATAAAAAAGGAATAAGTTGGATAGTAATAAATCTTCAAGGCCGCGAATTGATGAATGCCATTGATTGTCCTTTTAAATGTTTTGATCGGCTTATAACTATGCACTTGGGCGATGCGGCCGATATTCATTCGCTTTTTACGGAACTTGGTGATTCAATTCCGCACGCCCTGCCGATTGTACTTGTGGACTTCCATGCCGAATCAAGCCGCGAAAAGGAAGCTCTTGCCTATTATGCCGACGGGCGCGCGGCGGTAGTTGCCGGTACTCACACACACATACAAACCGCCGATGAGCGTATATTACTAAAGGGCAGCGCATACATCACCGATCTTGGAATGACCGGCAACGTTAACAGTGTAATCGGCATGGAGCCTAAGATTTGTATTGAACGCGCCCGTAAGCAGGTTCTATACCACATGGAAACAGCTACGTCAGATAAACCGGGAAAAATGCAGGGCATTATCGCGGAGATTGATATAGAAGCCGGAAAAGCAGTTTCGATCAGAAGAATTTAAAATGATTGACGGCTGATTGGGCTTCCAATCCAGATACCCTCGCCAAGATAATCCAGTCTTCTGCCGTCTACCAATATTTGTACGTCCTTTACATTTTGAAACTCAGTCACCGTCCAAACGATCTGTCTAAGCTGGGCGACATAACCTTCCACGCCAAAAGTGTTAAATAAAAAATCTTCGCTAAAACTGATGTATGCGGTACTTCCCCTAACTGTTGCGGAAAGTATCCTTGTGTTTTTAGGAATAAGGTTAAGAAGCCCCCGGCCTAATTCTTCCGCCGTAGGACCTGCAATCAGGGCATTCAAGGCATCCTGCATTGGCGAGTCCGAGAGTGGAATTTTGCGCGTTACCTTTGAATGGAGAATCTGCCCGTCGCCTCCGACATTGGCAAAATAAATAGTCCTGTCCCTTGTTTGCACAGGCGGCGGCTGAGGCGTTGTCGGGGTTTTCGGCTTTGTCTGCGTCTCAGTAGTTGGTTTTTTTTCAGGCTGGGTAGTCTTTGCCGGTTCAGTGGTTTGCGGTTTTGTTTCCCCAGAACCCTGAGGTTTTGGCGCTGAATTATCTATTACAACCGTAACGGGGTGGTCTTCATCCACAGGTAAAACTTCTTCTTCCGCGCCGGGAGGGGTGGTTAGGCGTGTTTTAAAAATATCAAAATTCTTTTTTATTGTAGAGGCATTCACCATAAAGATGCAGATAATCGCAATTATAAAAATCAGCCAAAAAATTACTACTATTTGAGAACCTTTGGATTTTGAATTGCCTGTTGTTTTTCGTTTCGTCACAAAAACATGATACGGCAAAATTTTAATGGGGTCAAGGAATTTTACGAAAGATTTCTCACAAAGATCACAAAGAAACAAAGATCACGAAGAGGGAAATATACTTACCGTTGACAATAAATAGATTCTTTTATTTAATTAAATTTATGGCTAAACAAAAAATTCATTTGGAAAAATGGAATAAAAATCAGCTTTTTAAATTATTATACGGTCTTTATCACACTAAAATTCCTACAATGATTTGGGGAAATCCCGGCGGCGGTAAGACCAGTACCGTTAAATTTTTGGGTAAAACTTTAGGTCTGTCAACTGAAATACGTTCCGGCAATAAATCTGATCCTACCGATTTTTCTGGTATTCCTTACTTAATTGACGGGGAGGGTGGAGACGGCGGGAAAACCTTGAAATTCTCCGAGCCTAAATATGTTCAGATAATGAAGGACAACCCCAATGGCATATTATTTTTTGACGAAATAACCACCTGTTCACCGGTAATTCAGGTTGCCCTTTTGTCAATTATTCAGGATTGTCAGTTCGGCGAATTTGAAATTCCAAAGACAATCTACCGGGTAGCCGCAGGAAATTATAACAATATAACCGGAACGCATAATATGAGCCTTGCCCTGATGAACCGTTTTTGCCACATCTTTTATGACATGAATATAAATTTTTTTATGGACGGATTTGTTTCAGGCTGGCAAAATTATGAATACGCCAAAATTAACAGTGACGAAGATCAAAAAAAGAAAAGAAATAAATATCGTCTGGCGGTTGTAAATTTTGTTAAACGCAATCCCATGTTTCTTGACGCCTTCCCCGTTGACGGGGCGATATCAGACTCCCATGAATTTGCGTATCCTACTCCGCGTTCATGGGAGATGGTGGTAGAAATCCTGTCTGTTCTTGATGAAAATGAGCCGGAATATATCGAAGAACTGGTAAAGGGGTGCATAGGAGCCGCCGCCTGTAATTTATTTATCAAATACATTAAAGATCATAAAGGTCTTGAAGAAGTTGATATTCCTGGTTTTGTCGGAAGAGAAAATGAATTCCGTCTACCGTATCCTGACCGCCATGATCATGTTTCCCAGACAATGGCTTCCCTGGAATATTTTTTTGAACAAGAGCCGAAAAAATACTTTAAACTCTGGGAACAAGTTCTCAATGTCCTTCATAATGAAAATAATGCTTACGGAGATTACGCGTCTTATGACAGTCTTATAATGAAGTACTTGTTCAATAATATAAAACTTCTTTTGGAAAGCAAAACGATTGAGCCAAAAGATTGTAGAGAACTAGCCCAACATCTTCCGTGTTATAATCTTTTAGGCATGATGCAATGAAGCACTATCCTGATTATCATGTTATTAAAGCCGCGCAGACAATAGGAAGAATGTTCCCATATTATTATCCTGCTGTCAGCAGAGTGCGGTTCATGAAGGATAATAAAAATACTCCTACAATGTCCATTAACTGCTCGCTTGTAATTTATTATAATGAGGAATACATAGAAAGATTATCATACGAACAATTAAACGCGGTCATTCTCCATGAAATACTTCATTATATGAACGGACATCACGCGAGATACATGAATAACCCCTTAAAAGATGCTTTGCCTTTTGATACCCATAATATAGCAATGGACATTGAGATAAATGAGTTTATAGATGGTTTACCCACAACCGCGCTGAGGGCAAAAAATTTTAATTTCCCCGAAAGAAGAAGTTATGAAGAATATCTGCAATTAATAAAAAGAAATTATGAACGTAACACCCATGGCAAAATGCCGGTTAACGATCTCAATTTTGATGATTATAATGACGACTATCAGGATGCTTTAAATGAATTGATCGAGGAATGTAAAGAATATGAAAGGAACATAGGGCTCGGAGACGGAGCCTCTAACAAAAATCGCAGAGTAAAAAAAATAAAATATCGCTGGGAGCAGGTGTTTCAAAATATCCTTGCGGCAAAAACAACGGAAATTACAGCAGGGTTCAGATACAGAACATTTGAAAAAGCAAACCGCCGTTATATTCACACTCCAGATATTATTCTTCCCGTTTTTATCGACAGAAAAGTTAAAATGTCTCTGGCAATTATTATGGATATTTCCGGTTCCATGTGTGATATAACCAATAAAATGTACGGCGTTATGAAAAGCATAATTGATATTACTGATATGGAAATTGACATTACGGTGCTTGAAGTAGATACAAATGTCGAAAATATAATGCGCGGATTTGATTTAAAAAGAGAAACCATTAAAAGCAAAGCCGGCGGCGGAACAGATATGGGCGCGGGACTGCGCTATATCTGGGAAACCAGAATGGAGACGGATTTAGTTGTTGTAATGACTGACTCATACACACCCTGGCCTAAGCCGCCAATACTTGCAAATAAAACGGTCGTTTTGACAGATAACCCGAATGAATATAATGGGTCATATCCCATGTATCCGGTAGTATTTGACAAATAGTAAATCATTTCTTCGTGATCTTTGTTTCTTCGTGCTCTTTGTGTGAAGTCTTATCCTACACATTATAAATCGCATTCAGAAATAACGCAGCAGCCTGCGACACATTCAAGCTGTCAATATTTCCCGTCCCCGGAATCCTCAACAAACATGAGCATTTATCTTTCACTTCTTTGGGCAAGCCTGTCTCCTCATTACCTAAAACTAAAACAATGCCCTGGCGTTTTTTTAAAATGCCGCCTATGTCTCCAATACGCTGTCTTGCCCTTGTGTCAGTGCCGATTGTTAAAAGTTTTTTTGACGCGTCTTTTAAGAAGGCCGCTGAGTTTGAAATTTTCCGTACCGTCAGATGTTCAAAGCCGCCTTCGGCGATACGGTAGGCGCTTGTCGTAAGACGCGCTTCGGTGTCTTTTTCATTTAACACAATGTAGCTTGCGTCAAAAAAAGCGGCGGCTCTGGCTATTGCGCCTAAGTTGTGATCATTGCCGACGGAGTGGAGAAGGACTCCGGTTTTTCCTTCGGCAGCCCACAGGTCAAGATCGTCATGGGTTAGCGGTTCAACTATCGGCTCTTCTATCATCGCAACTACGCCCTGATGATGGACACTCTTGCAAATACGCTCTAGTTCTTCGTCTTCGCAGAGTTTATAGGGGCGCTTTCTTTCGGCAAGTTGTTTGCAAATGCCGGTAA
>Ga0268262_10003817_pt1 | contig 16003 bp, 13 predicted proteins | sample TergutNc150P3_FD_190354 | JGI IMG/M metagenome (GOLD analysis project Ga0268262, IMG submission 190354) | Nasutitermes corniger P3 segment gut microbial community from laboratory colony in Florida, USA - Nc150 P3 (SPAdes) (version 2) | ecosystem: Host-associated > Arthropoda: Insects >... | reverse complement strand
GTGGCCTGGGGCACGGCCCGCTACGGCTGGGACGGGGCCATTCCCAGCTTGGCCTTCGCCGCCGGAGCGGCCGGGGGCTTGGTGCCGGACCTGGATTCCGAGGCCTCCAAACCCCGCCGTTGGGCCGGGTGCCTGGCCGCCGCCGCCGCCGCCGTCGGCGCGGCCGGCTTTCTGACCGCGCCCGGGCCTTTTTTGCGGCGTCCTTGGACGGCCGGGTCCACCGCCTTGGCCGCCCTCTACATTTTCCTGTCAGTCAACTGGCTGCTCCTGAAGTTCCTCCGCCACCGCACCCGGCACCGGGGCCTCTTTCACAGCCTGGCCGTCCCTTTCCTCTACGGCGGCCTCATGGCCCTTCTGGCCGGGCCCCGGGGGACATCCACGGCCATGGCCGTCTGGCTCTTGAGCCTCTTCGGCGTTTTTTCCCATCTCGTGCTGGATGCCCTGCGCGGCTTGTCCTTGAATCCCTTGAAGCCGGCCACGCGCGATCTGGCCGCCTCGGCTTGGCTGTGGACCTTCACGGCCCTGGTCACCCTGGCCGCCTTCCTGCGCCTTACCCAAGTCTAGGGCCGCCCCCGGGCGGCTGCCTATGCCCCCGCTTCACGGTGCGGCCACCAAGCCTTCCAGGTCCATGTCCTCATCCTTGATGAACCCGGCCTCTTTGGCCGCCTTGAAGGAAAATTCGAATTCCCTGTCCGTGATTTTGTTCTCAAAGATCAGGCGCGGCCAGGCGTGCCGGACCAAATCCAGCGGAAACTCGCTTTTAGTCTGCCTGGTCAGTTCTTCGGCCACCCTCTTCTGGGCCTCTTTGGGGTTTTGCTTGATCCATTCGGTCAGTTCCCGATGGGCTTGGGTGAACTTTTGTACCAAGTCGGCCTCACGATCCCGGTAATCGGCGCCGGCCGCCAGAACCGTGGTCAGGGAGGTTTCGGCCGGCTCCGAATAGACCAGCTTGCCCCCGGCTTCCATTTCCAGCCGCGAAATCCAGGGTTCGACCGTCCAGGCCGCGTCCACTACCCTTTTTACGAACAGAGGCAGTATGCCCTGGTTGGCCACGGGGACGACGCTGACCTCGCCGCCGGTCAGGGTCACCTTAAGGCCGGCCTGGCTCAGCCACCAGCGGCAGGCTATGTCCTGGGTGTTGCCCGTTTGGGGCGTGGCTATGCGCTTGCCTTTGAAATCGGCCGGCTTGGTCCGGGAGCTTTCGACCGGGACCACCAGTCCGGCGCCGCCCCGCACGGCCCCGGCCAACACGCTCACCCCGCCGCGAGCCCGAAGATAGGCGTTCAAAACCGGGTTGGGGCCGACATAGGTAAGAGCCATGGCTTGGGCGGACAAGGCTTCCATGGCCGAGGGCCCGGCGTTGAAGCTATGCCAGGTTATGGTCACTCCGGGCAGGCGGGCTTCAAACCAGCCCCGGCCTTCGGCGGCCATGTTCTGGGCGATGAGGGCCTGGGCGTGGGTGAGGTTGGGGAAATAGCCGACCCGGAGCGTCTTCTCCTCTCCGGCCGCCGGAGTCGAAAACATAATGACGCTCAAAAGCGCCGCCCCTAACCATCGCGGACTAATCTTCATATCCATAAAAAATTCCGCTCGGGCGCGCCGTATTTGGGTCGTGACCACCGGCGGCGTCTGGGGTTTACCTCTTTTAATCAGTAGATTATACTTGAGAAGAGGTCGAATTTTGAAGTTTTTTTTTTTTGCGGGCAAATCCGCCCCCCGGAAAACGGCCCCCAAGCCGGCTTCTTACAACGCCTGGAGGTTCGAGCCATGCCGCTGAAAATCATCAGAAACGATCTCACCAAAGTCAAAGCTGACGCCATTGTCAATGCGGCCAACGCTAAACTGACCCCGGGCGGCGGCTTGTGCGGGGCCATCTTCGCGGCCGCCGGTCGGGAAGCCCTGGCGGCGGATTGCCGCAGCCTCGGCGGCTGCCGGCCAGGGCAGGCGGTCATCACCGGCGCTCACGCCTTGCCTGCCAAATACGTCATTCATACGGTCGGCCCGACTTGGCGCGGCGGCGGCCACGGCGAGGCCGCCGCCTTGGCGGCCTGCTACACCGCCTCGCTGGGGCTGGCCGTGAAACACGGCTGCCGATCCGTGGCTTTTCCGCTAATCGCTTCCGGCGTGCGCGGCTACCCCAAGCCCGCGGCCTTGAATGTGGCCATATCCGCCATCGGCGAATTTCTGATGAAGCAGGAGCTGACCGTTTTCCTGGTCGTTTACGACAAGGAAGCCTATGTCCTGAGTGAAAAGCTGTTTGCCGACATCCAAAACTATATTGACCAGCACTATGTGGACGAACGCTTTGAGGAGCGGCCCTGCCTTTTCCCGGCCGATTCAGAGGCCGCCGGGGAAGGGCCGGCCGCCGCCCCGGCCTCCCCGCGGCACTTGAAGGACATATTAAGGCAAATGGACGAATCTTTTTCTCAGCGGCTCGTGCGCCTCATCGCCGAAAGGGGCCGCACCCAAGTCGAGACCTACAAAAGGGCCAATATCGACCGCAAGCTTTTTTCAAAAATCCGCAAAGATGTGAACTATGCCCCGGCCAAGGCCACCGCCGCCGCCTTGGCCATCGCCCTGGAATTGAACCTGGATGAAACCAAAGACCTTTTGGGCCGGGCCGGCTTCACCCTGTCCCATAGCCGTAAGTTCGACCTGATCTTGGAATTCTTCATCCGCAAAGGCAACTACAACATCTTTGAAATCAACGAAGCCCTCTTCGATTTTGATCAGCCGCTTCTGGGCGCTTAGGGCCATAAACGATTAAAAGGTTTTAAATGTCGCTTTCAGGGCGACCTTTCCACCCATCCTCTCTGCTATCCTTCTGACTAAGACAGGCCGCAATGGCTGAAAAACAGAAAGGACAGCACTATGAACGACTCCCTGACCGAACTCGTTTTCATCTTGGACAAAAGCGGCTCCATGGCCGGCCTGGAAGCCGACACCATCGGCGGCTACAACGCCATGCTGGCCAGGCAAAAACAGGAACCGGGCCGGGTTCTGGTAAGCACGGTTCTTTTCAACGATGGCTATGAACGGCTTCACGATCGGGCCGACTTGGCTGCCGGCTTGGAGCCCTTGAGCGAAAGGGATTATTCCACGAGCGGAACCACGGCCCTCTTGGACGCCTTGGGCCGGACCATCCATCACATAATCAAGGCACATAGGCGGGCTAGGGATAACGAGCGACCTGGCCGGACCCTCTTCGTTGTCACCACCGACGGTCATGAGAATTCCAGCCGCAGATATTCATATAGGGCCATCAAGGCGCTGGTGGAGCGGGAAAAGCGGAAATACGGCTGGGAATTCATCTTTCTCGGGGCCAATATTGACGCCATGGCCGCCGCCGCCGACTTGGGCATAGATGCCGACCGGGCCGCGGATTACCATGCCGACGGCGAGGGCACCCAGGCTAATTTCAGGGCCGTCGGCGATGCCATCAGCGAACTGCGCGCCACCCGGCAAGTGTCGGGAAGGTGGAGGGAGGAAATTGATGATGATTACAGGCGGCGGAAATAGAAGCCGGTTTCAAGGGGAATATCAATATGTGGCTCTTTACGCTCAATTCGTTTGTTTCCGTTGTCCGGCACCGTGAAGACCCGGAACTGCTCCTGGTCCGGGCGCGCCGAAGGGACGATCTTATCGTGTTGCTTGGTAAAAAATGGGAGAAAGAGGTCAAGGAGGACTTGCGCGCCGATTACCGGTATAGGGTCATCTTGGGCGAGAAGGCTTTTAAGAAGATCATTTCGGTCTACATAAGCCGTCGTCTGAACTATGACAATTATAAGGCCGCCCAGAAGCCGGATCGGGAGTTTCTTGATTTCCTCTATGAAATATGGCGTTTGGGCCATGAGATGCAGTCAAGGTTTGATTCCGGCCTGAATCAGACTTGATTTATTGCTTGACGCAAAAAAATTTGCATGGCGGCCATGGCCTGCCCTCCCGGGCCGCAAAAGCCCTCGGGAATTAGGGGTTCAACAACTCAAAAACGCGGCTCGACTTTCCGGGGGCGCTGCAATTTTGGCTTATAGGTGGCGCACTTTTCAATAGGGGCAGTATACGGAGAGCTTCCGCCTCTTCACCTCCGACTCCGGCCCAACCGGACAGTTCATTTTTGTTTTAGGAGCGGACAGTTTTATTTGTTGACAACAGCCGCCTAATTAAAACTTGACAAAAGCCAATCAACGGTTATAAAATTGCCTGATATTTCAAGGACAATCTGGAATTTCTCATGAAGCGAACCAGGCGGCCATACCATACCGGGACTTCTAGCTCCGCTATGATTTGGCATGATATTTGCTCTCTCTCTCTCTCTCTCTCTCTCTCTCTCGTAACTCTTTATTATTTCAGCTAAATAGCCTCAGCCCCGCCTCTCTCCCGGCCCGCCTCGGCGCGGGCTTTTGGGCCTTTCCAAGTCTCCTCAAAAATACGGCCCCGTCTTCGTTGAGGACAGGGTTTTTTTTTCCTTTAAGCCGTCAATAACGTATCTGGAGGGCTTGAATAATGGGTGATTTTACAGGGGTGGGGCTTTTAGGGTCAAAGCGCTTCCAGGCCGCGCTCACGCTCTTGGCCTTGGGCTCGGCCCTGCTCCTCTGGCTTCTGCCGCCGCCCCGGGTTGTTCTGATCTTGCCCGAGCCCAGGTTTGACGGCGGTTACGGCTGGGCGGTTGATTTGCCTCAACACGCCGGGTCGTTTTGGCAGCGGGCGTTCTACAGGGTTCCCCCAGGCGACGACGCCAAAATCCAGGTGAGTTTGTTGGAAGACGGAATGCCGCAGAAATGGGGAAATAAAATATGCGCATTGATCAATACGAAAAGATGTATAAGATACAGAACACGCATTGGTGGTTTGTAGGCAAGGCCGATATAGTAGAAGATGTCATAAACAGGCGGGCCGGCGGACAGGCAGACAGGCGGACAATTCTTGACATTGGTTGCGGAACTGGGCTAATGCTTGGCCGACTATCCAAATACGGCAATGCGTACGGCATAGATCACTCGGCGGAAGCGGTTAAATTCAGTAGCCGTGTTTTAAACGGTCGCGTTAAACAGGGCGCCTTGCCGGATAGAATACCTTTCAACGACGGAGAGTTTGACCTGATAACCGCGCTAGACGTTCTAGAACATATTGACGACGACGTTGCATCGGTCAAGACGCTGTATCGGCTGCTGAAACCTCATGGTCTTGCGATTGTCACCGTCCCCGCATATATGCACCTTTGGAGCAATCACGATATGGTTCTCGAACATAAACGGCGTTATACAAAACGGCATTTAATGACGTTGTTTGACAATCGTGAATGGCAAATAGAAAAAGCAACATATTTCAACACATTGCTCTATCCGCCGATATTACTTATTCGAACGCTCAACAAGCTGTTTCATCCAAATAGATTTGAAACCGACGATGCTCCGCCGTCCAGGTTTATGAACGCCATTTTTTACGGCGTGATGCGGTTCGAAATGAAATGGCTTCGCCGGGGTAATTTACCTCTTGGGGTATCGGTTCTGATATCGGCGCGGAAAAAAACTGAAAGTGTTAAAACGTTTGAATTGCCGTAACAAACAATAATTTATAATGAGGTGTTATGATGGTGATATAAAATATAGGCTGATCCGAATACAGCGACCGGCGCTGGGCTATGGCCATGATGCATATAAAAGCCCACTGGAATTAAGGGCTCAACAACTCAAAAACGCAGCTTGATTTTCCGGGGGCACTACAATAATACGCTGGTCAGAGTTCGGGGGGCTTGGCCAAAAATTTGGAATATTGCCCCGAATGGGAATTTATGCTATTTTAGGGCCGTATTTAAAAAAGACAAAATCGGTATTTGGTAACGGTTATGAAGACTAGAGCCATCGCACCCAAGGTTGAGACCTCCGCCCTGAGAGCCGTTTATATTTTTGGCCCGATTCTTGCTCTCTCTCTCTCTCTCTCTCTCTCTCTCTCTCTCTCTCTCTCTCTCTCTCTCTCGTAACTCTTTATTATTTAAGTAAAAACAATTTTTTCGCTACTCCTAGGCCGCCTTTTCGCGGCTTTCGGCGTTTTCTGCCTCCCTAAAAAACACGGCCTCGGTTGCGTTCCCATAAGAATTTAAAATACTAAACAATGAGGTCGCGCCAGTATGGTTTTTGCCTCCTTGGCCTTCATTTTTGTAATCCTGCCTTTATTTTTGGCCGGGGATTTTCTAACGCGTCTTGCCCAGACTGCAGCTTGGCGTAACATTTGGCTGGTGATTATCAGCCTGTTTTTTTATCTGTGGGGAGAGGCGGCTAATGTTTTTTTGTTGTTGGGTTTAGGTGTTATAAATTATTGGGCTGGCCGGCATCTGCCCGGGAGTCGGCGGCCACGCCTTTGGTTAGCGTTATTCGTGGCTGTCAACCTGTCTATATTGTTCGGCTTCAAGTATGCCGGTTGGCTGGTAACGTTTTTAGGGCTTGAATGGCCGGGCAAGTTGCCCTCATTGCCGTTAGGCATCAGCTTTTTTACTTTTCACGCCATTAGTTATTTGGTTGATATTTATCGTCGGCAGATTGCGCCGGCCGAAACGGCGCTTGATTTCCTCACCTATTTCTGTATGTTCCCGCACTTGGTCGCTGGTCCCATTGTTCGGTATGCCCAAATTCGCCGCGACCTCGGCCGACGCGGGCCGAATATTGAGTTATTTTCATTTGGATTATATCGATTTATACTCGGGTTGAATAAAAAGGTTCTTATTGCCAACTCTGTGGCCGTGATGGTCGATTCAGCTTTTTTGCTTTCTCGGACGGGTAATTTGCAAGCCCCGGATGCCTGGTTGGGTATTCTAGCTTATAGCATACAGATTTATTTTGATTTTTCCGGATATTCCGATATGGCCATTGGCCTGGCCGCAATGGCCGGGTTTCGCTTTGACGAAAACTTTAAGCGTCCGTATTCTAGTAATAATATGCGGGAGTTTTGGCGGCGGTGGCATATTTCTCTGTCAAGCTGGTTGCGCGATTACTGTTATCTGCCTTTGGGCGGCAGTCGGGCAACTATGTTAGTTACCGCCCGGAACCTATTGTTGGTCTTTTTTCTATGCGGCCTTTGGCATGGTGCGGATATGACTTTTATTGTCTGGGGACTGTGGCACGGTCTTTTCTTATGGATTGAACGCTGGCGATTTTTAGCTGAACGCTTGGAAAAGATGCCGGATTGGCTGGCCCGAGTTTATGTTTGGCTGGTGGTTCTGATCGGTTGGGTTTTCTTTCGGGCGGAAAATATGTCCGCCGCCCTCGCTTACTTTGAAAATATGTTCACCTTTTCTACGGCCCCGGTCACGCTCGCTTATTATTGGCACGCCCTTGCAGCTTTAGCGGCTGGAATGTTTTTGTGTTTACTGCCGGATAGATATTTTTTCTCGCCTACAAGCCGCCAACCTGGCGCTTATTCCGCCGTCTTTTACGGATTGCAAACGGCCTTGGCCATTGCTTCCGTCTCTCTCCTGCTTTCAGTAGCGCGGAATCCCTTCATTTATTTCAATTTTTAGGGCATCATGAGTAAAAAATTTTATCTATCCATCCTGTTGACAGCGATTATTTTAGTCACGCCTCTAGTTGTGACGGTCGCGCCTAAACCAGGTTATTTAACCGGCGAGCGCCGGCGGCCGAATGAATTTCCTGCGTGGCCCAAAATCCAGGCCAACTCAATCAAAAAATTCTTCCGGGAATTCGAAGCTTTTTTTGCGGATCATTTTCCTGGGCGAAACATTTTCTTAATGCTAGCCGCAGAGTTACATATGGCGGAACTTACAAATCTTGATGACTGCTACCGGGGCCGAAAGAACTGGCTGTTTTTGGGCGATAATTATGGACGTGGTGTAAGCAAGCTCCGGGGAGAAATCTTTCTTTCGCCGCATGATTTGCTCCGGCAGAATATGCGTTATAAAACAATGGCCCAAGCGGCCCAAGCTATCGGAGCGGAGTTCGTCATTTTCATTGGGCCAAATAAATCCAGCATTTATCCGGAATATTTGCCTCAGGTCATAATCCCCGCAGCAAAACGTTTTATAACTCCGCTGGTGACTTCGCTCCGGCAAACGGGACTAAAAATATATGACCCGACCGACCTGCTCAAGGCATCGAAAAACAAAGGGTTGTTATATTATCGGACTGATACTCACTGGAACGACTTAGGGGCGCACGAAGCTTTCAATGGTTTCTTGGCTTATATGGGTCTACCGCCTCTTCCCCTGCTTAAATTAATTGAGTCTCCGAAATTAGTGAAAGGTGACTTGGTGGCCATAGGAGGGTATAACGAATTTCCAACGGCCACAGGTGACAATTTCGAACTAGATTGGGGCGAGTCTCCGCCAGCTTGGCGGGAAGAAAACGGCCGATACCTAAATGTCCAGTCTACTTCCAATAAAACCGTCTGGGTATTTGGAGATTCGTTTGCTAACGCACTTAGACCCTATCTGGCGGCAACTTTCAAAGACACAAGGTTTTTTCCGCATGGAGAATTTGAGGCGGTTCTTGAGTCTCAAAAGCCCGGGCCCGATTTGATCATTGTGGAAATCGTGGAAAGAAATTTTGGTTATTAATTTAGTTCGGCGACATTCGATAAACCAGAAATTGGAATAAATTTAAAAAATAAAGAAACGCAAAATTATTTAAGAGCTCTGATTATTCCGATCTTTTTTGATTGCCGAGTAATCAAAAGCACATCAAAAAATTTAAAAAAATAAGTCGCCCATAATAACCTAATATCATATCCTATCAAAACCTGTTGTCGTGTAAATTCAACCGGTTGCCAAAATTTTGGCAACAAAAAAAGACATGGTAAAACCATGTCTTTCATGTGGCGGCGGGAATTGAATCTTTAAGATAATATCGCGAATTTAAAGCTATAAAAATATTTTCCATTTTTAAAATACCCCTATTTATACCCCGTGGCATCTTTAATTCACTTATTTTTCACAGTAAACCACTCAATATCGCGTTTTAATTTGAAAAAACTCAAAAAATTATACCCCCAAGCCCATTTTCAATTAAATTCCGTAGTTAGGAATTGAACCGCCGTCCGAATTTTGAAAGGCATTACCTCACATTATTGTTTTGCGTTGCCGGGAACTATGAAGCGCAGCGCAACAGAATGCCCGAAAAGTTCTGGTGCTGAGTATTCATCGAATTTCCCTTGGTGCGTTTTGAAATCCATTAAATTTACAGTATCTTTTGGGCTATCTGTTGCTTCATCAAACCCCCAAGGAAACTTTATACCACCCAATTCCGTTAGTAAAAATCGGTTATGAGTGTCCATGCTGTCATTTTTTTCCAATATCACTACCTCAAGAGTCTGACCCAACGGGATAACTGATGACAGGCGAGATTCAAGCTCTTGACGACGCGCCACAAGAGTATCCTTAGGCTCAAGTCTAGTGCAGTAGCATAATTTTTCAATTTTTTGAGGTATGCAACAAAGCATTACCTTTAAAGGGTCCATCCATTTGTCAAAAGTAGTAAAATATGGATCGACAAAAATAATTTTTGTCGACCACTGAAGCAAATTTTGGCTGATTTCTCTGAAACCAGTTGAATTTTTTGGCATAAAACATTCGTATTGGCATTGGAACCGCGAATCGCGTTCATATAGTCCACCGCTTATTATTATTTGGGGATGATTCCTGGGGTTGTCAGTGGCGATAATGGCATGGAATTGTTTTTGCATATGTGCGGCCTCGGCACTTTTCAGCCAATCAGTTGGAATATCATATGACCGGTATGGGTAATTATTGGGAATTAAAAAATATTTTTTTGCTTCGGTAAGCCACAATTCTATTTCTTTACGCTGGCTATCGGTAAAATGGGCGGTTGCGTCATAAACCATCCTTAGCCATTTTTTGGGGAACTCAGCTATCATACGTGCTCTAGGGGCGCCAAATTTGTCATAAAGGCAACGATATTCATGCCAGTCCCCCAAAACTGCAGGCTCGACGGCAAATTCTTTCAGCATTAGAAAATTTCCTCCGCACGTTCCGTGAAAAAGCCTTTGGGCCATTTGCGACTAAAATCTCCATCTGGTGTGATGGGGAGATGTGTGATTTCCGTGCCGCCGCCTTCTTTCGTTTGCACATACAGGACGGAAATCATTTCCGGTTTAATTGGTGGGAAGTCCGCAGGTAGTTCGCCTTCGCCAGTTTCGCGAACGCGGCGCAGCAGACGGAGCATAAGATGCTCGCTATGGGTTTCCAATAGAAACATTGGCGGATCGTCTTGGCAGATGGCCTTCAAGAACAGGTCACCCAAATCGGTTTGCCAAGCGGGATGAATGTGGAGTTCCGGCTGTTCCACGGCGATGAGGGTATTGGGTTTTGCCAGCGCCCCGGCCACAACTACCGGGATGATTTGGGAAATGCCAACTCCCATGTCATGTGGGGACACTTCGGTACCTGATTGTTTAGTATGAATAATTAAACGCGTTTCAAAGGGTGGGTTAAAAATCTCCCTCAATTGAGATGCGGCCATCTCATCAAGATTTTTTAAAATATCCTTGTTCAAAGGCAAAAGTTTTTTATGGTGAACTGTATATCCTGGTTTTGGCGAATGTAGAATGTCCAGCCATTTGTTCACTATATCCAGTTGAGGATTGGTGGCCATTGTCAACATATCCCAAGCCGCCAAGCCGTTGGCCCACCGGTCAAGGCCAGGTGTTTTTTCGGCCATAAAGTTGCGTGGCGGTATTTGCCGTAAAGGGCCAATATATTGAAGCCGTTTTTGAAAAAAACTCCGCAACATTAAAGCTGGCCCAATCATCAGCGTGGATAAAAAAAACGTACATAGTGCTATATCTGAGTCTGATGATGAATCGACTGTTTCTGACAAGTCCAACGGACAGTCCCAAAGCGGAAGAGCGCAGCCACGCACTTGCGGGTTTATCACTTTTGGTTGATAAGGATTCCTGCCATTTGGTCCTGTTGAACCTGGGCTTATCGTTTCCCAAGTTCTATCCTTATCAATCAGGTCATCAAGTTTCTCCATCAAATCAAACTGACCGTGATTTTCCACGGTTTCTGAGTTTCTCCAAGATTGGATACACTTTTTAAAATCATCTCTCTCTTCTAGTGGAATAAATATTGAAAAATCAAGGCCGTAAAAAGTCTGCACCCCATTTTCATCGCATTGAATGCTGGCCGTGTTTACCTTTTCGGCCTCAGGGTCGTAGCGCTTTATAACTATCTGTTCGTTACATGACGGGCATTGCAGCGCTAATGAGTTGTCCAGCTTTTCTCTGAGGCGCTTTAATTTGCGATTAATACATACTTCCTTGCAAGAGCAGATGGTCCAGACCCACGGTTCTGTATAAATTGCATATTTCGAAATAAATGGTTTTTCTAAAGTTACCCCCCAAGAAATTGTAAACTGAACTTCAATCGCCCCCAAGGAATTTATAACATTCTGCGCGGAATTCCATAGTGATTCCAGATAGGTATCCTCTGGCGCGTCTGTTTCTTGGTAATAAGCTTGTATTTCCTTCCATAGCATTTCTTCACGCTTACTAACGATCGGCAGGTCTTCATCCCCAAGGTCTATTCCTAGGCCCAAGGTGACATCTCGGCTCAAATCATGTTTGTGCACAAACTCCTTAAAACCTCCCAGATTTATCGATTCTCCCCCGCCTTCAACCCTATCCGGGTCGGGGTTGCCGTGGCATAAGACTTCCCGGGCTAAGTGCAGGGCTTGTATGACCGTGCTTTTGCCGGCATTATTGGGGCCGAAGAGCATGGTGATGGGGGCGAAATCAATACGGACGACGCGCTCATCAATGCCTTTAAAATTCTTTATGGTAAGATGGGTCAAGCGCATAAACCACCCTTGCCTGGAACCCGGCGGATTAGGTTTGAAGATATTAGCCAATTTGCGGCTTTATTACAATGCCTTATTTTCATCATCCAAACCTTTCCCGCATAAGGGATTTTTGCAATGTTCCCAGTTCTTCTAACGATTTCTTCATTGGCAATTTTGATTTGTCGGCGAGGCGGACGAACCCGGCGAAGCGGGTTTGGAGGTGGAGCGGGGGCAAAATAATCTTTATTTCCCGTAATTCACCCATATTCAAGCTTTGAAGGGCAATCCCCTTTCTTATATCTGTAAGCGCCTTTCTAAAAGATTGCTGCTTAATCAGATTCTCCATAAATGTGTATTGCAGGATTTTTGTGTTCAGCCTTAATGGCACAATGTTCCAGGCCACATTACAGCCTTCAAATTCAGGGGTTACTTGAAAAGTTTCCCCGATAGAGCCTCCAACTGTAATCAACAGCTCATAACCCCTTAGAAGAGTTCTTGCATGGTTGTCAGAGATGCCTTTGGTTGTCCTTTTCAAGTCGCTTAATTTGGGAATCTTGCCATCAGTTATATCTACTGGACGGAATACAGGTACGCCGCAAGTCGTATCGTCCCCCATCTGCGCTATTCCTTTTGTTACAAAACTATCTTCTTCCAGAGTTGCAAATAGCGGCTTTTGTTCCCATCCTTTGAGGTTTACCATCGGGTCGCCGAACATCTCGACAAACCTGGATTTGAGCAAGTCATCTACTAGTTGGACGGTTTTTTGTCTCTTTAAGTGAATAGCCTTTACCTTATCCAAAATCGCTGGTATGCGGCGCTGTTTTGCTTGATGAGCAGAGAATGGATTGAGTTCCGCAACTTCAAAGATCGGTACCAGGTTCATGGCAACATCTCCCGCAATTCATTTAGTCCGGCAACAATCTCGCCTTCCAATTTTTCCAGTCGTTTCATGATTTCCATGGTAGGCTCATAAGCTGTATCTTTGTATTTTTTTAGACTCAGGTCGTAATTGCGGCGTCGAATTTCGTCTGCAGGGACAAAAAAGGCTTGGCTGGTGCGGTCAGTATCATTACATGGGGCACGGTTCTTCCAGCGTTCCAGGAGCATCGGCAAATCATTATCTGCAATTTTATCCCGTTTGTTGTCTAAACTGCGTCCATCGGCCCGCACATCAAAAAAGAAAACGTCTCTTGTCATACCACCTTTGGTTAAAAAGAGAATTGCCGTACTCACCCCGGAATAAGGCTTGAACACTCCAGCCGGGAGTGAAATTACCCCGTCAAGCTGGTTATCATCCAGCAAGAGTTGGCGCAGGGCGATATGAGCCTTGCTGAATCCGAAAAGCACGCCGTCCGGCACAATGACCGCGCAACGTCCGCCCTCTTTCAACATTTCCAAGATGCGCACCAAAAACAGCATTTCGGTTTTTGTGCTTTTGACCTTACGGGTCAGTTCTCGGGCGATTTCGTCAATATCAAGGTTGCCCGCAAAGGGCGGGTTGGATAAGATAAGGTCAAAATGATTCCTGGCCTCTAGCAGGTGATTCCGGGCAAAGGCTTCGGACATGGAATCCTGATAAAAAATACATTGCCCCTCTGCCCCGTGCAGTCTCATGTTCATGTCTGCAAGACGCAATATAGTCAGGTTAAAATCAAAACCCCGAAACGTATGATTGATAGAATGTTCCATATCGGACGTGAGCAGGTCGCCTATGTACGCATCGTTCTTACCTCCCACATAGACCATTTCCTGGGGAGTATAATGGCGGCGCAAATACTTCATGGCTTCGATCAGAAATCCGGCGGTGCCGCAAGCTGGATCGCCGATTATATCCGTAGGTTTCGGAGCCAACATCTCCACCATGACCTGGCGAATATGGTCGGGGGTTCGGAATTGGCCGTTGATACCGGCGGTGGTGAGCTTGGAGAGTAAGTATTCATACAGGTCGCCTTTAGCTTCCGTGTTTAGCATATCCATTTCATCAATGGCGCGGATGGAGGAGGCTAAAAGTTCGGGTTTAGCGATGAGAAGCTTAGCATCTTTCATAAATGCGCCCGGCCAGTTATTCACCATTTCGTTGGCGTCCTCATCGTTGACGTCATTCGCATATCGTGGCGAATCCAGGGTTCGCAGAAAAGGGAAAACTTCATCGCGCACCAGGGCTAGTAGTTCATCCCCGGTCTTGTCCCTGAAATTTTTCCATCGTAGGTGTTGCTGGTCTTTGGCGAAGAAGTGGGCTTTGCTGGGCTGGCCGGTGCGTTGAACAGATTTTTCGTGTTTTATTTCCGCTTCATCCAGCAGGCGGCAGAAAAAAAGATTCGTGAATTGCTCAATAATGGTCAAGGGGTTGGTGAAGCCGCCGGACCGAAATTCAGCCCAAAGCTTGTCAATTTTGTTGCGTAAATCGCTAGTGGTCATCTATTTTTCTCCAACTCAGAGGCCGGGAGTATTCACGGTGGAATCATCTAGTGAGTGTTTGTCCCGGTCAGGTTCTACTTAATTAGCAAGGCCTGTGCCACTACTCCAAGCCATACCGCTTCAGCCAATTACTCAAGGTCTGATATTTGTCAAAGCCGAGCATTTTAGCCGCTTTGGCTTTGACTCCGCCGGCCTCGCTCATGGCCCGGCCAAGGTAATGCTCGGCCACTTCGTCCATGAGTTTTTTCAAGGAAAAGCCATTAGTTAAAGCCCGGTCCAAAATATTTGAACGTTGTTCGGCGGAAGAAAGCAAAGCCCCTCTAACCGTTTCTTCATCAATTATTTCCCCCGGAGACCAGAGAACCGCCCGCGTTATGGTATTGTTCAGTTCGCGCACATTGCCGAACCAAGAGTGCCGACGCATAATATTTTTTGCGCTTTCGGAAAAAAATTTATGAATGGGGCCGCCTTGCTTTGACAACTCTTCATTGGCCTTGGCCAAGGCATTGTCCATAAGTAAATCAAAGTCGTCGCCTCTTTCCCGTAAAGGAGGCAAGCGAAGAATGGCTACCGCCAGGCGGTAAAAGAGATCGCTTCTGAAACGGCCGGCGACTACCTCTTCGAAAAGATTGCGATTGGTGGCCGCGAGTATTCGCGCATTGACCGGCTCTTCCTCGGTGCCTCCTACGGGTACAATAGCCCTTTCTTCCAGGGCGCGCAATAGTTTTACCTGGGCGTTTGGCGTCAATTCCCCAAGTTCATCCAGAAAGAGGGTTCCTTCGTTGGCGGCTTGGAAAAAACCGGGTGTATCTTTCAGTGCGTTGGTGAAAGCCCCCTTTTTGTAGCCAAATAATTGGGATTCTAATAGTTCAGCCGGAATGGCCCCGCAGTTGACCGGTATAAACCGCCCCTCGGCCCGCAGGCTTCCCTGATGGATGGCCCGGGCGAATAATTCTTTGCCGGTGCCCGATTCGCCTTCTATCAGTACTGTAATGTTCCGAGGAGCCACATGGATAGCTTGATTGACCACCCTGAGCATACTGCCGCTTTTATGCAGAATATCTTTAAAGGCCGGATGGGCCAGAGCATCGGATTGGGTAAGGCGGAACAACTCCCGATCCGGTAAAAAATAAGCCGCAATTTCAAATGGTGATTGAACGACCTGAACCCCCCGCTCCCGCGATGATTCAATGACTTTGGCCCCGCAAGAGGGCGCCAGGAGCATCCAGACCAAGGCCATGGCCGGAGTGCCGGGGCTGATATGAAAGGTTAAAAGGGCTTCGGGATAACGGCGGACGACCTCATGAATAATACTGCGGGTCGCTTGATAGATTTCTTTATGATTGGTTGGGCTGCTGAGGGTAATGGCCTTTATTTCCAGGCCGGTTGAGGTCTGCTTGGCCAGCCACTCCCTGTAGCGATTGACACGTTCGTTTTGATAATTATCAAGAAAAATTGCACAGTTATAATTCCCAACCTTGATCGCTTGGGCTATGGGGCCAAGATCGGAAACATCATCTTTCTCGGCGGCCACAAGATCGGTATTGCCTATCCAGCACAGGAGAATATTCATAGGTCCATTATCCTATATTTTTTATGTATCCACAAATAAATTTATTTGAAAAATGTGGGAGAAAAAATTTATTTTGCTTAGACAGTGTCTACACGAGTTAAGCCAAAACTTTCAACCATAAAGCGATGCAACGGATTTGAACCGCCGCAATGAAAGAGGCGGTTGTTTTGGCGTATCGTGTGGCGATTCCTCGCCACTGTTTAAG
>Ga0268262_10003816_pt1 | contig 16003 bp, 18 predicted proteins | sample TergutNc150P3_FD_190354 | JGI IMG/M metagenome (GOLD analysis project Ga0268262, IMG submission 190354) | Nasutitermes corniger P3 segment gut microbial community from laboratory colony in Florida, USA - Nc150 P3 (SPAdes) (version 2) | ecosystem: Host-associated > Arthropoda: Insects >... | reverse complement strand
ATTTTGAAATCGGGGCAATTTCCGTAGAAAGAATGCGGGAATATGATAAAATGTGCCTTACCGAAGACTCCAAAAAAACTCAAAGAACCGATATTCCTGAGGAAATCAAGCATATTGATCTTGTTACAGCTTAAATAAACTGATTATCCACAGGAAAACGATATTATCAACCAACCTAATACAGGGGATACACTGCATTGGTGTTAGTTTTTATCCTTTTCCAAAAACCCGCTAATAATATCTATAACTTCAAATAGAATATCATCGGGAATTTTTTCGATAAACTCGTAATTACGAGCCTTTATATCCAATGTCCTTGACTGGTCAGACAAAACAACGCCTGTTGTTTTTGTTCTTTTGTCCAACTTAACATGAAAAGGATGATTCTTGTTTGTATTTGTAATTGGACATACAATAGCCAGACTGGAAAAATTATTAAAAGTTTCATTGCTTACTACCAAAGCCGGTTGTCTGCTGCTGCCGAGGCGGCTTGTTTGCTCATGCCCGGTCTGCGGATCAAAATCCAGCCAAATAACATCGCCCTGTTTTACCATGCTTCTTTTCCGGCGGGTCTGCCCCAGTCAATTTCCTTTTGTGATTTACGCTTTTTATTAAAATCCTTACCATAAAATTCAACGAGCCGTTCTTTGGTTGTTTTATGTTCTTTTATATTCTTTTTTGTAATAACAATTTTCTCTTTTTCCAATGTTACGTCAACAGGATCATTTTCTTTGATTTTGATATTTTGAAGAAACGCTTTTGGTATTCTTATTCCGTGGCTGTTGCCCCATTTAACTATCGTGGTTTGCATAAAAATCCTCCAATTTACAGGATATACTAAGTATATCCGTATCTAAAAGAAAAGTCAATAGGGAAACTTATTACCATGTCAATTTGCCAGACATGTCCGGCAAATTATAGGATTTTTATTATGTCTAATTGTTAAAAAACGCTTTCCGGCTTTCCTCGGAGTTTTTGCTCCGTTGTACAGGCAGGAAGGCGCAGCTCAAATTTGTCTGACCACTCCAGAGTTGCCAGACGGGAGAACGGTTGGTTCTGCGGTTACATAAGCTGTCCGCAGAACTCAGGAACGCACCAGCCGGAAGCCGAAAATGTTGCTGAACCGATCGCGCGGGTTGCTGCCGTTCCGACACGCAGAACGCAAGAGCAGACCGATGCTGTCACAGCCCCCGCCGCGTAACACCCGGTTAGAGCCGGTAACCGCTCCAGTGGGATTCGTATTATCCGTTGTTATATCTGACTTATACCAGTCCCAACACCATTCATACACATTCCCGTGCATGTCATACAGTCCATAATTATTGGCTGCATAACTTCCTACCGCAGTTGTTTTACCTACATACCTTGTAGCGCTTGTATCGTTATATTGCCCTGCCGGTGAATGGTTAAGATCATAGGGATATGTAACATCAAAATTCGCCATACCGCTTACCATCTTCGTCCCGTCCCCTATTCCAAACGGCTTCGTATTTGTTTCGGTCGCCTTGTTAGCATAACTCCCTCGACACGCATATTCCCATTCCGCTTCCGTTGGTAATCTATATCCGTTTTTATTCTTGTCCATTACCGCCGCATCCCATGTCGCATTACTACTGCCGGTGGTTATGGTTCCCCATTCCGCAGGATTTGTTTTACCGCCAATACTGTATACTGGATTTAATCCTTCCTTTATGCTCAATTTGTTGCAGAACACTATAGCGTCATACCAATTTACATAGTAAATTGGAAAATTATCTCCTCTTCCATAACTTATTGTAGTCCGATCTTCCCCCGCGCCCATTACCGCTTTATACTGCGCCTGTGTTACCGGATATTTACTCATGGAAAAACTTTTTGTCAGCGTTACCGAATGTTGCGTTTCATTGTCCTCGCGGTCCGGTTCGCTTGCGGGACTGCCCATCATAAAGGTTCCGGCGGGTATTGAAACCATTTCTATCCCTGTAGGGCTTGTAGTAGATCCACCGCCGCTTTGTCCATAGCAAGGTGTCATCAATAGTGTGAATACCGCAATAAGTGCGATAACCCATAGTTTGTTTTTCATGATAAAAACTCCTTCTTGTTAATATATGAAAAAGCCTTGTTTAAAGGCGTTCTTCCAAAATTGATAGTTATCTCTCACACTGCGTCCCTCAACATTTCAATAAATCCACCGCTTGATATTTTCCTTTCACGGTAATCACGAATTATTTCTATCAAACGAGGTGTCGGCTCAAAACCTTCAAACATATTTGAACCAATGGCGTTTGCGGTGCTGTTCAATGTATCAATGTCAGAAAATTTTATCCCCATTATCGTAAGGTTTTGCCTGTCAACTTCTATCGGTTTATACGCCATGTTCTTTCTCCTCACTATCTAACACACACGCCCTTCGCCTGCGCGTGTTTCTTAATCTCCCCAATTGTCGTTTTCCCAAAGTGCAAAAGCGACGCTATCAGAGCGGCGTCCGCTCCCGGCGCTTCATCGGGCGAGAGTCCCTGAGGCATTTCCGCCGACTTGGTACTGAGCAAAACTTCCGCTATTTGATCCAACGTTCCCGCGCCGCCTGAGGCGATCACAGGTACAGGAACGGCGTTCAGTATCCTGCGGTTTAATTCCAAATCGTAGCCGCCGCCTGTGCCATCGGCGTCGATTGAGTTTAGCAGGATTTCGCCTGCGCCGAGTTCTACGGCGCGAATTGCCCATTCGATAGCGTCAATGCCTGTGTCGGTTCTGCCGCCGTGGGAAAAGGCGTGCCAGCGTAATTCGCCGCCGCCCTCAACGCGTTTTGCGTCTATCGAGAGCACAACACACTGACTTCCGTAGGCGTTTGCCATTTCGCTTAACAGTTCAGGGCGGCTAAGAGCGGAAGTGCAAACTGAAACTTTGTCAGCGCCTGCGTTCATCGCGTCTCGCATATCGTCAATTACCCGTATGCCGCCGCCTACGCATAGGGGGATAAAAACTTCGGCGGCTACTTTGCGCACAACGTCCAATAATGTGGCTCGGCTTTTGTAGGAAGCGCCGATGTCAAGGAAAGTGAGTTCGTCTGCGCCATCGTCGTTGTAGCGGCGTGCGAGTTCTCTTGGGTCTCCGGCGTCTTGAATACCTTTGAATTTAACGCCCTTCACTACTCTGCCGTCGTCAACGTCAAGGCATGGAATTATACGCTTTGCTTGCATTTAACCCTCCACCCAATTTTGCAGAAGGGTAAGCCCTGCCGCGCCGGATTTTTCGGGGTGAAACTGCACTGCGGCTAACGCTCCTCGTTCAACGGCGCAGCAGTAGCGGACATAATAATCGGTTTGCGCGGCGGTTAGCGAATTGTCAACAGGGTCGGCATAGTATGAATGTATATAATAGAAAAAACTGTTTTCGGTTAAGCCTTGAAAAATTTTCGATTCTTTTTTGGCGGCAGTTTGATTCCAGCCAATCTGCGGAACTTTGCGTCCGGGAAAACGCCGCACTGTTCCGTTAATTACGGAAAGACCCTGCGTATCAGGCGCTTCTTGCGAAGTTTCAAATAACAACTGCAAACCGATACATATTCCCAAAAAGGGTTTGTCGGCTTTTATCCATTCCTTTATCGCCTGCGCGTAACCCGACTTGTTTATCGAAGCCATCGCCGCGGCGAAATGTCCGTCTCCGGGGAAAATTATTTTTTCAAAGGGCGAGGACGAGGGCGAAAGTTCTTGCGGGTCAGCAGCGAAACGAGCGGGAACAGAAAGCCGCTTGAGAGCGTTCATGACAGAGCCGAGATTTCCCGCGCCGTAATCAATTACGCCTATCACGCAAGCGCTCCGGGGGAGTCAAAGCCCGGCAATGAGCCTTTGGTTGAGAGAATTAAATCTTTGGCGCGTACGTCAATTTCACAGGCGGCGCGAAGGGCGCGGGTAGCGGCTTTGAACAGAGCTTCTATCTTGTGATGATCGCTTCTGCCGCGCAAAATTTCTAAATGCAGATTACAACCCACCGCGTTTACAAAACCTTGCCAAAAATCTTCAACTACATCGGTTTGAAACCTGTATTCTTTCCCGCCTTCCGTTGAAATTAACGGAGAGTCTGAAAGTTGTCCTTCAAAATACAAAAAAGGTCTGCCGCTTATATCCACGGCGGCGCGGGCAAGAGTTTCGTCCATGGGAAACAGACAGCTTCCGCTGCGGGTAATACCGCGCTTGTCGCCTAACGCATTCGCAAAACACTGACCAAGCACAATACCGGTATCTTCAACAATGTGGTGCTGATCAACTTCAAGGTCGCCTTTCGCGCGTACTTCAATGTCGAATAACCCGTGACGCGCAAATGTGTTAAGCATGTGGGACATAAATCCGACGGGGTAATCTAAAGTCGCGTTACCCTTGCCGTCAATATTCAATTTGATAAATATTTCAGTTTCACCTGTTTTTCTTCCAATCTCCGCCGTCCTGCTCATCTTTCCTCCCCTCCCCGCTTCACAGCACTACTTTCCGCAAGTCGTATTCCACAATATCAATCGCGCCGAGTTTTTTAAGTTTTGGAATAATATCTGGAACTTCATGTTTCTTAACGGCGATTTTTACGGCAAAACCGGCTTCTCCGTAAAGCGGAGCGACTGTCGGGCTTCGCATCGCGGGAAGGCTCGCCAAAGATTCAAATTGCTCTTTGGGGATATTCATCTCAAGCATTACGCGATCTCGTCCGTCAAGGACTGCGCCGAAAAGCATGACAAGCTCGTCAATACGGCGTTTTTTCTCGGCATTGGCAACGGCGGCTTTAGAGACGACAAAACGCGTGGAAGATTCAAGCAGGGTCGCGATGATTTTAAGACCGTTGTCTTTGAGCGTCTGCCCTGAAGAAGTGTTATCGATAATCATGTCGGCGTCGTCGGGCGGAAAAACTTCCGTCGCGCCGTAGGTGCGTAAAATTTGATATTGATAGCCTGATGATTTTAGCCACTGCTCGGCGATATTTACATATTCTGTGGCGACCACCAGTTTTTTGGAGCGGAGTTTCGCCTCGTCATAGTCCTGCGGAACCGCCGCAACGATACGCACTTTGTCAAAACCAAGGTCTAAAACCTCTTGCACGTCCGCGCCGCTTTCGCGTATCCAGTCAACTCCGGTAAAACCCGCGTCATGGCTTCCAAGTTCCAAAAGCTGCCCTACGTTTTGGGGCTTCATGATTTTAGCGTCAAGCCAATCCGCTCCCAGCGCGGGGCGGTAGGTGCGGTCGCTTAAAGCAATGGGAAAACCTGCCTCGGAAAAGAGGCGGCTTACATTGTCAAAAATTCTTCCTTTGGGAATCAGTATCCTTAGTTTTTCCATATTGATAGTTTAATGGGAGAAAAATAAAAAAACAACCGCTTTTTTTGATACTTGACAGACTAATTTTTCTTTAGTATACCAATAATACCGAGTTATTAGGAGAGAATTATGCCGGTATTGAGCGTAAAAAACGTAAAAAATAAATTGGACTCTATTTTAGAGGCTGTTCAAAATACATATGAACCATTAATTATTGCAGGAAAAAAACATTCGGCTGTTTTGATTTCGGAAGATGTTTGGCGTTCAATTGAAGAAACATTATATCTTTCATCAATTCCCGGCATGAAAGAATCAATTATTAATGGCATGAAAGAAAAAATTGAAGATTGTACATCATCAGTAGAGTGGTAATATGTATAAGATTATTTATTCATCTCAAGCGCAACGGGACGCAAAAAAAGCCGATAAATCCGGCATAAAGAATAATATTCAAAAGCTCATAGAAATTTCACAAAAAAAATCCTTATCAAAGTCCGCCGCCATTTGAAAAATTATTAGGTGATTTATCAGGCGCTTATTCACGAAGAATAAATATGCAGCACAGATTAGTATACCAAATATATGAAGAAGAAAAAATTGTAAAAATAATTCGTATGTGGACACATTATGAATAATTACTAATAAGGTTTAACGCGCTGTTTTTGTATGCAGGCGGTTTTTTCACTCATGGTAATATTTTTCACTTTTTTGAGGAGTTTGTCAAGGCTTTACCACCACAAACCCCGCGGCTCCAATACTGAAATCTTCCTGCTCTTCCCATGACGCGAATAAACTGCCGTTTACTTTGCCAATTCCCGTGTAAACAAATCCTTCGGGCAAGGGCGGCAATGAAGGGTGGGAAAATACTGTCTCTTTAGGGGCGGAACCAAAGAAAACATCTACCGATATTTCATTGCCCGCTTGTTCAAAGTCGGCTGTACGGAACATTCGCACTAGCGGAGAGGAGCTTTCTCTTTTTGCCGCCCTGTAATAAATTAATCCGTCGCCGGCAAGGCGAAGGGTGTCTATGTCCCAGCCTTCTTCGGACGGGAAAAGGGCAAAAAAGGGAATATCTACGGGGAATGGAACGTTAGAATTCATATTAAACGACCATGTTCTTTGCTTGGGAAGCGGAGCGTCGGAAGATAAAAAACGTTCGTCTAAATATAACAGCGCGGTAGGATTTCCCTGATAGTAAATGAAACCTCCCGCCGTATACTGCCGCCAATACTCGCCGCCTGAAAAACGGTATATCGCTATATCCTGGGCGCTTCCGCTGACGGGAGCAAGTTTTAAAAATCCGTCGCGGTTTACAACCATTACTACCCCATTATCGGTTTCATGCAAAAAACGAATGTGGATTGTAAGAGGCCACGGAACAAGCGCAGAAGAAAAAGCGGCGTCTTCGATTGCCTCAATGTGGACTGGTCCGTCGTCTGTTAGCTGAAACCAGAGCGGGTTTTTGCCCGGTTGTAAAATAGCCATTGGATACGCTCCGTACCACATTATTGTATTTGAATCGCCTTTTTTATCGCGCGAGCAGGATGGCAGGAGGAAAATAATAATTAATCCGATAAATAATTTTTTCAAATTAAATCCTCCGGATAAGTTATTTTTTTATTCTCCGGTTCGCCCGGAATAACGGCTACTTGTCCGCAAAATCTTCCCCATATTTCAGCATCGTCGGTAAATTCTTCGCTCTCGTTTGCCGCCTGCTTATGCGCGTTAAGGATTTCAGGAAATTTAAAGGCTTGCGGCGTTTGGGCAATTCCCATATTTTTTCGCTTCAAGTGTGTTTTTATAAAAACGGCAGACGTATCGTTATTTATTTGCGTATCCCATGAAGATTCGCACTCCTTTGGCGTGTCGGTAAGCGGCAGGAGAGGGATAACGGCGTTATGTTTTTTTACCGCTGTAATAATACTTTCTATAAGCGAGGGGCTTACCCACGGTCTTGCGCCGTCATGAATCAGCGCGTAATCGGGGGAAAAATCTGCGAGGACGGAAAGCGCGTTGAAGACTGAGCGTTGGCGCGTATCGCCGCCTGTAACAAAAAGTATTTTTGGGTTTTGGCTTGATAATAAATTTACAGGTAACGCTGAACGGGCGGCGCTCTCACCATTCTCGGGAACAGAAATTACTATCACCTGCACATCAGGGACAGAGGCAAAAGCGTTTACCGCCGTTCCAAGTACGGTATTTCCGTTATTCAATTTTTCATACTCTTTTTTTCGCACAGCCGAACCTTCGTTTTTCATTCTTGACGACGCGCCGGCGGCACAAATAACAACCGCTGTGTTTATCGCGGCGCTCATAACTATTCAACATCCAGACGAGCTAAAATCATAGCCTGTACATCTTCTTTGGGTTTTTTAAGCGAGATCGAAATTTCATCTTCCAACAGCTTCATAGCGGAGTCATAAAGTTTACGCTCAAGAATGGGAAGCTCTTTTACTTGGCTTCGGTGGTACAATGAGCGGACAATACTCGCTATATCCCTGATGCTTCCCTTTTTTAAAAGTTCAAGGTTCATCTGGTAGCGCATCTTCCAGTCTGTGGGAATTGGATCATAGTCTTCGCTGATTAACTCAAGAGCCTTATTCGCCTCGTCTCTTGAAACAGTAGGACGGATTCCAAGCTCTACGGCTTTATCGACGGGAACCATGATCGTCATGTCCGTTACTTCAAGGTAAATAATGTAATAGGGGATTTTTGAATCTTTGAATTTTTTATTAACTATCGACTTTATTACCCCGACTCCCTGGCTTGGGTATACTATTTTCTGGTCAACTACGAATGATTTTGATTTGCTCATTGCGTTAATAATAGCATAAATCGCGAAAACAGTCTACATATAACGCTAATTGACAATAGCAAACCGCCGTTTTATACTCAATCTTGGCGTTTTTTCCATATTATTAGTAATAATAATGTTACAAAAAGCCAAAACGGGAGCAAATATGGCTGAAATTCGAAGGCTGGTAACTGAAGATTTGCTTCAGTTATTCAGAATACATACAATCGTTTACAACCAGCGAAAAGATTATTCAAAAGAGGAAAACCAAAAAATCGATCCGCTGGAGCACCCGGCAAATTGGTCGTGGGGCGCTTTTGACGGCAAAAAACTACTCGCCGGAATGTTCGAGATTGAATACCTTATGCGTTTTGACGGACACAGCGTAAAAATGTCAGGCATAGGCGGAGTGGGAACTTTGCCCGAAGCCCGCAAAGGCGGACACATCAGGCGCATTTTTGAAAAACTTTTACCGCAAGCCTATGAAAAAGGCGTTATCTTTTCTAACCTGACTCCGTTCTCACAAGATTTTTACCGCAAGTTCGGCTATGAAATTGCGTGTAACAGAAATAAAATAAGTATCTCGACAGGGGATTTATCGGAAATAAAACCTTCAGGCGAATTTGTTCACATTCTTCCCGGTGACGACACTTCCCTGCTTGCGGAAGTTCACTCGGCGTATATCGAAAATATCAATCACGGGATACACAGGGATTATTGGCAGGACAACCGCATGTGGAAGCGTTTTACAAGAGACGACCCTTGCGCGACAGGAACGTACATTTACTTGTGGAAGGACGAGACGGAGAAGGCGCGAAGTTATATTAAATATCAGGATTTACTTGAAAACGGAGAACATAATATGTCGGTATTGGAACTTGCGTTTATTGACCAAAATGGACTTTACGGCGCGCTTGGCATAGTAAGCGGTCTTTCCGTTCAATTTGAAAATTTCAACTGGCTCATGCCCACATTTATAGACCCATTTGATTTTTCAGATGACGCATGGTCAATAAAACAGGAAATCAGACCCAGAGACATGACGAGAATAGTAAATGTAAAATCCGCGCTTGAATTAATGCGCCGTCCCTGCGGAGAGGGCGAGTACATAATTGAAGTTGAAGATGAAAATATTTCAGCTAACAGCGGAAAATATCTTGTTCAGTTCGGCGCGGAAGGCTCAAAGGTTTCGGCGACAAAAAAAGACGCCGATTTATCCTGCGACATTCAATCTTTAAGCCAGCTTGTTACAGGTTACAGGACACTTGAAAACGCGCTGTACTCGCGGCGCGAAGGGCTTGAGGTACATGGCAATTTGGAAACTTTAAAGCGGGTGTTTACGCAGAGACCGCAGCATGTTACGGAGTATTTTTAGATTTATTCGCAAAGAACTTCTCACAAAGGACACGAAGGAAGAGAAGGACACAAAGAGGAATAAGGGTTTTGTTCGTTATCTATGCGTGTTTCTCTAAAACGCAAAATCATAAAGCCGTTGTAAGATAGTGTTTATCTTTACCGCATACTGCCTGTCCGCCGCCCAGGTTCCCGCAAGCCCTTCAATGTTGGGACTGGAACCTTTGCGTACATATTTGTAACGCGGATCAACCAACTCGCCCTTTAGCGGTTCTTCTGTCGCGTAACCTTTCAGGTGTTGGATATGGGCGCGTACGCCGGTGCGCGGATCGGGGAAAATAAGACCGGGCTGTTCGGGACCGATTGAACCAAGACCGCAAAAATTGTACCACTCGGGCTGAACAAGTCCGCCGTAGTTTAGGTAGCCCGTTTCAAGGCACATTTGCGAAAAAGCGACATCGTGATTGACTCCCTCAAAAGCGGCTTCCTCAATATAAATTGCCGCCAACTTGCGCATATAGTCTTTGTCGATTTTTGAATTGTTTTGCAAAAGAAAAAGAGCCAATTTCTCCGCGCCGACATTTCCCTTTCCCATAATATTTGATGGGTGTTCGGGCTTTTTCACAGAAGCTTTGGAAGTCACAGAGGCGCAGGAAACAAAAACTAATGTAAAAAGTAATGTTAATATAGTAGATAATTTGTTTTTCATATCTTCATTTTCGGCAAATTTAAATCTTTTCTTCCCTCTTTCCCTCTCTTCTTCGTGTCCTTTGTGAGAAAATTTTTCGAAAATTTTTAAAATTCTGTCAAGCGCCACGCATGTACGCACCCATATAGGGGTATGAAAAAACTTAATGAAAAAACTGCTTTTTCCAATGTGCCTGTTGAGCAGCGCCCCCGGGAAAAACTGTTGTCGGGCGGTCCGGCTTCTCTTTCCGACAGCGAACTGCTGGCTGTTCTTTTGAACACGGGTATTCAGGGAAAAGATGTAAAAGCGCTCGCGGGCGATTTGCTCGGCTTTCTGGACGATAACAAGGACATTCCGTCCGTAGAGGAAATTTCCTCTTTGTCGGGAATCGGGCAAACCAAGGCATGCGCTGTCGCCGCAATGCTGGAATTCGGCAGAAGACGCTATGGTGCTTTTTCCATGCGTATCAAAAAACCTGTCGATATTTTTACTCTTGTGCGGCACTACGCGGATCGCAAACAGGAGAGATTTATCAGTCTATCGCTGAACGGCGCTCATGAGGTGATTGCGGTGCGGGTTGTTACCATCGGGCTTGTAAATAAAACGATTGTCCACCCGCGCGAAGTATTCGCCGACTTGATTCAGGACAGGGCGGCGGCTTTTTGCGTTGCGCATAACCACCCGTCGGGACAGCTTGCGAGTTCCCCTGAAGACGACGACATAACGGATCGGCTTCAGGACGCGGCAAAAATTCTGGGACTTCATTTTGTAGACCACATTATTTTTTCGCAGACCGCATGGTGGAGCTTTAGGGAGAACGGAAAATTGACCGACGGGTATTGAGGACGGACTTCTGTTTGCGGTAAAATGACAATGTGAACAAGACGCGGGTAATAATTACTTTTTTAATTCTCTTTTGCCTCTTTCCGCGTCTTTCCGCAGCAAAAGAAATAAGCAATATTATCGGGGACACTTTTGAAGAAACTTCTGGCAGAGGACTTGAAATCCGCACCAATCCGTCCGCCGTTAAGGTTTTTATTGACGGAGCGGAACGAGGGCTGTCTCCCATTTCTTTTGATACACTCTCCGCCGGAGAACATCAAATCATATTAAGCAAAGACGGGTACAAAGACAGGAAATTTAATGTTACTTTGTTTAACACAAGCAGACTTGTCGTTTCTATCGAAATGGAAGTAAAGCGCGGGGTTGTTCTCGTTTCCGTTAGCAAAGCGCCCGGCAGTCCCGACGGGCTTGCGCTTAATCCGCAAATATCCGCAACCGCGTTAGACGAAACTGTTACTGCAAAACTCTCAAATGACGGCAAAACGCAGATGAATCTGCCTGAGGGTTACCGCACGATAAGAGTGCGCGCCTTCGGCTGGGAAGACGCCTCGGTAACTGTGCTTGTAAGCGAACAAGCCGCTGTTAACGCGGATATTGTTATGAAACCCGTTGTTTTTAAACTGGCAAACGCTTCCCAAAGCAGAAAGCGGTTTAACCCCAAAAATTCAAGCGCGCTGGGCGTTACGGAATTCCGTTTTGAAGTTTCCGCTCCGGGAACGGGAACAATTACAATAACGGATAACGCAGGCGAGGTTGTATACGAGAAACAGCTTGACAATTTTGACACATGGCTTCAATCCGCAAAATGGGATGGCAGGGACTCAACAGGAAAAATTTTACCGCAGGGAATTTACACAGTAACAATAAAAGCCTCAGCCTTGCATGAACTTTCCAAAGACGAAGCGAAAATATCAACCTTGCAACTGGAAACCGAAATAAATTATTCATTTAGTATTTTTCCGCTCTCAACGGAAAGCGTTGTTTCAGGTCTTGCCTTCGCTCCCCTGCCCCACACGCTCCCCGGCGGAAGTTATCAATTTGAAGCGGGATTGATTTTTAAAGATTTCCGTATGCCGTCATCTGCTCCCGAAGACGGCGTTATTTCAGGACTTCCGTTTAAAATCAGCATGAGAGTAGCGCCTGTAAATAGATTGGAACTTACAACCGTCTTTAACATAAACCCGTTATTTGAAAACCAGACAGGCTGGGGCGTTTCAGGTTCCGTAAAATTCAACATACTTGACGGCAGCGCTATTCCCTTCGCTATGTCAGCCGCCGCTTCTTACTCATGGGCTGGAAAAAACGGGGAATCGCCGTTAAGCCCCGGACGCGGCGCGGGTCTTTACATACCCCTTTCGCTGGAACTGGCAAATTTCTCACTTGCCCTATGCCCCGCCGCATTCTGGCTCGGTCCCGAAGGGATTACTCCGGAGTTTTTACTTTCAGCCGCAATCATGTACAAGGGCAGTTGGTTCAACGCGGGGCTTTCAGCAAGAAGTGAATTCAATTTTGCGGATAACGCGAGGGGTCCAAGAATTCTTGGGGGAGCGCAAGTTTACTTTTTCCCGCCGCCGTCAATTTTTTACTTTTCATTGCAGGGAGGAGTGTGGGGACACGGGGAGTATTCAGGTTTCTATGGGGGTTTGGGGCTTGGGATTATTTACTAACCCCTAATTCATCACCTCTTCCCTATCCGCCAACGTAATCTGCAAAGTAGTAGTCTGACCGCCGCGCATTATCTCCACTTTTACAACATCACCGGGCTTGCTTGCCTCTAATGACGCGTAATAGTCCGCGAGGGTGTTTGTCTTTAAGCCGTTTACGGAAGTGATAATGTCGCCGCCAAGATAAATTACACTGCGTCCGTACTGCACAGGCTCAGCGCCTTGCCGTAAGCCCGCTTTTTCAGCAAGACCGCTTTTTTTGGTGCGGGAAACAAGAAGCCCGGCTTCTACCGGCAATTTCGCGTAACGGACAAGGCTAGGGAAAAGCTGAACTACGGTCGCGTCAATCCAGCCGCGGCGGACTTTTCCGTATTGAATAAGCTCGTTTACAACGCGTTTTGCGGTATTAACGGGAACGGCAAAACCAATGCCGACAGAACCGCCTGACGGGGAATAGATCATCGTATTAACACCTATCATTCTGCCTTGTGTATCCAAAAGCGGACCGCCTGAATTGCCGGGGTTTATCGACGCGTCAGTCTGTATCATGTCTCGGATTATCCGGTTTCTTCCCGTTTGAACAGGACGTCCTAAACCTGAAACAATACCGACCGTTAAGGTGCGTTCAAGAGCGAAAGGGTTGCCTATCGCCAAAACTTTCTGCCCTACTTTTAAACTTTTAGAGTCGCCGTATGTGATTGTCTGCAATATCATTCCGGCGGGAGGATTAAATTTTAAAACCGCCAAATCGCTCTCGCTGTCAACGCCTACGACTGTCCCCTCAAACTGAGAGCCGTCCGCCAGATTTATAAAAACTTTGTGGGCGTCTTGTATAACATGGTTATTGGTAAGAACATAGCCGCGCCTGTCAAAAATGGAACCGGAGCCTGAGCTTCCTTCCTGCGGGACAGGCTCAAGGAACCAGTTTATCGCCATGGTTTCCGTTGTTATGTTTACAACGGCTGAATTCAATTTTTCATAGATATCGATATTTTCACGTTCGCCGTCGGAATATTGAGTATTATCGGCTGTGTTCAGTATCCTGTAATCGGACTGTAACAGCGCAAATTCGTCCGGCGCGGCTTCCTGTTCCGGCAAAGCGGCGGAATCGATATTTGACTTGTGAAAAAGGGGCTTTACAAGCCCAAAACCTGCGGCTAAAAGCAGAACGATAACGGCGCTTAAAAGCGAGAAAAATAACACCTGACCACGGCTATACAGTTTCATAGACCCTCCATACTACTTTATGGCGGTTTACGACGTTCCACCGAAGGTGGAATGTAGGCGGCTGTGCCGCCGTAAACCGCTACGATAAGCGACGTTTTAATGTCGCTTATCGTGATAGTATCTGCCGTTTTAATGGCAGATACTATCATTATAGTGAAAAAAGGTCGATAATAGAAGTAATTATGCCTGTATTTTTCGTTATTTTATTCGTTTTATTAAATGTCTCCCCGGTCTGCGGTCTTGATCTGCCTGTTTCCAAAATATCAGACGACTCGCTTGTAAGATTGAAAATTAAAGACTCATGGATGCTGGAAACATCCGACAGGGTTCTCTCAATGAACGCAAGAATAGAAACGCTTGAAAGCGGAGAGAGGGTGGAAATCCGTACCAGAGAAGGCAGAGAAGAATTCATGGTGAGTATATCGCGCGAGTTGACCCGCGGCGCTGGTGCGGCAAACCGCATAGGCACCGGTCAGTTTCCCGGCTGGATTCAAGGCTCTTGGATGCTGACCCGGCGCAAAGATACAGGAGCGGCTACGCAGATAAAAATATTCCTGCGTTCAGATCAGCAAACTTTTATTCAGTTCCACCCTTTCAACTCGGACAAGTGCCTTTTGGACGCGGTTGTATACGGCGGTTATATCGCCCACTCCATACCTGTCGCGGTTCCGTTTGAGCGCTTATATACAATGCCTTTAAACGATATTTTGCGGCTGGTAGAAAATAAATTCCCCATGCGGTATTTTCAGCCCGATATTTCCAACTACAGGGAAACAAGAGCGTTTGTCACGCAAGTCCGCTCGCGGCTTACAGGTTTGCGTTTTGTCGACGACGGCGCAGTTAACGAGAACGGAAGATTTGTTTTTATTGAGACATTACAGCCTCAGCCTGCCAACTTGCAGGGATTTAACTGCTCCGGTTTTACAAAATGGCTGATAGACGGTATTCTGCGCCCCGTTACAGGCGAAAGACTTATGATTACGCCGCTTAAAGCGCCGTTTGGGGAAAGAGGCTCGTCTTTTACCGCCAACTATGAACAAAAGAAAGATATATTTTTCGGACTTGACTGGATCAGAAATCTCGCGGCGGCGGCAAATGGGACGCTTAGGTCTTCTTCATACCGCTCGCTCGACGAATTTGAAATCCGCAAAAACGATTTTGCCCATATCCTTGTAAATGAAAGAGGGACTCTTGTCGTTAATTCCTACCCGGGCTTTTTAACTGACGCGGGATACTCAATAGAAGGACTGCACCCGCTTCTCTACACTCTTGCCATTGACGAACCGTACAGTTTTTATCTTGCCGCGGTAAACACGGAAATAGGCGATCCAACCTCTCTGCGGGGAACTCCGCGCCTTCGCCAGTACTACCATGTAGCCGCGCTGATTCCTTATTTTGACGAAAACGGATTTTTTAAGATTGTGGTTTTTGAAAGCGCGGCGGAAACATCGTTTACAGCTTTCCGCAACCGCTATCCCGGTCATCATGTAAATCTTGTAAAAATACCCGTCTCGCCTACTTTCGATCCTTGAAAATTACCGTTATAATGATCAAATGCGTACTGATATTAAAGGCGTAGCGTTTGATCTTGACGGAACCCTGTATCCCAACTACCGCCTGAACATAAGACTGATACCCTTCGCTATTAAGGAATTACCCCTATTACTGGCTTTCGCCAAGACAAGAATAATAATCAGAAAAGAACAGGAAGCCGGTCTCATTCAATATGATAATTTCTATCAACATCAAGCCGAAATTACCGCGCAGTTGCTAAAAGCTCCGGCAGAATCAACAAAAGAAAAAATAGAACATTTAATATACAGGGGTTGGGAGCCTTTTTTTAAAACGATTGACCCTTTTCAAGGCGTACGGGAAACATTTATAGCTTTTCATAATTCGGGCTATAAATTGGGTCTTTTATCGGACTTTCCGCCGGAAAAAAAACTTGAATATTTAAGGATTTCCGAATATTGGGACGCCGTTCACTGCTCCGAATACTCAGGCGCGTTAAAACCCCATCCCCTGTCATTTACCATACTGGCGGAAAAAATGAACCTTCCGCCTGAAAAAATCCTCTACGTGGGAAACAGCCTTTCTTACGATGTCGCGGGAGCCCAAAAAATCGGCATGAAAACGGCGTGGATTAGAACCTTTC
>Ga0268262_10003815_pt1 | contig 16008 bp, 5 predicted proteins | sample TergutNc150P3_FD_190354 | JGI IMG/M metagenome (GOLD analysis project Ga0268262, IMG submission 190354) | Nasutitermes corniger P3 segment gut microbial community from laboratory colony in Florida, USA - Nc150 P3 (SPAdes) (version 2) | ecosystem: Host-associated > Arthropoda: Insects > Digestive... | reverse complement strand
TTGACTTTATCATGCAAAACCTAAAAAACCTAACTCTCCCCCAACTCGAAGACTTCGTCCTCTCCATAGGCGAACAGCGCTTCCGCGCCCGACAGCTCTTCAAGTGGATGTACCAGAAGCGCCTCCCGGACTTCTCAGACATGACCAACATGCCCAAAACCCTCCGCGCCTCCCTCTCCGAACGCGCCGCGATAGCCAAACTCCCCCCCGTCCGCGTCCTCGAATCCTCCGCCGGCGACGCCGTCAAGTTCGCGTTCGCGCTCGACGGCTCGGACTACGCCGCTGAAAGCGTCCTCCTTATAGACGGCGACCGCCGCACCGCCTGCCTCTCCTCACAGCTCGGCTGCGGGCTGGGGTGCGCCTTCTGCGAGACGGCGAAACTCGGCTTCATCCGCAACCTGTCGGCCTCAGAAATTTTGGGGCAGCTAATAGGGATGAACGACTACCAGGCCGCACGGGGCGACAGGGTCGTGACCAACGTCGTCTTTATGGGGATGGGGGAGGCGCTGGGCAACTACGAAAATTTTATGACCGCCCTCTCCGTCATCATGCACGAGGACGCCTTCAACCTGGGGGCGCGGCGGATCACGGTCTCCACGGCCGGCGTCGTGCCCAATATAGAGAGGCTCATGGGCGAGGGCTTGACCATAGGCCTCGCCGTGTCGCTCAACGCCTGGAACGACGAGACGCGCGGCCGGCTCATGCCTGTCAACAGGAAGTATCCCATAGCGAGCCTTGTGGACGTCGCCAAACGCTACCACGCCCGGACGGGCAGACGGGTCACCTTCGAGTACGTGCTGATAGAGGGCGAGACCGACGCGCCGGAGGCGGTCGAGGCGCTTGCCGGGCTTCTGGGCGGCTTTCCGTGCAAGGTGAACCTGATACCGGTGAACCCTGCCGGCTCCGGCCTGACGTCCCCAGGCGACGGCGCGGTTCAGAGGTTCGCCGACGCCCTATACGGGCGGGGTCTGGCGGCCACGGTCAGAAAAAGCAGGGGCCGCGACGTCTTCGGCGCTTGCGGCCAGCTCACGGCGGAGCTGATAGGGTCGAAAGAAAAGCGCTTATAATCCCGCCCTCCCCGCCGCTAAAAAAAAAATTTTTTTTCCGCCGCCCGCCGCAAAAAATGATTATATTAAAATATTAACGCTTATTGTACAGACCGCCCCGGAGGCGGCGGCGGAAATAACGGAGGGGGCGCGGACGTACTCAAAAGGCGCGGGGCGCCGGGAGCGTTTGCGGGCGCGGTTACGATTTTTGTGGCGCGGCCGCCTAAATTATGGTATAATTTATGTGATAACGCGCCGCTTGAACCCGCGATTCCTTTGATTTGCGGGTAAGCGGGTCTTAGCCGCAGCGAACAAAAGGCGGCGGGGCGAGACGGACGGACGCGGTCAGCTCGGTAAACTATCTATAATTAATGTAATAAACGAATGTCGGGAGGCCTGTTATGAAAACGGAATGCGTAAAAACGATGTCGGCCGCCGCGGTTGCGGCGATGGTTTTCGGGGTTTTGGGGTGGGCGGGGGGAGCGGCCGCCCAGGGCAACGATTTGCCGGAAACTATGGATTTTCCGGTGACCTTCTACGATTTCCGCTCAAACCGGTCGAATCCGGAGTTTGAACAGCCGCACGGGAAGGTCAGCACTGCGTGCAAAGCCAACGCGGGCGAAACCAACTGCATTCGGACCGGCATGGTGGCGGACAAGCTTGACGGCGATAATAAGCCGCAGTTGGGGCCCGAACCGTACCGCAACTACGGCGTAGCTCACTGGTTCCGCGATTGGAACACTTATCTGACAGGTCCGTATTCTAAAGGCAAAAATACCGCGCCGGTGTATGACGCCATTAAGGGGGATGCCCCGCCGAACAACGACGGCGGTGAATGGGATTCCGAAGTGAAGCTGGTTGAACGCGTAGGAAACGTGGGTCACGACACATCGTTCAAAAATATAGTGATACAGGGCAATCTGAGGTTCAGACTGACGAGCCGCGCGACCGGAACGTACGAGTTCGACAGACGCAAAAACTCTACCGAGGGCGGTTTCTTCCCGTTGGACGGGCAAGGTTTCGGGAACGAATGGGTTTACGCGGAACCGTCCGGCGGCAAGAAGCACAATTTCGCCTTTACCATGGAATGGTCTTACGTCTTCGAGGCCAAAGAGAGGATGTCTTTCAAATTCTCCGGCGACGACGACGTCTGGGTGTTCATAAACGAGAACCTCGTGCTTGACGTTGGCGGCATCCACAGCGAGCAGACGAAGAGCTTCAGCATCAGCGATTTCGACTGGATAAAGCCGGGCAATAAGTACACCCTGCGCGTCTTCTACGCCGAGCGCCACTCGTCCGAGTCCAACATCCTCATTCAGACGAACATAGTGGCCCCGCCCTCCGACATAGCCATAGACTCCAAGGGCAACGACGGCAAAAACCTTGTGAACTCCACGGAATCGTCCGCCGGAGACAGCATCCACTTGTGGAGCGTGATCTACAACGAGGCCGGCAAGGTGATGATGCCGGGGGACGGCGATTACGACTGCAACCACGTTTCGTGGTATGTGGGCGGGGTGCTTAAAGGAACCGGGTGCGACATGTGGTTCAACGAAACGCAGGCCCGCACGGTCGATATAAAGGTGGTTTACCAGAAGCCCGGCAAGGATCCGATCTCGAAGCCGATCAGCATGAAGGTGAAGGCCCTTCCGCCCAAGTACATAAACATCCAGCGCACGCCGACGCCTAAGACGGCTACGGCCAAGTCCACGCCGAAGGAGCTGAGCGACGACATATACTTCGGGCCCGGCGACAGCATAGTGAAGGTCTACGCCATACTGCGCGACGAATACAACAACTTCGTGGCCTTCGCCATAGACACGTCGAACGTCGATTGGCAGCACAACTGGAGCAGCGCGGGAGCGGCGTTCTGGGTCAGCGTTGACACGGCCGTCGCCAAGGCGAGCCCCGACCGCAGCGCGACCCCCAACATCATCAAAGGCTATATGGGCGCGGGAACGAGCGGCGACCTGGCGGTCTCCTACACCTTCTACCCGCCCGGCTGCAACCCGTCGAACGGCGCATCGTGCAAAGTCACCATCACCGACACGGTGAGGGTCGGCAGCAAGAGCACCGGACAGCTGGCCGTAGGCCCCAATCCCTTCACGCCCGGCCCCGGCGGCCCGTCGCTCCAGGAGGCTTTGGGCGGCCCCGGCTCCAAAATATTGGACTTTTACAAAGATGTGATAGAGAACAGCGTAGGGGGCCCGGGCGGTAAAGGCGTGCTGATAGCCGTGGACGCCGACGGTCCGCTCAAAGGAAGCGGGAGCGGCAAAGGCGCGCGGTACGGCAAAGTAACCATATACGACGCCGTGGGCAACGTGGTGAAGTCGGACAACCTCTACGCGTCGAACGGGGCGCGGAGCTCCTACGGATTCGTCTGGGACGGTAAAAACGCCAAAGGCAGATACGTGGGCCCCGGAACTTACTTGGTCCGCGTCTCGGGAGAACTCAAAGGCGACGGCAAGAGCGACGCGGGCGCGTTTAAGTTCCAAAGGATGATCGGGGTTAAGAAATGACTAGGATGATAGGATAAAAGAACGGATTATAGGATAAAGTCAAAAGACTAAAGTCAAAAGACTAAGGTCAAAAGACCGGGTTGAGACGGAGATACGTGTGCGTTGAGGGCGGGGGCCTTGGAAGGGCCCCGCCCGTTTCGGGGTGTAAAGGGAAAAATAGGGGGAAGAGGATTATGACGGATCAGGAGCTGAAGGACTTGGTGGCCGGGCTTGCCGTGAGCGGCGAGAGAGTTGAGAGGACTCTGGACAGGCTGGCGGAAGAAACCCGCTTGAGCCAGGAAAGATTCGAACGGCGGCAGGAAGAAGCCCGCTTGCGCCAGGAAGAAGCCCGCTTGCGGCAGGAAGAGACCGATCAGCAGTTGAAAAAGACCGCCCGGGTGGTTGAAGAACTCGGACGGAAAGTAGACAATATCTGCGAGAGGAACCGCAGCGTAGACGAACAGTTGGAAAAGACCGAAAAGGTGATTGCGGAACTCGGACGGAAAGTAGACAAAGTCTGCGAGAGGAACCGCAGCGTAGACGAACAGTTGGAAAAGACCGAAAAGGTGATTGCGGAACTCGGACGGAAAGTAGACAAAGTCTGCGGCAAGGTCGGCGGGACAGACGAACAGTTGGGAGGGACCGATCGACAGATGACAGAACTCAACAAGGTGATGGAGGCGCTCGGACGGAGAGTGGACAAGGTCTGCGGCAAGGTCGGCGGGATAGACGAAAACCTCGGGCACCACGCAGAACAGTTCTTTCAAGACGTGTTCGCGAGGAAAATGGAGTTCGGCGGAGTAATATACGATAGGATACAACCTAACTATATATGCCAAAACCGCAAAAAAGAAATGATAGAAGTCGATATAGCGATGTTTAACGGGGAGTCCGTGGCCCTGATAGAGGTGAAAAACAGAATACACCCGGACTTTGTAAAAGAATTCACGGAAGAACGCGTTAAAAAATTCAAAAAACTGTGCCGTGAATACAAAAATTACAAACTCTACCTCGGCATCGCGGGGTTCTCGTTCGACCAAAAAGTGCTGGCCGAAGCCAAAAAACACGGCATAGGCGTGGTGAAACAAGCCGGCGAAGGAATTGAAGTAGAGGCGGATTGCCTTAAAGCGTACTGAACGAAGGTTCGGAAAATAGGGGGAAGAGGATTATGACGGATCAGGAACTGAAGGACTTGGTGGCCGGGCTTGCCGTGAGCGGCGAGAGAGTTGAGAGGAATTTGGACAGGCTGGCGGAAGAAACCCGCTTGCGCCAGGAAGAAACCCGCTTGCGCCAGGAAGAGACCGATCAGCAGCTGAAAAAGACCGCCCAGGTGGTTGAAGAACTCGGACGGAAAGTAGACAAGGTCTGCGGCAAGACCGGCGGGACAGACGAACAGCTGGGAAAGACCGATCGGCAGATGACCGAGCTCGAAAAGACGATGGACAAACTCGGACGGAAGGTGGACAAAGTCTGCGGACAGGTCGGCGGCATCGGCAACAACAACGGCTACTACTCCGAAACGTTCTTTCAGGACGTGTTTGAAGAGAGCTTGGAGTTCGGCGGGATAAAATACGATAAGATGATCCCCAACTTCGGACGCAACGACGACGAAGTAAAAATGGAGATTGATATCGTACTTATTAACGGAAACTCGCTGGCGCTGATAGAAGCGAAATACAGAATACACCCGGACTTTGTAAAAGAGTTCGCGGAAGAACGCTTAAAAAAGTTTAGAGAGACGTATCCTAAATACAACGGCTATAAAATCTACCTCGGCATCGCGGGGTTCTCGTTCGACCAAAAAGTGCTGGCCGAGGCCAAAGAGTACGGCGTAGGAATCGTGAAACAAGCCGGCGAAGGAATTGAAGTAGAGGCGGATTGCCTGAAAGCGTACTGATCTACCGAAACATAAAACAAGAAACAATTAAGAAGGAGGGTACCAAAATGACAGACTTGCTTACAAAAGGCGGACGGACACGCACGACAGCCGTTGCAGTGGCGCTGATCCTGGCCGTGGCGACTGGAGCGCTCGCGCAAAAAAGGAAGTCGCCCGGGACGGATATCTGCGTGGCGAAAAATATGACGCTGTTCGAGGACGCGCAGTATACGTCTATACAGGCGGCGGTTAACGCGGCTAAGACTAACGACGTTATCGAAATACTTGATACGGAGATATATGATGAACAAGTTACGATCGACGGACGGCCTACAAGCCCGTGGTCGGGAGTGACCGGAAATAAAAACGGGATAACAATTAGGTACGTTGTGGACGCTAACGCGCCGTGGAACCATCCTCGGCCTACTATACGGTATCGCGACGTGACAGACGTGCATCCGAAAAACGAGACCGAGGCTAAAAAAGAGAGCGAAATAGATGGCGCGGGGAACTTTGAGACGAACGGAGCTTTGAGGATTTTACGCGCTAAGGGCGTTACTATACAGGGAATCGCGGTTGACGGGGGGGGGAAGAATAACGAAGGGCCGTTCGCTTTCGGGGCCAACAATGTGTGGAGAGACGAGGCGTGCAATAAATCGAATCCGCTGTTTCACGGTAACGCGGCCATTACTTTAGCGGTGGCCGGGCAGGTCACGATCAGAGATTGCGACCTAAAGAATGCGTATTTTGGTATAAACGTGAAAGACAGAAATACGGGCGGCGTGTTCGGAAACCCCAATCGGAGCGACAACGACGTGACGGTGCCGCTGTCGGGGTTCGGAAAAGTGGGCGGCCATCTGTTTGAGTATAACAAAATAAACAACAATGTGGTTGGAATATTCTTTGAATCGGCTTGGGATTTAGGGTCTACCGTGCGCTACAATCTTATATATGGAAATAAAGTGAATAAATCTTTGCTGACAGGTTTGCCGGATCCGGATCTCCAAAACGGCGGCGCGTTCATGTTTAAAGACATGTATCTCTCGCCGGTCGCGATTTACAACAATACGTTGTACGACAACACAGGGAATTTCTGCGGCAATTGGCAGGCGGGAGGGCAGCACCTCATATTCAACAATATATTCAGCAAGTCGTCGCCGACGCAAAATCCGGGCAACAGCCACATGACATTGGACGGCGCGTTTCCCAACCGCATGCACTTCAATGTTTTTTCAGTTGACCCTTCTCTGTTGCAAACACAACATCAGGATCAATATGATTGCGCTACCAACAGCGCTTACGCCCCTGGAGGTACTTGGGTGACTGACATTCAGAAGGCCCAAGGTACAGGATTTGGGGCGGTTACCGGGACAGATGTAATGTTTACAGCTTGCCGCGCGGATAGCAACAAACAAAACCAGAAAGTGGTGAGGCCGGGCGCGTTGTTCCCGTCCGTTAGCGCCAATAACACTAGTGTGCTGATTCCCGCCGCCAGCGAAAACCGCTGGTTGCAGACGGAGGGCAGCGGTTCGCAGCTCCCTATGCTCTTTAAATCGGTTACCTCGACATCGGCGGATTTTCTCGTACCGAACTGGGATAACGAACTGGTCAAAACATTCATAAAGAACAAGGGCTGGCCGACCGCCGGCATCCGCAACAACGACGGAAGCCTGGCCGACATCGGCGCGATTCCGTCAACCGCCACCCGTCAGACGACCGTGGCGCGGATTATACCCACAAACGTTGTCATCTTGTCCGGCAACCCTGTTAACGGGCAAGCCAATTTCAACTTAAAAGTTGATAACAACGCATCCTTTCCCGGTTTGGGCGTTAAGATGCTGCGCTGGATCGCCCCGATTCCTGATAATAAAAAAATCGGATGCGGCGACGACGGTGGCGATTGGCCGAGCAGGATGAAAATAGTGGACATCGGATCTATACACAATATTGCCAATCCCACGCTGACGGGGCTCAAGGTAGGCACGAACACCGGCAGTTTCAGGGCCGAAGGCGCCGTCACCGGGACGAACGCGACCCCTTACGGGTTCTTTGAAATGATTATCGAAAGCACCGACGGGCAGAGTAAAAAAACCACGTCCGACGTGGGCTTCCTGCCATATCGCAAATTGGAGTACTTTTTGGACATAACCGTGAAAAACTCCGCCGGAACCGTTGTCACTACGGTGACGGCCGGAGAGTCGTACACGATAACTGTTGAGAGAAGATGCCCCGCCAATGCCACGGGTGACGCCTGTCCGTCCAAAGTGGACGAGGTCGAGTACAGTCTGCTTTCCGACCCGTCGGCGGTTATGAAATTTCAAGACGGCACCACGCTTTCTTTAAAGAAAAACGAGACTTTCCCCGCGACCTACAGCAACGTCTTTTTCAGCCGCGCCGGTTCTGAGACGATCTTCGGTTCCGCCGTCGCTTTGAAGGGCGGCAATAGGACGACCGATATTGTTTTCGTGGGTACTGCCAATATCACCGTAAACCCCGGCGCGCCCGAAAAGATCGTCTTCCAAGACCCGATCTCCTTAAAGCAGCTCGGCACCGCCCCCGCCACCATCATAAACCGCGGAGCGAGGTATCCTGTCAAGGTTCAGGTTAAGGACAGGTTCGACAACCCTATAAAATCTGCCGTGCCTGTGAAGCTTGAGATTATTCCCGCCGTCGGCGTTGGAGTCAGCAACGACTGTCAGACGTGCGCCCAAATTTTGAGCGCGGCGACGGTGAATACGGACACGACGGGTACTGCCACGTTCACCGTGCAGACGACCGGCGCGGCTCAGACCGGAAAGACGTTCGACATGAAGGCCACGACCACTCAGGCGGGCGTTAAGGAGCCGACCGACAATGAGAACATAGGGCGTTTGCGTGTGGGCAAGCCTATTGACGCTCTCCAGGTCTTTTACAGCGACAACGGCACCGGCAAGGATTGGGAGACGTATTACAAGGCTGACGCGAAGATAGACGCCACTGTGGGCGAGTGGGTTGAGGTGACGGTCAAGGTTGTTGTCGGCGACACGGTTAAGTATAATCACAGCGACAAGATATATGTGATGGTTGTGCCTGACGGCGATTTTGTATTCAGCGCCGACAAGTCGGGGACGCCGTTATCGGACGACAATGTGTTTGAGCTTAAGAACGGCACGGTGACGTTCTATATAAGTACGAAGGAGGTTGGGCCGAACGACGTTACCGGCAGGATAGACGTGTATGCGTGGGATAAGGCGAGCGGTTCCGCCGATTATTCTATCAACGCGGGCGGCAGGGGCAACATTACTTTCCACGGGATATCGTCGGACATATTGTACGCGGTAGTATACGGCAACGGCGAGGGTCAGCCGGACAGCGTGCTTGTGATGTATGACGCGTCCACCAATTTGGCCGGATCCAACAAGCCGTCGGAGGTTAAGTTGAATTGGGGCAAAGCGGGCGTGGACCAGCCGCTTATCGCTACCGGCGCGGCGGTGACGGTTCAGGGTACCAATGTGTTGAAGGCGGTGTTTACGGGAGCGGCCAGGCCTAAGGGTTACACGAGGATAGACGGCGCGGGGCGCGGCCTTGTGGAGGTGACGGGCGGGGCCGGCGGGGCTACGTCGGTTGAGAACAAGTTTGTGGTTTACGACGGGATAGGGCCGGTGATGGCGGTATGGGATGACGACAAGGACGGGGCGGGCGTGGTTGGCCCCAAGGTATACAGCAACGACGCCGGCAACGCGGTGGACACGCTCGACATGCCGGTGTCCGAGCCGTTGAAGGGGAACGGGGCGGGGTTGACGAAGGTGATGTACAAGGCGTCGGCGTCGGGTACTCCGGTAGCGCTTACGGTGGTGGGCATAACCGGCACCAATCCGTACAAGGTGGTTGTGTCGGCGGCGGGCGGTGTGCATCCCGAGGAGGGCGGCTGGATAAGGTTTGACCCTGCCGACGGCGTAAGCGACGACGTGGCGGGTTCGGCGACCGGGCCGGGGGTGGGCAAGATTAGCGACAACGGGCCCCACGCGGACAACCGGTGGGCGCAGTTGAGGCTGAAGGAGCTTGATCCCGATGTCAAAAGCGCGTGGTTCGTAGGCGACGACGAGACGGGCAAGCCGAAGTCGATATTTATTGAGTACGAGAGGAAGGTCGAGTTGAACAAGTGGTTTGTGGGCGGGAGCGTCAAGATCGCCGGCAGTTCGGTTGTTTCGAGCGCCGAGGTTTCGATAAGCGACGCAACGAGGGCCTCCGAGATATTCGGCGTGAGCGGGAATACGCTTGAGATAAAGCTTGCGGAGTTCACGAAGGGATCGACGTGCGAGACGTGCGTCTTTACCGGGCCGGGCGACTTGACCGTTACTTTCGACTACAGCAAGGGTATGGATTGGAGCAAGCTGGTTCAGCCGGCTGCGGACAGGGCGGCTCCGGTTATCGCTAAGGCTGTGTTGAAGACGGGGTCTGTAATGAAAAACGGGACGGATTTTTATTTGGACACGCTTGTGGTATATTACAGCGAAAACTTGAGCGGCGCGTCGCAGAACTTGACGGGCAACTCTTCGCCCGTTACGTTGAAGCTGAAGAGCGGCGAGGTTACGCCGGAGTTGACGCTGTTGGATAATGTGAAGGCTTTCGACGGTTGGTATATGGCGAAGTACGCGGTGCCGGTCGGCGCGTTGAATTCTTCCATTGAGACGGGCGACTCTGTCCACATCAATCCCGCCGCCGGCATTGTTGACAATGTGAATGCGGCCAACGTGCAGAAAGATCCGAAAAACCGGTGGGTCGCGATCAAGGTTGAGTCCAACGAGACTTGGACGGTGAAGGTGAAGAACAACCCGTTTATCAGCGGCGAGAACACCATGGGCGTGGTCATATCGCCCAACCGCAAGGGCGAGGTTTTGAAGACGTTCACGGCCTTGATAAAGGTGTTCGACAATGTGGGGTCGCTGGTGTTGGAGACCAAGGCGGAGTCTGCCGACGGGGAGAAGATAGAGTGGGTTTGGGACGGCGTCAACGGCAAGGGTCGTTCGGTGGGGTCGGGCACCTATCTCTTCAAGGCGAAGTGCAATATTGAGACGGCCGCCGGCGAGAAGAAGGCAAAGGCGGTGGAAACTAAGACGCTGGGCGTTATAAGGGGCAAGGGCAAGTGACGCCGGGGGCGGTTGCGGCGGTAGGGCGTTAAAATTTCCGGTTGGGCGGGGGCGGCTTGCGAAGGCCGCCTTTTTTTTTGCGGCGGGGCGGGGGCGGCGCAAAAAAAGTTTGCTTTTCGGGGCGGAAAGGCGTATATTATAGTATTGGATTGTTGTCGATATAGGGCGTTGTCAATAGGAGGGCGTTATTATGGGATTCGATTTCGGGCGGGTTATCCGGCGCGTGTCGGTTGCGGGGGTGTCGGCGCTTTTGACAGTGTCTGCCGCGTTCGGGCAGGGGGTGCTGACTGTTTCCAAGAATAAGAATCCTGACGCCGATCAGGGCATGTACACGTCTATCCAGGCGGCCGTCAATGCGGCCGAGGGCGGGCAGATCATACAGATACTCGATACGGAGGTGTACGAGGAGCAGGTTACGATAGACGGGCGCGACGTCAGCACCTGGGACGGGAAGAACCAGCCGGGCGTCGGCGGCACGTCTAAGGTTGTCGGCAAGAAGAACGGGATCACCATACGTTACGTGCCGCCGGCTTCGGCGCGGCTGTTCGGGAATCACGCCCGTCCCACCATCAGGTTCAAGGACGTGGTGAACCACAGCCCTAAGAGCGACGCGGAGGGGAAGGTGGAGGGGGACACGCTCGGCAGTTCGGGCAACTTCGAGACGTGCGGGGCGCTCAGGATCATCCGGGCGCAGGGCGTCACGATAGACGGGATAAAGGTGGACGGGGGCGGTAAAGCGCCGTTCGGGACGGCGGGCGTTTGGAACACGAACCTGTTCCACGGCAACGCGGCGATCGCCGTCGTGGTGTCGGGGGGGACGGTCATACGGAATTGCGACATCACGAACGGGTACTTCGGCATAGCGGTTAAAGACCGCAACACGGGCGGCGTGTTCGGGAACCCGAATCCGGGCGACAACGACAAGACCATCCCGCTGTCGGGGTTCGGCAAGGTGGGCAACCATCTCTTCGAGTACAACAAGATACACGCCAATATGACCGGGATTTACACGGAATCGGCTTGGGATTTGGCGACCACGATCCGCTACAACCTTATTTACAGCAACATCCACGACACGTCGATACTGACCGGCATTCCCGGCAACGGCATAGCGGAAGGGGGGGCCATACTGTTCAGGGACTGCCTGTTCACGCCCCACGCGATATACAACAACACCTTCTACAACAATACGCGGAATATCATGGGCGGGTGGAAAGCGAGCGCTCCGCATCTGCTTTTCAACAACATATTCGGCACGCCGAACGCCTTCCCCAACGGAAAGGCGAACACCATGACGCTTGAGGACAAGTTTCCCTATAGGATGCACAACAGCGTGTTTTCCGCCACCGGCCAGCTGGAGTCGGGGTCGCGGTTCATCGATCAGTGCCGCAGGGCGGGGAATTACAACGTGACGCCGCAGATACCGGAGATTTCGGGGCAGAATATCTCCGGCATCACCCAGGTTCAGGTGCCTCCCATGCCCCAGCCGTCCACGGGGGCCACCACGGTCAACTGCATAGGCGAGCTCGCGAGTCTGCCGCCGGTTACGGTGAACGACTTTATACCGGCGGGAGCGCGCCTCACCAACGCCGCGTTCGCGGCCTCCGCCGAACTGCGCTGGCTCGAAACCACCAGGTCGGTCTCCGGGACTGAGAACCTGTTCGTCTCCACCGACTCCTCCTCGGCGGACTTCCTCCGGCCTATATGGACTCACAAACTCGTCGAAGAGTTCATAAAGGGCAAGGGGTGGAAGACCGTGGGCATGAAGAACTCCGACGGGTCGGACGCCGACATAGGCGCGGTTCCGTCTACGGGCAGGGCCCCGGCCACGCAGGTGAGGATCAAGCCGTCGAACGTCGTGCTGGTTGACGGCACGAAGGCGAACGCGAGCTACTACGTCACCGTGACGGGCGGGCAGATGAAGTCGCCCTCCGTCAAATTCCTGCGGTGGGTCGCGCCGCTGCCGACCGCCGAGGGCGTCACGCCCGTGCCGAGCGGCTCCCACCACGTCATGACGCCGCCGGCCGCGCCGGCGGTGGTGGTCAACGGCAACAACACGCCCCAGTTCACCATAGAGGCCCTGCCCGTCAACACCGACACGGCGTACGGCTTCTTTGAAATAGTCGTCGCCGGCAAAGACGCGGACGGAAAGGACATAACCTCCGACATCGGCTTCCTCCCGTACCGCAAACTGAGCTACACCCTTAAGATAGACGTCTACACGGCCGCCGGCAAAAAGGTGGACACCGTGACGGTAGGGGAGCAGTACCGCATCCACGTCACGCCGTGCAAGGGCTCCGACCCCAAAAACTGCGGGAAGTATGAAGACGCCGCGCTCAACGAGGTCTCTTACGAGCTCCAATCCAACGCCGCGGCGTACATGTACAAATGGGGCACAGAGACGGCGCTTACCCAAGACGGCCCCTCTCCGAGCGCGAATATAACCAACGCCGGCAAAGACTACAACGTGTACTTCACCCGCGCCGGCAAGGAGACGATAATGGGCACGGGGGTCGCCCCGGTGGGCACGAGCGGCGGACGCCTCGTCTTTATAGGCACCACCGACATAGTAGTGAGGCCCGGCGCGCCCGAATCCATAGTCTTCGTCAGCCCGATTTCCGATAAGCAGCGCGGCGGCGCGGTGCCCACGGTCATAAACAAGGGCGCCAATTTTACGGTGCAGGTCAAGGTGGCCGACAAGTACGGCAACGCCGTGGACAACGTGGACGTCGCCATAAAGTCCGATAAGCCGGCGGTAGGCAACGTGGCCGCGCCGGGACAGAACATCACCGTCGATTCGCCGACGTCGGCTACGGTCAAGACCGATCCGGAGACCGGCTTCGCCGTCTTCAACGCGCGGGTGACGAAGGGAAACACGAGAGAGGACTTTAAAATGACGGCCTCTTTCAGCTCCGGCGGCAAAAGCGGTTCCGACGACGGGACGCTGCGCGTGGGCAAGTCGCTCGACAAGTTCGAGGTGTTTTACAGCGACAACGAAGACGGAAAACTTTGGGAGAAGTACTACAACCCCGAAGTCAAAATAGAGGGCGACGTGGGTCAGTGGTTCAAGGTGACGGTAAAGGTCGTGGTGGGCGACTCGGTCAACACTTCGAGCGAGGGCAGGTACCTGTTCGTGAGCTCCGAGGCCGATTTGGTGTTCAGCAAGGACTCGGCGGGGTCTACGGACAAGATATTCGATATTAAAAACGGCGTCGCGACGTTTTGGGTGAGCGCGGCCCCCGGCACTAACACGTGGATCAGGAACGCGAGGATAGACGTTTTCGCGCTGGATTCCCGCGATCCCGACGACATTGACGGGTCTATCGGAATGGGCGGCAGAGGCGGCATAACCTTTAAGCCCTACGAGACCAGCATCAGCCACGCGGTGGTGTACGGCAACGGCAAGGGGCAGCCGGACAGTCTGCTGGTGTATTATTTGGACGGCAGCGCCCCGCTGACCGGAGCCGGGGCGGTTCTGCCCAACAGGGTTACGCTGAATTGGAGCGGGGTCAAGCTCGTTGCCGGCGCGGCGGCTATAACGGCCCGCGGGGCGTTTCTCCTGCACGCTAATTTTACCGGCTTGGGGGACAACAGACCTACGGGGCTGACCTTCATAAACGGGAACGGCAAGGGGCTCGCGGAGCTCATAGGCGGCGCGGGCGGGGAGAACGCGGGAGAGAGCGGGTTTCCCGTGTACGACGGCATCGGCCCGCTGCTGACCAAAGGCGATCCGAACGACGGCTTTATCGGCAGCGAACCGCTGATCTATGAGTACGACGGCGACAGCGTCGGCGTGGATACGCTGATAGTGACGCTCTCCGAGGGCATAGCCGACAAAGACAAGCTGAAGCTGCTGTACTCGTTCGCGGCCAATCCCGGCGATCCGGCCGACGCCTCCGACGGAGCGCGGCTCGAAGTGCTGAACGTCGCATCCATGTCCGAGGACGGTCGGAGTTGGAAGCTGGCCGTGAGGCACACGCCCGCCGGCCCGTCCGCCGGCGGATGGATACGGCTCGACCCCAGCGGGGACGCCGTTACGGACGAACCTGTTGACCAGAATTCGATCAAGGTGGCGGGGAGAAACAAGCCCCACGCCCGCAACCGCTGGGTGCAGCTTGCGCTGCAAGAGCAGCCCCCCGCCGTCAACGGCATGTGGTGGACCTCCGCCGACACTTCGGGCAAGCCCGACTACGCGTACGTCTCCTTCAAAAAGGCCGTAGCGCCCCAAAAGTGGTTCTTGGGCGGAAGCGTAAACTTCGACGGGGTCAGGCAGATCAGCGACACGAACGACATCCAATCGTTTTTCAGCGTGTCGGGCAGCGTGCTGAGGATAAACCTGAGCAAGACGGCCTCCTTCGCCAACCGGATAAGGACTTCGGGGGATATGCCGTTTACGCTGGTCTACAACCCCAACAACCCCACCACCAAGGCGTGGCCCGCAAAACAGATTACGGCCAAGGACAGCGCCGCGCCGGTTGTCGCCAAAGCCGTTCTGCGGACGGGCGCGCTAAAGAAAGACGGAAAAGGCTTCAACGAAGACACGCTGACCGTGTACTACAGCGAACCGCTCAACACAGGGTCCGCGAGACTGAACAACGCCGTAACGCTGAGATCCTCCGGCTCGAAGTACCGGGACTACCAGCCCAAGCTCCGGCTGCACGGATCGGTCGCGTTCGACAACGAAACCGGTTTCTACAAAGCGAGCTACGTGCTGGACGACGAGTTCGAGTCTGACGGGAACCCCAACCCCTACCCGGAGACGGGCGATCTGCTCCACATCAACGAGGAGGCGGGCGTAGGGGACGTGCACGAATCGGCCCCCAACGTTCAGGCCCCCAACGTTCAGTCCAATAAAGACAACAAATGGGTGCCGCTTGAAATCAAACCCTCCACGAATTGGACGGCGAAGATCAAGGGCAACCCGCTTGCGAGCGGCGGCGAAGCGGTCATGAACGTAGAACTGTCCCCCAACGTGAAGGGCGCGGCGAATGTAAAAGTCACCGCCGCCGTAACGATATTCGACAATTTGGGCACGCTCGTATATAACGAGAAGATCGTTTCGACGAACGGCCGGATCGTTTGGAACTGGGACGGCAGAAACAGCAAGGGGCGGCTGGTCGGTACGGGCGCGTACCTCTTCCGGGCGGTATGCGATACGGACGCGGAGGGGGTCGGCCGGGATGTGATTTTGAGAACGCTCGGCGTGGTCAGGAAGTGATCTTTCAATCTATAATAAAAACATTTTGGAGCAAGAGACCGTAAAATGGGAAAAAAGGCGATAGGGATAGACATAGGCGGGACGGCCATAAAGGGCGCGGTCATTGACGAAAACGGGATTTGCGGGAGCGTCACCCGCGTGCCTACCGAGGCGGCGAAGGGCGGACGGCGCATCATGGAGAACATACTCTCGCTTATCGGCAAGCTGATAGACGGGAACGGCGGCTCGGCTGAGGCGTTCA
>Ga0268262_10003814_pt1 | contig 16016 bp, 10 predicted proteins | sample TergutNc150P3_FD_190354 | JGI IMG/M metagenome (GOLD analysis project Ga0268262, IMG submission 190354) | Nasutitermes corniger P3 segment gut microbial community from laboratory colony in Florida, USA - Nc150 P3 (SPAdes) (version 2) | ecosystem: Host-associated > Arthropoda: Insects >... | reverse complement strand
GGTCAAGCTCGTCTTCCCTGCCGATTACGGGCTCCAGTTTATGATCCCGCGCAAGGGCGGTTAAATCTATAGCATAGCGTTCAAGCGCTGTTTTTTTACCGGCTTTTTTCTGCGCTTCGGCGTCGTCGTCGATACCTGCGTATTTTTCGCCTTTTTGGGAATTTACAAAACCGTCTTCGCTGTAACTGTGGGACAGCACATGCAAAAGTTCCAGCCGTTTTACTCCGGCTTTACGCAGATAATAACCGCTGTAACATCGCTCTTCGTCGTAAAGAGAAACAAGAATATCCGCTACATCGACCATGCCTTTTTGGGCTGATTTACAATGAATAAGGGCGCGCTCAATAATATTGTGGAAACTTACTGTTTTTGTCGGCTCTCCCGCCGCAACAATGGGCATTTTCTGCTCAAAGAAACTTTCCATTCCCTGTTTGATTTGTTCCGTATCCGCGCCGCATGAAAATAACACTCCCTGGACTTCATCAAAAGCCAGAGCGGCATAAAGGATATGCTCCGGCGTAAGGTACTCATGCTTGCGCACCTTTGCCTCATTGTATGCCGCGTCAATAATTGCCTGTACATGACCAGAAACTTTCATTTTTTCCCTCTATATTGTAAATATAACATAATTTGTTATTTCAAACCAGATATTAAAACCCCTAAACCGGCTCTACAATGCACAAAAGCGGAAATTCATTCGCTTTTGCCGCCGCATGTACCTGTTCGGACTTGGTAACGGCAATATCCCATGTATATACGCCGACTATTCCCCTGCCTTTTTTGTGAACATCCAACATTATTTTGTTAGCATCTTCTATGCTTTTATGAAAAATATCCATCAAAATAACAACCACAAAATCCATAGTTGTAAAGTGGTCGTTTAAGAGTACCACCTTGTACTGTTCCGGCTCTTTAAATTTTTCCCTTGTTTTAGAAGCCGGTTTGTCCTTGATTCGCGGTTCCATGAGTTAATTTTATATTATTAGCGGAACGGAGACAAGAGAGCGATTATAACAGATTATTGTTTTTTAAGTTCCGATTCCATTGCGCGGATAATGCTTGACGCATCCGGCATTTCGGGCGGATGATCGCCGGAAGCGGGAACGGTGACGGACGGGTACAATTTCCACGCTTCGCGGATTGGGTAGAGAGCGGCTTCTTTTCCGTAACGCCGCCATTCTCCCGCGCCGATTTTCCACGCGCGGCTAAAACCTTCGCCGGGGACGGTAATTTCAACAGGCATCCAGCGTTTGCCGTCAATTTCGATTATGTCCTTGTTACCCATCTGCCATTTGTTGTCGCCTACTTCAAAGGCTAGGTAGAGGTGTCCGGGAACTGTGATAAACGCGGTTTCTATATCTACCGCTTCAAGTAAAGAGCAAAACAATATTGAAAGATATGTGCAGTCGCCGCCGCGGTAGTACAGGGCTTGATACGGATAGCTTACGTTATCCAGAGCCGCCTCGTTAGCCGAGAGATTTTTGTAGGACGTAGCCGGCACTACCACATAGCTTATGCCGTACAAACGCAGGGCTTCAAACATGGCGGCGGCATAGCGGACATTTTTCGGCGCGCCGGCGGAACTTGCGCCCGACAACTCCTGCGCCAATAGAGCGCTTGCCACATAACGCGAGAAGATACGGACGGAACTGTCGCGGGGCGAAACAAACGCGGCTGCTCTGCGGTCGTCTTCCCAACTGAATGCGTTGCGGTGAAATATCGGCATTTGCACAACGGTCGCGCTTTCTTTTTTCGCGCCCAAACTGCGGTACTGAATTTGTATTGTTCCTACGGCGTTGGTGTTTTCCGTCAGGTTGATTAAGGCTTCGTTGAATAACGCCGTTACCGGAACTTCCACGCTCTCACCCGCGCCAACGCCGGGCAGAGTTGCGAAAACCCAAGGCTGCCCCATGAAGCTATCCATGTAAAATGAAAGGCTTACGTCGGTTATGGCGTTGGGTTCTTCATTGGTTACTTTCACCACAGCAATCGGGTTGTTTTGATACCATGCCCAGGAAACCGGAAACACGCGGTACTGTTTTGTTTTTTCCACTTTCACCCGCGCGCCGCCGCCCATTATTTCAGAGAGATTAAGGCGTACGCCTAAGATTGTATTTATAGAAGAAATCGGTTTAGGCGGATCATAAATGCGATAGTTGTAACCAAGTTGAGTAAAAAACGAAAGATACGGCAGCAGACGGTATTCCGCGCCAATGTCAAAAGCGGTCATCGCCTTTGTTTCGCTTAATTCGCCTCTTGAATACTGGTAAATGCCTCCGTTTAATCCGGCGCGAAAAACCCAGCGTTCAAGCGGACGATAACGTACAAAAGGACCGAACTTTCCTTCAAAGATTGAAAGCGGGTCTCCTACCAACACGGTTATGTTTGCAAAGCCAACGCCGGCGCTTAAACCAAAATCAAAATTTTTGGCAAAGCGCCAGAAAGCGCAATCAAGCGAAGCTGCCGCGCCCATGCCGGGACTCAACTGTTCGATACCTAACGGCATTTCATATACCGGCGCAAGACTTAACAAAAATTCATTTTCAGCGAAACAAGGAACTGCGAGCAAACAGAAAACAGCGATTAAAACGCATTTCTTAATCGGCTTCATCTTCCTTATTTCTCCGTTAAGTTATTAACAGCGTCCCATTGCTCAGGCGGCGGAGCGGCTTCATATTTCACACAGCGGTCGGCATATAAGTCAGCCACTCTGTCATTGGAATTTTGCTCTTTTAAAGAAGCGAATATTTTTCCGGCTTCTTTAAATTGCCGCTGTTCATAAAGATCGATTGCTTTTTCCCACTGTTCCGCGCTCTTTAGTTCCGTCTCGCTTGCCGTTTCCATAATTGCCAATAATTCGTACAGGCGAAGGGGCGTGTTAATACCCACTACCCGCACGCGATCAAGACGGCGAAGTAAAAATTCATCGCCTAACTTTTCTTTTGTGTACTCGCTTATCAATATGCCGCCTGTGCGGTATTGTTTGTTCACTCCCTCAAGACGGGCGGCAAGATTTACCGCGTTGCCCATTATCGTATAGTCCATTTTATTTTCAGCGCCCATGTTGCCAACGACCATCTCGCCGGTGTTAATGCCGATTCTGGTAAAAATCGGCGACGGGCTTAAATTTTCTTCCAATACAATTTTGTTCAGTTCCTTCTCCGCAAACTTCATTGCAAGAGCGCTGCGGCAGGCAAGAGATGGATGGTTCTCGCGGAATATCGGAGCGCCGAAAAAGGCGATAATCGCGTCCCCTTCGTATTTGTCAATCGTTCCCAAGTTTTCCATTATGATGTTACTCATCGTCGTCAGGTAGCGGTTGAGCAGTTGTACCAAGTGAACAGGATCAAGTTTTTCCGAGATAGTTGAGAAACCCTGAATGTCGGTAAATATCGCGGTCATTTCCCTTTTTTCGCCGCCCAGATTGAGTTTGTCCGGATCGTTGATAAGCTCTGTGATAACTTCGGGGGCAAGGTAGCGGGAGAACGCGCTGTGCAAGAACGCTTTTTCCCTGCTGGCTGTGAGGAACTTAATTACCATCATGGAAATAAAGGTGAGCGAAGTTGCGGCTAACGGCACGGCAAAACCGATGTATATTTTACTTATCATAAAAAATGCCGCGAAGACGCCGCTTAGCAGAACCAAACCTGACACTCCGGTTATGATTGACAGATAGGTGTCTAATCTGCTTAAAAGAAATCCTAGTATCAGGGAATATAAAAGCGCGATAATCGCCGGAACAAACCAAGGCGCATAGCTTAAAAATTCGCTTGCCAGCATCATATTCGCGGCGACAGCGTAAGTGCCTACGTTGGGATAATTTTCCTGAAAAGTGATAAGTCCGTTATCTGTCATTGATGTCGCGTCCGAGCCGATTACGCAAAAACTGTCCTGTAAAACCGCCGCAGTTTTTCTGATTTCCGTCATGCGGTTAAATTGACCTCTGCACGCGTCAAACAATTCGCGCACAAAGTCCGCTGTTTCCTTGTCGCCGCCGACGTCGGCTAGTATCGTTTTTTCGTAATCGCCGTTAAGGAACGCATCGCAGGACAGGAAAAAATTCTCCCGCGCCGTCAGCCATTGCGCGTTCGCCGCGCCGTTCTCGGCAAAAGCGGAGTTTTTAATTGCTTCCGCTTCATGGTAATATTCCAAGGGGTTTTTTCCGTCGTCCCAATAAAAGAAAAATCCCGAATCGTTCATCAAAGCGATATTACGCGCAAATACAGGCTCTATTATCGTATGCTGGATAAGCTGTATAAGCGACATAATCCGGTAATCGTAAAATGACTTTTTAGGCCATTTTAATAGCATTGCGCCGTCTCTGGCGCGGGGGATACGCAGTTTTCCGCCGTCCGGCTTTACCAGCGTTACGGCTTTATTGGAAACTTCTATCGACGTGTATCCCAACTTTTCGCGTAACGCGACTAACGCCAAGTGCCCGTAATACTTGCCCTTGTACTTTATCAAAAGATTTATCCGCCGCCGCAAACCGTCGACATCAGGCGACGCGTTTACAAAACCCGCGCCTTTCGCCCTGCTCATAAGTTTGTGAATAGCCGGCATTACCGCCGCCATATCGGGGGTTTTATGATCTTTTAAATCAACTACGTTATCAAGGGCGATGTAATCGGCAAGATACTGGTCAATTTCGGCGTTAGCTGAAACTTCACCGCCCTCAAAAATGTCGTCTTGCCGCAGCATTGTCAGGGTAAGCCATGAGCAGTCGGAAAAAGCCAGAGCCTGGGCGAAATATTCGTCTACGTCTCTTGTTAAAAGCGAGAGCGACGTTTCCAACTCGCCCCTTACGCTGCGGTACAGGCTTCTCATGTCCTGTTTGTAAAGCTCGCGCTCGCTCCGGCTTGTCGCCGGGCGGATTGCGTCAATGACTGTGGCTGAAGATTCGTTCAATAAAGCAAAATTTTCATCGAGGATACGACCAAACGCTTCCGCCGCGTATTCGGGGTCAATCCGATAGGGGCTCTCGTCAAGATAACTTAAGTCGAAGGCTATCGTCTGCACCCCGAGTTCTTTTAATAAAATTACAACGTCCGCCATTACTTCGCGCCGGAAGGGAAAACCTCCGGCATAATTGATTGAATCGTCATCTAACGTAAGGACAAAAACTTTCTCGTTCTCTGTCAGAGACGGCAGAAAACGCAGAAAAAGATCAAAGAACTTGTTGTCAAGCGAAGTTAGAAACAACAACGAAGAAACCGCAAAAGCGGTAAGAGTTACGTTTATGAACGATCTGTTTCGATCTGTTTTAGCCATTATCGTTATTCGGCTGCAATGTCCGCGTCTGCGACTGATTCGCTTGCGCGGGCGGAAGCTGTCGACGCCTGCGCCGTTGCGCGGTTAACCGCTCCGGTGTCCATTTTTGCGATGTTTCCGTTAATGCGTACGCCCGAAGACGCAGTGGCAAGTTCCGAGACTTTACCGTCGCGAGCCGCCGTAACCGTAAATGTTTTATTGTCTTTGTCTTTCAGCACCAAAGACGCGCCTACTCCGGTATGGATAACCGTGTCGGCGGACAATGTATCGCCTACATTTATGTCCACGCGGCTGTTGCCTTTTTCCTGCTGTACGCGTCCTGTCACGCCCTGTACAGTGTAACTCTGCGCGAAAACGCAGACCGTCATGGCGCATACCATGATCATTAACAACACAATCCTCTTCATAATAAACCTCCTCAATCTATTACACTTCAGCTAACAGCTGAATTAACCTACAATAAGTTTACTTGTTTACCGATATTTGTTCCAGTCCGTTAATGGCGGCGGCGTTTTTGCCGTCTTTCGATAACGCCTGCCTGAACCAGCGTTCCGCCGTGGCGTAATCCTTCTCAATTAAGGCAAGATTGCCCCTATTGGTCATCGCGGGAACAGACCCCATTCCGGCGGCTTTTTCGTAATTTGCCTTGCCTTCGGGTATCCGTCCCGCCCGCACCATTATAATTCCCAAGCGGTTATATAACGCCGCCGAGGGGCTTGCGTTAACTTTCGCCTGTACCATGGTTAAAGCGGGCTGTATCTCCTGAGCAACATACTGCTGCAAGACGCGATTTACTTCTCTTGACGCGACGGCGGCGTCCGTACGGACAACGCGTCCGCCCTGCTCCGGAAGCGGCGCGGGCGGGTAAACAGCCCACGCTTCTTCTACCATGACAAAATCGACGGGTTTTCCCGCTTTAAAATTATCGTCTAAAACCTTGACGGCTCTTGTCCATGCGGCGTAAAAACCGTCGTTAAAAGCCGCCATTGACAACGGCAGCCATACTTTATCATTTATTATAAGTATTTTTCCCGTGCCGTTAAACAGGGTTTCCGCCGCAGTTGTATTCGCGTTCATGGAAACGGCTACAAGAAAATCATTTTCCGTTTGAACAAAGGCGGAGGGAATTCCCACGCTTTCAAGACATCCGGCAAAGAGCAGGGCAAGGTCGCGGGCATTGCCGCTTCTAAAAGCCAAAGTTTCCGCCGGGAACTGAACATCGTTATTGCCGTTTTCCGTTTTGTTGGCGTCATTCAAAATGATACCGCCCGCTCTTAAACCTTCAAACAGCCAGATCGCATACTGCAGGTTTTGATTCTGTCCTATTCTGCGATCGTTCCTCGCAAGACCCGCGATGAATTTCGCGTAATCAACAGTATCGGGCGAATTGGGAGAGATAAAAGCCGCAAGAGCGGAAGCGTCTCCCTCGGAGACCATGTTGCGGTGGTTAGTCGCGAGAATAACGGAACGCACCGCTTCTCTTTCCTGCCCCAAAAATCTGTAACGGATTACTACTTCGCCTAAAATTCTGCCCTTATCGGTAAAACGCAGAATATTCGTGGAAAAATCCGCAAGCAACGGCGCTTGTACGCTGCGACCGCGCGCTATAAAGTTAAGCTTCGCGCAGGGGAACTCGGATGCCGTGTAACCGTTGGCGCGGAAACTTATCCGCACATCGCGGATTTCCGCGTTTTCATTATTGCGTATAACGAGAGAGCCTATCGCGCTCTTCTGGTACAACTGCATGAAAGCGGGGTAAACCGCTTCGTCCTGATTAAGAACTACTCCAACCGTTTCGCTGTTAACATTCTTTCCTGTCCGGAAAGTTATCTGCGCGGTTAGTCCGGTGTAAACACCTGAACTGAACACATCGCCGCCGGCGCTGTCTTTTTCGGCGTTAAACTGCCGAAAGCCGCAATTAGCCGCAAGAGTAAAGTCGGGCGTAAAACGGAAACCCGCTTCTGTGCCGCAGCGATAGTACATGCCTGTATAGCCGGTTTTTCCGTCAAAGCTGGGAGTATACGCGCCAATAGCTCCGTCTGCGCGGACAAGAAGGCGGGACAGCGGGAAGTAGTACACCCCTGCGCCGCCGCCTGTGGAATAAATGGAAACGTTTTTATCAGTTTCGCCCTGAATGCCGCTGAACAACATTCCGCCCTCGACGCCTAACGTGTAGCCGATACCCAGCGGGTTTGGCAATACGCTTGATATGTCAGCCTCAAAACCCAGGTCGCCGCCGCCGCCAATGCTGTATAGCGCGTTTCCTTCCGCGGACTTAACGCTGTCTGACGGAATATAGACAAAACCGCGCGGGCGGAGATTAAAATCCAACGCGGGTAAATTTAAAATGAGAAGCAGGAAAACAGGGATTAAGATATATTTTTTGTTCATTTTCATACTATACATTCCTCTTTCCCTACCTGTTCATTATAACCGTTTTTCGTATAATTTGCATTGTCATAACTGTCCCGGCAGCCCTTTAAGTAAAGGATAGCCGCGATATACAACCGGTGTACTAAAATCCCACAACCAAGAAGGAAAATGCAATGTACTAACCCACCATATTGAGGTTATAAAATTCGAAATTGGAGTAGACTCACCTTGATAGCTTTGTTTGTCATTTGTAATAGTTATTCCCCCATTCATTTTTTCAAACGCATAGTTACCATCATAACTATTGGGTAAAGATAAATTGGTTGTTGGATACCCATAAATCCGCCCGGTATTATACCCGGCAGGATACCCACCGGGAGCATCGGCAATAACATATGTGCCCAAAGCCGCCGTGGAGATGATCGTACCTGAGAAGATACCCCCAACAATACCGCCTGAATATGCTTTACCTATACGAGCATCAATTTTTACCGTGCCTGCGCTAAAGCACGTTTCTATATCTCCAGATAAAATACCTACAAGACCACCGGCAAAGGTGTCGGTGTTGTAGTTTTCGTCAACGGGTCCTGTCTTTTTATACACAGCTATATTACCCAAGGCGTAGCTGTTTTGTACTGTCCCTCCAACCCCACCAGCCAAACCGCCGATCCCTACTCGATAATCCCCTGTAACTTGTGAGTCTATGTTTCCCGTCGCGTAACAAGTTTTTATAGTACCACCATTAAGACTTCCAACAAAACCGCCGACCGTTTGACGGCACGTCCCTGTCGTTTCAATATCAACCTTGCTGAAACAATTAGAAATATTCCCGGTAAATACGGAGGCAAAGCCTCCGACTTCGATTGAATTTGGGGACTTGCCTTTTTTTCCAACGGTGATTGTTCCTGAGAAAACGCCGCAGTTGTTAATGGCGGCAAGACTACTCGATTCATCTCCCAAAAAGCCGCCCGTTTTGACATCAGCAGAGCCTTCTAAGGTTATATTAACATTCTCTAAGAAGCAGTTGGTTATGGTTGCTCCAAAATCAAATACATATCCTAAAAATCCGCCGACAGTCTTTAAATAGTCGCTTTCTGCTTCAATGTTGATTGATAATACTTGACATTTATCGATATAGTTTTCCTTAGGACTAGCATTCCATATTTCACCTACCAGCCCGCCAAGTCTTATTGTATCGTATGTTTCGCTGTTTGTTATATTACCTGCAAAAAAACTTTTTACTATATTGGTATTCCTGCATTGTCCTACTATACCTCCACAGAGGGCTTCTCCTTTGTTTCCGGAAAATGAAATGTTCCCGGCAGTAAACGTAATATCATTCATGGTGTTTCGCCCGCTTTTACCCACGGCTCCGCCAATATAAATTGACGGAATATAATATGTCTTGCCGGACAAGTTCATGTGGGCATCGACATCTGCGGCTATGGTTATTCCGTTAATAAGCAGTCCGGAAAGGGACTTGGGGGAGTTATAGAGTCCGTTGTCGAAGGGGATAGTATTAGTTCCTGCGCCCACTCCGGTTTCCCCGGCTACCGCGCCTATTGCGATACCCCCGACTAATTCGGAACTCCCAGCGTTTCCGTTTAAGGTATATTTAGTCGAGAGCGCGGCGCGGCAGTTTTCGATTTTTCCCGAACCTTCAATATAGCCTGCAATGCCGCCAAGACGGATAACTTCATTACCGGCCTGTCTGTTAATGTTAAGGGTTCCGCCCGAAGTGATTACATTGCGGACAGTGGTATCCTTTAGGTATCCCGCTATGCCTCCAATATTATAAAAAATATTATCTTCCCAATTCTCATAACCGTTGCGGGAATTACCGGTAGTTACATTTATAACGGGCGCGTTGTACTCAAATGTTAAATCGCAGATTACAGCGTTTTGCGCATAACCAAAAAGCCCCATGTATTTTCCGCCGCCGCTGATACTGCTGTCGCCGGTAAAGGCGATCGTATGTCCGTTGCCGTAGAGCTTGCCGGTAAAGGGGGTTACGTCCGTGCCAATCGGAGTCCATGCGCCGGAAACAATAATGTCATTGGCAAGGATATAATTTGCGTTTGAATCTTTCAGGGTCATGGCGGCAAGTTCCGCCGCGGTTTTAATTTCCACCACCTGATTTTCATGGGTCACTTTCATGCCGGGGATGTTCCATATTTTAAAGGAAGCTCTGGTCTCCATTCCTCCTTCAGAATATAGTTCTATAAAAATCCTGTATTCATTTGTACCTCTTATCTGTCTCCCTTCCCGCACGCCGGAAGCGTTGACGTCGAAGTTTGGAACATTAAGGATTGTAACTCCATTATCGCTTGTTCTTAGATGAACGCTTGTCCCGTTATTCAACCGGTAGTACATTACAATATTACTCGCTTTTAATTGCGTCGTCCATGAAACTGTGATACTTTCGATTTATCATCATATACCGCGTCCCATGAATTAAAACGGACGCCGGCGGCGGACTCGTACGTATTATATGAAAATGAATACGTATCCATTGCGTCGCCTTGCATGTTCTTGATACCTTTAACCGTTACGGTTAATAAACTGTTTACAGGCGGCGGTGTGCTTACTCTGGCAGTCATGTTAACGATAAAAAAGCCGTCTTCAATCGCGTATATGGGGTTATAAAACCAATCCTTTCCGTTACCTTCGCTGCCTTTCGCCGTAATCCAAATACCGGCGTCGTTTTCAGCGTTTGCAAACTTGACCGAGTCTGAGTCTAAAGCGCAGTTAAAATAAAGCGTTATACCGCCCGCGTTTGAATAAGACTGACCATCGGAACGTTCACGCGGTTCTGTTCTGGTAATATGGGGGCGCGTATCACACCAGGGGATAAGGGTTACAGGTTCTGCAATATGTATGGAAAAATTGAAAGTTCCGCCAGACGCGTTAGGCGCCGGGAGCGTTACTTCGCCGGGACCAAGCGATGAAATTGTTTCTAAAAGCTTTAAGTTTCCTTTCCAGTCGCTGAGACCGTCAAGATCGGATGTACGATATACCTGCCATGACACAAGGGTATAAGCGGTTTCGGGGGTAAACTCCACACTGAACTTGAAACCCTTACGTATGTCTTGATAGATAGTTCCCTGCACGGGATTGCTTATTCCCCATGCGGACGGGTATTCAATTCTAACCGTCAATCTTTCCGCGTTTGCCCAATCGACTTCCCTGTTAATTTCCGAAAGCAAGTCGTCTTTAGGACCGTTAAATAGTTCGCAGGAAACTAAACCAAAAGCGAGAAAAAGAAACAAAAAATGAGTAATTATTATTTTTCCTACCGATAATTTTTTCATAAAAATTCTCCTCAAATTGTTATATTGTTATACTAAATAGCTGTTATACTAAATATAACTTAATAAGGATAATTTGTCAGTCATACGGCAAAAATTTAAAATTTTTTAACTAACCTTTTTGACATTTATCGCCTATTTGTCTGTACCGGAATTTTGTTTTAAAAGCCAAAATTCTGAAATTTTGCAAAAGAAAGAAGGAAGGCTATTATTGATAATGGAGTGTTTTTGCGGTAGATTTTAGGTATGAGCGCTGCGCCGCTGTTTAATCATCCCCTCTTTCCTTGCCTATCGTTAATTTTCATGCTATATTATCTTTATGACTATAGAACAAACAGTAGAAGTGCCCACTAGCCACAGGCTGACCATTGATGTACCCGGCGAAGTACCGGCGGGAAGAACTATTATTGCGTTCAGACCGGCGGCAGTACAAGAAACTGCGAAATCTGAACAGAAACAGAGGACACTTTTTGCTGATCGACTTGAAGAAGTCAGACAACTTGTGAAAAAAGAAATGGCACAAAATGGAACTACGGATGTATCGGTGGCATCCGGTGATGGCTGGGAAGCTCACGTTCGGGAACGATATGCCGAGTCTTGATACAAACTGCCTATTACGCTTGATATTAGAGGACGAACCTGATCATACTGCTATAATAACAAACATTATCAATTCCGAAGAAAATCTGGTTGTTGCTGATGTTGCGTTAATTGAAATGGTCTTTGTCCTTGAGAAATAAAAGAAAATCAGCAGAGAAACTATTGAAAATGCGATTTTGACTATTTTTGAAAAAGACAATATTTTGTGTAATCGCGGGCTTTTTATTGAGATTCTTTCCACCTATACCAGCCATTCCAAACTTTCATTTGTTGATTGTTATCTTGAAGTTTTTGCCAGAAATACAGGCGCTGCGCCGCTCTTGACCTTTGATAAAAAAATGGGTAACCAACTTTCCGGTACAAAATTACTCATTTCATAATGATTCCCCTCTTTACCTTACCTATTTCATATAGCAATAAAATAAAAAACTGTGCTATATTTCACTTATGAGCCAGCTTGCGGAACGGATAAAGTCTATTTTTGTAAATACTTCTTCTGTTTCCACAAAAACAGAAACCTCCAATATGCCGGCGGATCAGGACTTGGTTCGCGCGGGAGCTGTGTTGGCGCGGGAAAGAAATTTTAAAGACCTGGTTAATTCTTTTGTGGAACAGGCGCAGGATATTTCGCGCGTAGACCTTGCCGCTTTTTACACTTTAACGGATACAGACGACCGCAAAAGCGATCTTAAACTTTCCTACAAAAGAGGAAGATATTCCGTGCCGGAAACTATCTCCGGCAACAGTGAGCTTGTGTGCTTTATCCGCGACTGCAAGGAAGCGCTTATTTTTAACAATAAGGAAAATTTCAGGCAAGGCGGGGCGTTTTTAAAAGAAGCGCTTATAAATCCTGAAATGAAAAGCGGTATGGCTCTGCCGATAGTCAGCCCGCCGCGCGAGATCGGCATTTTGTTTGTTGGGTCGCTGTCGCCTTGTTTCTTTAACCGCCGTCGCTTTCACTTTTTGGATTCCTACACAAAACTTGCCGCCGGAGCAATGCAGACCTCGCTGCTTTTCGGCGAGACGCGGGAAGCCTCAAAAAAAATAGATTCGCTTGAGCGGTATCAGGAATATGTTTTTAACTCAATGACAAATATGATCATCACAACGGACGCGCAAGGACAGATATATTACTTTAACGAGCCCGCCGCCGAAGCTATGGGATTAACGCAGGAAGATTTGGGACGCAATTTGGAGAATGTCTTCCGCAATTCCCTTTCGTCAAAAACTTTAAAAACAATTCTAAAAAGTTTGGAAGACGGGAATGAAATATTGGGGCTTGAGGGAATCTACCGCAAAGAAGGCAAAGAACTTGATTATTCATTGAATGTAACACCCTTAAAAACTCCGCGCGGCAGAAAAGAAGGATTAACTCTTCTTTTTACAAATCAAACGCGGGAAAAAGAATTAAAACAAACGGTGCAGATTGTAAGCGAAGAAAGACGCGTCATTAAAGATATGTTTGCGCGTTACATGTCCAATGAGGTAATGACAAGACTTTTGGAAACGCCGGACAGCGTAAAACTGGGAGGAGATAAAAGAGAGGCGACTGTGTTTTTCGCGGACATACGCGGGTATACAAGTTTTTCGGAAAGCCGCGATCCTCAGGTTATTGTAGAAATACTTAACGAATATTTCAGCGAGGCGGTTGAAAATATCGTACAGCATAAAGGCTACATAGATAAATTTATCGGGGATTGCATAATGGCGGTATGGGGCGTTCCCATGATGCCGGAAGAAGACGACGCGATAAAGGCGGTTTCATGCGCGATCACGATTCAGGAGCTTGTGCGTTCCTCAAAAAGAAAATTTTTCCGTAAAAGCAACGCGTCGCATTTGCGCATAGGCATAGGCGTTAACACGGGTCCCCTTGTCGCGGGAAATCTGGGAAGCATACAGCGTATGGATTATTCGGTTATCGGCGACACTGTAAATCTTGCGGCGCGGCTTGAAAGCGCCGCAGGAGCCGGCGAGATAATCATTTCTCAGGCGACGCGGGACAAAATAGGAGACAAGTTCGCTCTTGAAAAAAGGGATTCAATTAAAGTTAAGGGAAAAGAAAAACCAATACAAATTTATAATGTACTTGGATTTAAATAGTAAGGATGGAAAGTTATGGATTTTATTTTAGAACATTTGCCGCAGATTAATATTCCGCTTAAGGTATTAATCGCGTCTCCTATTGTATTAATTCTTTTGGCGCTTTTTTTGGTGTGGTTTATACAAACGCGCATTTTTAAATTCCGTCTGCGCAGGGTCGCCAAGTCGCAGGATACGCAAGAAAGCGAAAGAGCCGTTAGCATATTTGTAAAATACTATCCGCCCGAAAAACTTGTGCGCTATTCGCGGCGCATGGAAAGATATTCGCGGCAAGTGGGACCGGAAGTTGTAAGAAAAATAGGTCTTACCGACAAATGGATACAAAAAGTCACTCAGTCAGCTCTGCCTACAGCCGTCGATCTGCGCCGCGTTATCCAATACTGCCCTTCTTCAGCGGTGTTCAAAGTCTATCTTGCCGCGGAACAGCACCCGCGCCTGCGCCGCGTTATGAAGGAGTGGATAAACAAAGACGGCGAAGAAAAAGTAGTAAGGCTTTTGGCTGAAACATGCAGGGGCGAAGACTTTGAGCCGGACTTTGGGAAAAGCTTTTTAAAAAACAGCGGCGCGCTGTTACGCGAGTTAACGGGAGAACCTGAATGGTACGCGCGTTATTTTGCCTACAAAATTTTAATCAATGATAAAGAAGAACTTACTCTAAGAAGTCTGGAAGCGGGTCTGCTTGATCCTCATCCCCTTGTCAGAAAAATCCTGACAGAAAATTTTACAGGAGGCAGGGAAAAAATATGGGATACTTTATGGGATAAATTGCTCCATGACCCTGTATACGAAGTCCGCGAAGCGGCAAGAAAACGCATTACAAAAGAATTTATGGATCTCTACAGTTTAAAAGATAAAAAAATGAATACGGAAGAAACATTCAGGGTTCTTGAACTGCTTGATCCCGATTCTCAGGAAGATAAATCTTTCGCCATGTCTATTCTTCAAAGCGAAAATAAAGAGCTTAGATTTCCCGCCGCCGTATTCCTGGAAAAATGCGGAGTGTTGTCTTCGTATCTTGCAAAGAATACGCTTGACGATCCCGTCCACATAGAAAACAGCGTGCGAATTTTAAAAGAAGCTATGGAAGTGCATGTTTCCGCTTTTATGACGGATTATCCGTCGGGCGACGGCGCGCCTCTTTTGGTAGTCGCCGATATTCTTGCGGAAACCAACGCGCCGTATGAAATTATCAATCTTCTGGCAAAAAAAACATTCAACTTTTTCGGCAATAAAAAACTTGAACCTTCAAATAAAGAAATATACATAAAAACCCTTGAAGCGATTTCGACAAAAGGAAACATCAGATCTTATGAACTTTTTGCGGAAGAATTATCCCGCAGAGAAAGTGATCCCGCTTTTCTAGAATTGCTTCTCCCGCGCATTCCGCTGAAAGCCGAGTTAATATTCCCTTTCATACTTTTCCGTTTTTTGAAAAACCCGAATTTTTCCGCGCGGGAAGAACTTGTAAAAACATTGGGGACTTTCAATCCCGACATTGTCTTGCCGGAAATTTTTCACATTTTAAACAGCAACCGCTCAAAATTCCCTCACATTGTCCGCATCTCCGCGCTAAAAATACTCGGGCTTCTGCGCCTGCCGTTCTGTCTTCAGAGAATACTTGAAAGTCTGCCGACTTTTAAAGAAGAGGAAACAAAAGTATTCGCGTCCTTGTTTTTGGATTATCCGAAAGAAATATTTGAAGACAAAGCAAGAGCGCTCCTTGATTCTCCCGACGCGCGGATAAGAGCTTCGATAATATCGATTCTTCCTGTTGTAAAGAACGATAGTTTTATGAAAGAAATCCGTTCGGCGTTGAAGGATGTTGATCCCGATGTGCGCGTCGCGGCAATCAAATCCCTTTTGGACTTTGGCGAAATAAAACTGCTTAATCAGGAAACGTCGATGTTACACGATCCTGTGGAGAGGGTGCGTCTTGCCACTGCGGAAGTTATCGCAAGGCACGGCAACGAGGCGGCAATTGAAATCCTGAAAAACATTACGGTAGATCCCAACGAGACCGAAGTTGTAAAGATAGGCGTAATCGCCGGATTGGGACAGGCGGCGAACGCGGAAGGCATTCCGATACTTGTTTCTGTTCTTGATTCGCAGGAAGAGTTCCGGGAACACGCGGAAAAAGCGCTGGCAAACAGAACAACAAAACGCGACATTACCCGGCTGATAGAAATCTTTAAAGACGCGGAACCCCAGCTAAGAGAAAAACTTATTCCGGTATTCAAGAGGCAGGGTAAAAAAGCGGAACCGTCTATTTTGGAAATACTGAAAGATGAAGTCGCGTCTTTCAAGCCGTATCTGGTAAAAATTCTTGAAGAGACAGGATATGTCGACGAGGCAAAGAGGCGGCTA
>Ga0268262_10003812_pt1 | contig 16019 bp, 19 predicted proteins | sample TergutNc150P3_FD_190354 | JGI IMG/M metagenome (GOLD analysis project Ga0268262, IMG submission 190354) | Nasutitermes corniger P3 segment gut microbial community from laboratory colony in Florida, USA - Nc150 P3 (SPAdes) (version 2) | ecosystem: Host-associated > Arthropoda: Insects >... | reverse complement strand
GCTGTTCCCGTCCACAATTTCCTTTATACGTGTGCCTGAAATAACGGCGGCCTGCCGAAGCAATTCGGTAATCAGGGCTTCTTTGGACGGATAATGGCTGTACAGGAGCCCCTTGCTCAAACCGGCTGTTTTAGCGATTTCATCAATGGTCACTGAAAGGCCCTTTCTTGCAAATAACGACAGCGCGGCCGCTTCTATCTTTTGCCGGGTGGTTTCCCTCATAACCTCGAAAGCTTCTTTTGTACGGGGCATCTCCTTCTATCCTTTGACTGAATATTTATTCAATAATAAGCAAAATTATAGCTTTTGTCAAGTGTTTTTCTGATATATAACTATTTGAAGGAATAACATGGAATATCAAAAAATAGGAAAAACAGAAATACAGGCCAGCATTATAGGCCTTGGTTCAGAGGGAATTTCCCGTGCCTCTTCCACGGAAGTAGATCGCATCATTGGCTGTGCCATTGACCACGGCGTAAACATCCTTGACTGCTGTATGCCCGGCCTTGAAGTGCAGAACAATATCAACCATGCTTTGCGGGGCAAACGCGAAAAAATGATCATTCAGGGGCATATTGGTTCAAGCGCAACAAGCGGCCAATATGACGTGAGCCGGGACATCGGCACTTGCCGTAAAAACTTCGAGGGCCTCCTCAAGGGGCTTGGCACTGATTATGTGGATTTCGGTATGTTTTTCTTTGTCGATACCGATAAAGATTTTTCCCTCTGTTTTGAGGACGAACTGTTGCATTACGTGCTTGGCTTAAAAGAGCAGGGTGTAATCCGTGCAATAGGCGCAAGCTGCCACAACAGCGAAATAGCAAGGCGCATCGTTGAAACAGGAATAGTGGATCTTATTCTGTTCAGCGTGAATCCTGTTTTTGATATGACTCCGGTTAATTCTGATATTTATGAACTTCTTGATGACACTAAGCTAAAAGATAATTACACCCTTGCCATTGATCCTGAACGCCTGCGCTTTTATCGGATTTGCGAACAGCGGCAGGTCTCCATAACGGTAATGAAAACGCTCCTTGCGGGAAAATTGCTTTCGGCAGAATTTTCGCCCCTGGGCAAGGCCATGACAGTCAGCCAGTGCATTCATTACGCCCTTACCCGCCCCGCTGTTGCCAGCGTTCTTTTGGGGTGCAAGAGCGAGGCTGAATTGAATGACGCTCTTTATTATCTTAAAGCAAGCGAAGCTGAACGGGATTATAGTCAGATTATCCAAAACTTTAAGGGAACATCAGGATGCGGCTGTCTTTACTGCAATCATTGCCAGCCTTGTTCTTCCAATATAGACATTGCGGCAGTAACCCGTTATGCCGATATAGCTGAACTAAACCCTACGAATATGCCTACCACGGTATTGCAGCATTATAGAGCGCTTGAGCGCCACGGTTCGGATTGTATTTCGTGTAGCCAATGCGAAAGCAAATGCCCGTTTGGCATACAAGTAGGCAAGAATATGAAGAAGGCTGTAACGCTTTTCGGCATATAAGGCATCTAGCAATAACTCGCCGATTCTGATACTATTTTAAGTATGGTAATAGGCGGAAAACATTTCGGACAATATACTTACGAGCATTGGTATGACGATGAATATGGAAACAAAAAACCAATTGATATTATTTTAAGATTGGAAGAAGAAAAAGACTATAGCTCTGTTGAAAATTTAACACGGGAAGCGTTTTGGAATATTTATAGGCCGGGATGCGATGAACATTTATTAATCCATAACATACGAAAGGCAAAAGAGTTTATTAAAGACCTTGATTATGTGGCAGTTTCCAATGATGAAATTTTAGGTAATATTGTTTATGCCAAAGCAAAGATTATTGGCATAAATAAGGAATATGATGTAATAACATTCGGCCCTGTTAGTGTGTTACCAAAGTATCAAAAACTCGGTATAGGGAAAAAATTAATAAAACATACAATTGAAAAATCCAAAGAAATGGGATTTAATGCCATAATAATTTATGGAAATCCAAAATATTATGAAAGATTTGGTTTTAAGAACAGTAAGGAATATAAAATAACAGATAAGGAAGGTAATTATAGTGACGCTTTAATGGCGTTAGAATTGCATCCCAAATCATTGGAAAATATAAATGGAAAATTTTTTGAGGGAGAAGCATATAAAATTGATAAAAATGAATTGGAAATATTTGACAAGAATTTTCCATATAAAGAAAAATTGGTATTAGACACACAAATATTCAAAGAATAAAAACTAATACTGCATCTTAGTAGCGAATTCAGGCGTGTTGGTACAATACCTATTCTCAATACGAGTATTTATTCCTATAACCTATAATATGAAAGTAATGGTTCATGACTTAAACGAACAGGATTTCTTACAACTGGGAATCAGTAATAATGACTATAAGGTGATCAACACAAATGTTACTGCCGTTCCATGCGTAGGTTGTTATAATTGCTGGCTTAAAACCCCGGGAACATGCAAGATTAATGACTGTTTAAGTAACTCAGGTTCATTGTTAGGAAATAGTGAAGAAACTGTTATAATAAGCCAGAATTGCTATGGCGGATATAGCGAATATGTCAAGAATGTACTTGACCGCAGCATTTCGGCAAGTTTGCCTTTTTTTACATACCGTTCGTGGAAAGTAAGGCATGTAAAGAGGTATAAAACTAACCAAAACCAGCTGACTGTTATCCTATATGGTGATTTTCTTGAATCAGAAATAAAGACTGCAGAATTATTAGTAGAGGCAAATCGTACCAATATGGGTTTTAAGCTGGTTAGTCTTCATATAATAAATAATATCAATGAAATAACGCAGGTATTGAAATGAATATAATGATAATTAATGGCAGTCCAAAGAAAAAAGGCGGGGCCTCGGCTTTTTTTACGATGGTTTTACGTTGTATGCTTTTTTCTCATAAAGTTACAACAAAAAGCATTGGCATATCCAAAGATTACCATGTAATATTTGATGATCTTCAGAATACCGATGCCGTTATTATATCGGTTCCGTTGTATATTGATAGTATTCCATCTCATTTTATACATTTTCTGAAGCAAATGGAACAATACTGTAAAAATAACAAATGTGGATTTATCCTCTATGTAATTTCCAATTCAGGTTTTGTTGGCGGACATCAGAACCAAGTGCATCTGGAACAGTATAAATGCTGGTGCGAACGTGTGAATATTACATGGGGCGGCGGGCTTGGCATTGGTGGTGGCGTAATGCTTCATGTAATATTCTACGTAACATTGCTGCTAAGCATATTACAATTTATTATTGGCATATTTATCAATATTGTTTCTGGAAAACCGGCTATAGATAATGTATTATTATCAAGTTTTATTCAAAGCGTAATTATTTGGTTATTTTTCAGCAGTGGAATGTTATTTTTTGAGTTCATATTTGCGTGGGCTATAAAAAGCAAAAAGACCATTAAGACTCAATACACAAGGGCAATGTTGCCTTCGTTTATTTTTATTGTGGTTGCGGATATATTTATGGTATTAAGCGCGTTGCTTCATGGTAAATTGATATTTTCTTTATTTAAAAAAGTGGAGTATACAAAGTGAAACTATTGATACAAAATAATAAATATTGAGAACAATAGACGAATGGTTAAATAACAAAAATAAAAACCACAGAAGAGCTGTTACGGAAGGGGCTTGAAAAGAAACAATGACGAACTTTGTCTTTGGCATTTTTGGAATAATGGGTGGATTACTCTGTGCTTTCGGAGACATATTGTTAGACCTAAAAGGCAAGAATAACGTAAAATCAGGCCCTGCCAGAATTATTGATAGTAACTGGCAGATAATGTCCGAATGGAGATTTAGTGTATCTATTCTTGTTGCCGCAATAGGCGTTCCGTTATACCTTTTTAGTTTTTTAGGAATGGCAAATCAACTCGCTCAAAGCAATAAAACTGTGGCCATGGCTTTTTTGGTGTTTTCAGTTGTAGGGGCTTCCGGCGGTTTGTTTATACACGCTTCGGTATGCTTCTTGCCAATTATCAGTAAAACACTAACCAAGAACGGCATAAATAAAGATATAGTAGAAAACGTTATTGCCAAGATTTATAAGGCTGTAAAGATTCCTTTGTTCGTCATGTTCTTCAGTCTTGTTATCGCAACTTCAGCTATCCTGATATATGCTATAATCAGGAGCTATCTTAACGTACCGTCTGTTTTTGTGATATTGAATCCACTCGGGTTAACTTTGATAGGCTGGCTGTTTCGTCTTATGAACAAAAAGATTTTTTGCGACCTGCCGGGTATTATTATGCCGAGTGTCGGAATTGCAATGATTGGCTTAATGACCACATTAACTGCGATGGTTAATCTATAGATCAATATTCATCTATGCCGGATAGCTAAAGTTTTCCTTGTTGGCTTTCTCTAAAATGGCGGCATAGCGGAGGGCTTCCCATTTAGCCATTTCAAGGTTTTGCTCCTGCCAATTGCCGCATTCTTTGGCGGATGCGCCGGGAATTGCGCCTTCGAAAGCGATTATCCATTCGAGCATTTCCTTGATGAGGGAAAGTATAACCTCCGGGTTGAGATCGCCTTCAAAAATAGCATAAAATCCCGTACGACAGCCCATTGGGCCAAAGTACACTAACCTCCCTGCCCATTCCTTATGCGAGCGAAGGAACGTGGCGCCAAGATGTTCTAAAGTATGGAGGGCAGGTTGATCCATAACCGGCTCCTTATTGGGCTCTTTAAGGCGTATATCAAATGTAGTAATTGTTGCCGAGCCAAACCGATCCTTCCGGGAAACATAAAGCCCGGGCTTTAACCGCAGATGATCTATCTGAAAGCTTGCAATCTTTTCCATTATTACCTTCCTGTGTTAATGAAAACTTTCCGTTACTATTTTTATTAAAATATTCCTACGCACGTTTTTTTCATGATCTTTTTCTTCTTTTGTCATTCCCGATAACAACGATTTTCTTAAAAGCGTATTATCCGAAACGCTAAATACCGCACCAGCGTTAATGTTGCATATCTCCGCCGTTTTAAACAACACTGATGTCTCCATTTCAATACAATTGCAGCCCATATCAATTATTTCGTCAATATGCACAAACTGGGCAATTATAGTGTCTACGCTAAAATTTTTTCCTATATGGTAGTTTACGCCATTTTCTCCGGCTATTTCTTTTGTTTTTGAAACGATCTTATTGAAAAGTTCCTTATTCGGATAGTTCTTTTCCCCAAATGAATCACTTTCAATTAACTTTTTGTTTGTCAAATACCTGCAAGCTCCATCGCCGCTAATCGAGTATTCAGGAATAACTATATCGCCAATTCCGATATGTGTATCAAGCGCTCCTACAGAACCTATAAAAATTATTCTCTTGCATGGCGTACAGCCAAGCGTCAAAACTATATCAATTACATTTGACGCCCCCATACCTGTAACAATATATGTAACTTTCAAATCGGCTTTAGATAAAGTCCATATTTTGAAAATGCCATCCAAATTCTGAGTTATACCGTCAAAATAATCACTAAACAATTCCGGTCGCCACAAAGGGGCAATTATAACATTGCTTTGGATCGTTTCAGGCTCGCAATGGAATACAGAATGAACTATATCAATGGGCTCTGTGCCGAATCGTTTGTTTGCGTTGAGTATATCTTCGTAAATCATCCCTAATGACATCTTAAAACAGCAATTTTGTCAATCATCCGGCTAAAATAAGTCTGTCGATAATGAAGATTGAAGAACAATAGCGGGATCTGTGTTGATTTGGGCATTGAAAATCCTTTATGATAGAATGATTAGTATATAGTGAATGCAATAAAAAGTGTCAAGGGAAATAGTAAGGCAAATTTGCCACTTCGTTCTTAGGACTAACTTCAGTTCTGTATGACACCCAGCATGTAAAGATAAAATATTTTCATCATTTCTTTTTACAACATCAGAAAGTAAGCCAAATAAAAAATCAGATATGCCATTACCAAAATCTTCACAATCAAGAAAGCAAAGAGTTTTACCTTTATCCCAGGCAAACCAATCGGCAAAAAAGCCGTATTTTGGGTCAAAAGGTTCTTCACGGATAAATTTTATTTGTTTGCCTATCATAGGGTCTTTAATAATTTCTGGTTCCTTATGTATATACCTGCCGAATTCTATTGGTGATAAAGCAAGACCCATACGGTTTAAAATGCCTAAAAAGCGCATATTACGAGTGTTAATTGGATGCCTATGCACTAAAGCATTGCGTAAGCCGTTTAATAATTCATATGTAGAATTATTAATGGATACTGTTGTTTGCCACTGGTATTCATTTTCATATTTTGTACTGGAAGCTTTTCTTTTTTTGTATTAGGGAAAAGAAATAAATCAAAGAAGGATTCTGAAAGATTCAAAACCATGAGTAATACAGAATTTGCTTCTATGGAAATTTCATTACTCATCTTATTTGATAAATCATTATTGATGTTGTGGCATATTTGAGCCAGACGTTTCCCTACAATGTCTGTATATTCTAAAACCTCACATACATTATAAAACCAGTGTACTTTATCCTTTAATGATTCCACATCGCTTTTATCCTTGACTCCAATCTCTGATGCATAAATTATTTTATCACTACCAAACACAATAGCTACTGTTTTCCTCCAATTTGCAAAAACTAATATCTATTTTATTTGTTCAATTTCGCCGTTAATTTTCAACTGAATAACTTCGATATTTTCAAGGCCGTCATTGTCTACAACCTTAACGGCGATTATGTGAGTTCCCGCTTTGAGGGAAAGTGTCTGCTTGCCTTCCTTGTCGATGATTACGGACGGCTTAAAGCCTTTATCCTTGTTATAGGCAAAATCCCAACTGTAGAATTCAATACCGGCGGGGCTTTGACCTGTGGCGACAAATTCTATTTTACGGATGCCTGCGGACGTTCCGTCCGAGTCGTCCCTTTCCAGTTCGTTGATGTGTACGCCGATTACTGGCTTAACCGCTATGGGGATTATCTCTTCAACTCTGACCAGTTTGATTATTATGTTGTCCTCGTTGTTTAGGCGGGATACTTCTTCAATGGCTCCTTTGCCAAAACTAAAAGCAATGATATAACCTATAGGGTTCTTCGCTTTCTGGTTTTTGGCATAAAGATTTTTATCATAACGTTCAACTGCGGACTTAAAATTGTCAATTACATTGCGTCCGATGTTATCTGAACGCTTAACCTGTATGGGCGTGTTGTCTCCCATCTTGCCATCAAGACCTAAATCGCCACACTGTTTTATGTTTCCGGTTCCGCCGTACTGCTGTACTATCCAGCTTTCAAATTCAAATGCGTTTTGGTAGCGGAGTGTGTCATAGTCGTATTTATGGAGTTGGACAGTATAAGGCTTCGGGCTTCTGCGTGGGGTAGCCAATGCGTTCAGCGGATTGGGATTGAACATTCTGAATGTCCGTCCAAATATCACCATATAACTGTCCTTTTTGTTCTTCCAATTAACGCTTCAATGCAGGGCGTTTCGATAAATCATATTCTCCGTTTGCTTTTCTCGGATAATATATCCTTCCTTCGTCATGCAGCTTTTGCATTGTCTCTTTCTCATACCGCCAGCCTTTTGCCGGATAAGAAAAGCCAAGCCATTCATACATCATATTGGGGCGGGGGTTCGGGCTTGCCATGTCGCCTAAGCGATATAAACCCCTGCCATCGCCATCATCATACTTGTAAAAATCAGAAGTATATTTTTCTGTTAATCCACCATAAACCGGATTGTATGTAACTTTTTTGGATTTTGAATAATACCAAATTGTATCTTTGAGTACCGCCAATTTTTTCTCTGCGTCATTGTGGGAGTTGTGCCTTTGCCAGATAATTTCGCCTCTGAAGTTATCTTCACCAAAAATCCGGTCAAGAATGTGGACACGGATATAGGCGTTTGCGTGCCAATCGCAATGTAGAAAAATGCTTCCTGTGGGTTTCAATACACGGTGCATTTCCTCTACCCTTTCTTTTAGCCATTCAATGTAATGGCTTATGCCGCCCGCCCATCTGTCCTGAAAACTGCGGATTTCCCCGGTGTCGCCCCAAATGACTTCATAATTGTGGTTGCTGAAAAAAGGCGGGTCAAGGTAGATTAGGTCAACGCTGTCTTTTTCCATGTTTTTGAGAATTTCGAGGTTGTCGCCGAGGATTAGGCGGTTTACGGTCATAGGTTTATGGTAGCTCTAAAGAGTAATGATAAACAAGGGCCATTTTTATATAGAAAAAGCCTACGCAATATTTAGCGTAGGCTTAACCAGTAACACAATAAAAAATGATGACACCTTACAATTTATGCGTAGCCTGAGCCTCAGAAAGGCGACTAAGCAGTTACAGAGCTATTAAGCAATGTTTTCCATACAATTAAAATATTAGTATACCTCTGCCTTTCATAATACTTAAAGCATCTGGAGCGAGTTCTTCATACATTTCTTTTAAATCTGTCGTCAATATAACCCAAGAACCATTGAAGCATTTATCAAAATATTTCCTTATATCTTTTAATATCAATATAGTACGTATAAACCCTAAAATATTAGTGTATAAATTACGAGTAGCTATATATTCAAGATAATTTTTATTTATTATATCGTCAAATTCTTTTAAATTTGTAATTCCAAATGCTTTTATCTCACTAATCATCTCAAACTCATTATTTGCAGTATTAGAATCATAACGAACGTTATATTTATTGTACTTAGTAATAATAAATTCCCTCAACGAAGTTGAATTTAATTCAATACTTGCCAGATTGTCTTTTTCAATTTCCTTTGTAACACTTTTTTTGTAATTATCAATTTCTTGTGATATTGTATTAAACTCATTGTCGGCAGATTCTAATACAACCGACAAAAGATTTAATCTTCTCATTATTTCATTTGGTAATACTCCAGAATATTTATAGTTTTTATCATGTTCTATTTCTGCCCATGCATGTTGGAGTATAGTCTTAATCTGTATTTCAAAAACACAGTCTTTGCAAACTTCATATTCTGTGAGTTTTTTTCTATTGTCATCTATTGATGCAATAAAATGAATAGATCTATAACCCATTCTATCATTACCTAGTTCTTTACTTTTATTTATTGAATTAATTCTATCAATATTAAATTCCTTTTCTATGACAGAGGATACTGTTTCAATATCTTTTAATACATACGTTATTATTCTAATCCCAATATAATCCATAATTTCGTTTTTAGGGTTCCTATATTTTTCTGCTTTTTTTAAGTAGCTATCCAATGATTTTACTCGACTACTTACACTATGAATTTGTAAATTCGTATTTCTTAATATATCCTTTATAAGTTTCTTAATTTTCTTCGCCACTATTTTATATCTATCATTGTTTTGTGAATAGTATGCCTTTAATTCTTCCATAATAGCATTCCTTCTAGTATTGCGTCTCTATTGAAATAGTGGATATGTTATATTAAAATACCCGCATAGAAACCAAAGGGAGGGAATCTATGCCAACAAAAAAATATATTGTTACTTTGACTGAAGAAGAAAAAGAAATACTGAGGGGAATAATAAAAAAAGGGAAGCATAGCGCAGAAAAACATAAACGGGCTCAGGCATTGCTGCTTGCCGAAGAAAACTATACCGATGACATGATAGCCGAACGAACCGGACTGAGCCGGAGAGGGCTGGAGCAATTAAGGCAGCGGTTTGTCGAGGAAGGGTTTGAAGCAACCATTGAAGGAAAGCCGCGCGGGCACAGGCCGAAAGTATTGGGAGGAGAGGACGAAGCGCGTTTAATAGCGCTTGTTTGCAGCCCCAAACCGGACGGGCACGCGCGCTGGTCATTACGGCTGTTATCGGACACTTGGAAAACTTTGGCGTATACCGATGTGAAATCGGTATCGCATGAAACCATCAGGAGGACACTAAAAAAAACGAAATTAAGCCTTGGCAAAGCCAGGAATGGTGCATTCCGCCTAAAGAAACGGAAGAGTTTGTAGCGGCGATGGAAGACATTCTTGATGTATATACCAGAAAACACGATAAAAAGTACCCTTTGGTGTGCGCTGATGAATTTCCCCGCCAATTGATAGGCGAGGTACGGACACCCATTCCGGTTGAACCTGGGAAGCCGGCCCGTTTCGATACTGCGTATAGGCGCAACGGGATATGCGAAGTATTCATGTTTGCAGCTCCCCTTGAAGGTTGGAGAAGAGCTGAGGTAACCGAGCAGCGGACAAAAACAGATTGGGCGCATCAAATAAAAAAGTTAGTTACCGTTGATTTTCCCGATGCAGAAAAAATTGTTTTGGTTCATGACAATCTGAACACCCATACAATAGGGTCTATTTATAAAGCGTTCCCGCCTGAAGAAGCCAGACGGTTGCGAGATAAGCTTGAGATACATTATACGCCTAAACACGGGAGCTGGCTTAACATGGCCGAAATAGAAATCAATGTGCTTGTGAACCACGGCCTTTCAAAACGAGTCTCCTCAATACAGCAGATGAGAAAAGAAGTTAAGGCATGGAACAAAGCCCGCAACAAAGCTGCAAGCAAAATCAACTGGAGGTTTACTACAGAAAATGCGAGGATTAAGCTTAATCGTTTATATCCTCTATTTGAATAGTGATGTAATACTAGACTATTATATTTTCAAAAATGCTAAAGTGTCAGGGAAATAATAAAAAGCGGTGCTTACTTCGTTCTTAGTGCACTGCTTTTTTGTATTGCTCTTATGTATCCGGCTATTACAACAATAAGTGAAACACCTTGTTGAAAAACCAATAACACTTTATCTTGTATTAACATTAATGTTCCCATACAAGTACACATAAGTGCAAATAAAAACCATCCGGCAGGATTATTTTTTGCAAGTAAATAACTACCCAATAAAAATCCAAAGGTGACTAAAATCTCTAATATTTGAGAAAATGTTGTAATTCCATGAAAGTAAAAAATACTGTAAAGAGTTCCCAATATAATCATAAAAAATGTAAAAAATTTAACAAACATATCAAAAGTTTTATTAACTTGAATATTTTGCTTCCATGTGGTTACAAGACCAAGAATCAATGAAGGGATGCTGCCAAATTCAATAGCGGCAACAACCCAATTATTTTTGCTTGCCAATAAAATAACCCATGCGGGTACGCCAACAAGATAAGAAAACCAACCAATGACACGTACTCTTCTACTGTTATTCATGCCTTCAGCTAAAGCAAGCAATATTTTTGCAAGAAGATAACCAATACCGCCCCAAATTTGTAAGAATAAATCAAAGGTCAAAATCTTATCCTTTCAATGTTTATATCACGTTATTACTGTGAAATAAGCTTTCTTAAATCCTCCACCTTCATCATGCCTTCAACAGCGCCCGACTGCATAAGGGATGCCGCGGCGGCGGCGTTCCCCAATTCCAGGGCTTCTTTAATGCTGGCGTTTTGTAAAGCGGCGTACAGGGTACCGGCGCAGAAAGCATCCCCGGCGCCGACTTTTCCTTTTATGACAGCAGGGGGAAGATCTACGGCGGGGGATTCCGCAAAATCGCCTTTTTGATCCAGGCCGTAACCCCCTTCGGGACAGTGGATCACGGCCCATTCGATAACGCCAAAGCCACGGATTGCTTCAAGCGCCTGTGGTATAAAACCGGAAAGCAAGGCCCCATTTTTATCCCTTAGTTTTATTCCCGTGATCTGTTCCGCTTCCACTTCGTTGATTATACAGTAATCGGCGTATTTCAAAGCCGGTGGCACAATCTGCTTGAAGCGATCACCAGTCTCGCTTACCACGTCCAGGGAGGTCTTGATTCCCCTTTCCCGCGCGTGACAGAGAAGCCTCGCCATCTTTGTGCCGTATTCGCCATCTTCCGCGTCCAGAGCATCCAAAATCAGGATATATCCTATGTGCAGCAAAGCGCTCGGAATTCTGTCCCAGTTAATGTCTTCTTCGCAAAAAGCGGTGTTCGCTCCGCTGTAATAGAAAAAAGTCCGCTCCTTGGAAATATCATCCGCCATGACTGCCGTAAAAGAAGTTTTACCTTCTCTCTTAACCATTGAAAGATCGATGTTTTCATGGGCTTTAAGAGTTTCAAGCACAAAATCGCCATCGCTATCAGAACCTATCTTACCAAGGGCGGTGAGCGGCATGGAGCTGTCCATGATTGCCAAGTCTAATATAACGTTACAGACCGCGCCGCCGGTTGCCCGCTGAACATCCGTAATTGTAGTAAGCTCTCCGGGCTGCGGAAGTCCTTTCACAGAATAGAGGTTATCGACAGTTATATTGCCTGCAACACAGATCCCTTTTCTGTCCATAGTTAATTAGCTCTTCAACACAATGTTTACCAGCTTGTCCGGCACCACAATGACCTTCGCAATGGTTTTACCGCTTGCCCACTTTTGAATTCCCGGCAAAGCTCTGGCGGTTTTTTCAAGCTCCTCCGAAGATGTATTGTGCGCCGCGCCAAACTTGTCCCTGATTTTTCCGTTCACCTGTACAACGATGGTAACTTCCTCGTCAACCGTAAGACTTTCATCATAAGCGGGCCATGGATGTTTTGAAACTGAGCCTTTGTTTCCCAGCTTTTCCCAGAGTTCTTCCCCAAGGTGCGGAGCGTAAGCGCTTAGCATGATCACAAGGGGCTGCCAAAGCGAAGGAGAAACGCTTTCAAGTTTGATTAGCTCGTTTGAGTAAATCATCATCTGGCTGATGGCTGTGTTAAAATTCAAGGTCGCGGTGTCGCCAGAAACTTTTTTTATGGTTTTATGAAGCAGCCTTGTCAGCTCTAGCCTTTGATCCTCACTGACGCCGCTCTCAGATTCGCTCTTACACTTCTCGCCGATGGCCCACAATTTTTCCAGAAAGCGCGACACTCCGATTAAGCCCGCTGTGGTCCAGGGCTTGCTCACTTCTAGCGGTCCCATAAACATTTCGTACATTCTAAGGGAATCGGCACCGTAGTTTCTGACTATCTCATCCGGGTTGACAACGTTCTTGAGGCTTTTGCTCATCTTGGCTACCACTTCGGTAACTTCTTCGCCGTTTGCTTTTTCAACAAAACTGCCATCCGGTTTTTTCTCAATCTGGTCGATAGGCACAAGGGTTTTGTCTTTTCTCTGATAGGCAAAGGAAACTATCATCCCCTGGTTTACAAGGCGTATGAATGGCTCTTTGGTATTTACAACGCCAACATCGTATAACACCTTGTGCCAAAACCTCGCGTAAAGCAGGTGAAGCACCGCGTGTTCCACCCCGCCTACGTAAAGATCAACAGGAGCCCAATAATCAATTTTGTCACGGCCCGCAAAAACTTTATCGTTATGCGGATCAAGATAGCGGAGGTAATACCAGCATGAACCGGCCCATTGCGGCATGGTGTTGGTTTCGCGTTTCGCGGGGCCGCCGCATTTGGGGCAACTGGTGTTCACCCAGCTTGAAATGGCGGCTAACGGGGATTCGCCGGTGCCGGTCGGCGTGTAGGATTCCACGTCAGGCAGTTTAAGGGGAAGATCCGTCTCGTTAAGCGGCACTATGCCGCATTTATCGCAGTGAACAAGGGGAATTGGTTCGCCCCAGTACCGCTGGCGGCTGAATATCCAGTCGCGTAGTTTGTAGTTCACCGCCGATTTTCCCAATTTGCGTTCTTCAAGCCACTTGCTGATCTTGTTCTGAGCCTCGCTTGTTGGCAGCCCGCTGATAAGACCTGAGTTCACGGAGTAACCGTAAGCGATGGTACATTCAGCCGGTGTAGCCGAATAGTCTTTTCCGCTCTCGGGTTTCTCGCCCGCAACAACCTGCCTTATCGGCAAATTAAAAACCTTCGCGAATTCCCAGTCACGCTCATCGTGCGCCGGAACCGCCATGATGGCCCCCGTGCCGTAGGAGATCAAAACATAGTCGGCGACCCAAATCGGAATTTTTTCGTCGTTTACCGGATTTATCGCATAAGCCCCGGAAAAAACGCCTGTCTTTTCTTTTGCCAAGTCCGTGCGCTCAAGGTCGCTTTTTCTTGCGGCTTCTTCAAGGTACGCTGCAACAGCGGCCTTTTGTTCTGCCGTAGTGATTTTTTCCACAAGAGGATGCTCCGGAGAAAGTACCATGTAAGTAACTCCAAAGAGCGTGTCAGGACGGGTGGTGTAAATTTCCAGTGCGTCCGAATGTCCTTCTATCTTAAAAGTTACGTCCGCGCCTTCCGAACGGCCAATCCAGTTCCGCTGCATTTGCTTCACAGGCTCAGGCCAATCCAGCACGTCAAGGTCTTCCAACAGGCGTTCGGCATAAGCGGTAATTTTAAGAATCCACTGGCGTATGCGCTTACGGACAACTCTGCTCTTGCATCTTTCGCAGAGGCCGTCCACAACTTCTTCGTTGGCAAGGCCGGTCTTGCACGAAGGGCACCAGTTGATTGGGCTTTCGGCTTCGTAGGCCAGCCCTTTTTCAAACAACTTCAGAAAGATCCACTGCGTCCACTTGTAGTAATTTTCATCGGAAGTGGCTACTTCACGATCCCAGTCGTAAGAAAAGCCAAGCGCCTTAATCTGTTTTCTGAAATGGTTGATGTTATCGCCAGTGGTTTTTGCAGGATGAATCCCCATTTTAATCGCGTAGTTTTCCGCCGGGAGTCCGAAGGAATCAAAGCCCATCGGGTGAAGCACATTGTAGCCGTTCATTCTAAGATAGCGGCAATAGATGTCGGTAGCGGTATAACCTTCGGGGTGTCCTACATGCAGCCCTTGATCCGAAGGGTACGGAAACATATCAAGCACATAGCGCCGCTTCTCTTTTGGAAAAGCCGGATCTTCAGAGGCTTTAAAAGTCTTATTGTCTTCCCAGTATTTCTGCCACTTGGGTTCGAGTGTTTCAAAGGGGTACTTCATACGGTATGATACAGGGTTTTTTTGTTTTTTTACAAGACATCGGATATTTAGGCTATTTCTGGTTCTATATTCGCTTGACAATGATATCATTTTGTGATATCATATTTAGGTGAATGCAAAGCAAAGGAAGACCTTGAATGATATCTTCCACGACCCGGTTAAAAGTACGGTCTTGTGGTCAGATGTGGAAAGCTTGTTCAGGGCCTGCGGAGCATACATCGAGGAAGGAGGCGGTTCCAGAGTCTGTATTTTGCTAAACGAAATAGTTGCGGTGTTCCATAGGCCGCATCCGCAGAAAAAAACAGACAAGGGCGCATTGAAATCTGTCAGACGGTTTCTGATAAACGCAGGGGTGAAACATGATGAATTATAAGGGCTATATCGGCAAAGCCGAATACGATGACGAAGCCGAAACCTTTTATGGCGAGGTTATCGGCCTTAGGGACGTTGTTACTTTTAGAGGTTACAGTGTCAAAGAATTGCAGAAATCTTTTAAAGAAAGCATCGACGAATACCTTTCTTTTTGCGAGCGCATGGGCAAAGCTCCCGATGTGCCGGCTTCCGGCAAACTTATACTCAGAATACCGCCAGAGCTTCATTCGCTTGCCGCCACTGTAGCAAAATCTGAAGGCAGAAGTTTGAACACATGGGTAGCCGATGCCGTAAAGGAAAAATTATCAGAGTACTCGCGTTAATATAATTACAACTAACTCAGGCTAATCGTTTACCCTTTCAAGATATTCGTTGGTCTCGGTGTTCACGCGAATTTTTTCGCCTTGCTTTATAAAGAGGGGAACCCGGACAGTAAGCCCTGTCTCTGTGACGACAGGCTTGGTTGCCCCTGAAACAGTGTCGCCTTTAACGTAATTCTCCGACTCCGCCACGGTAAAAACCACTTTGTACGGAATCTTGATATCTATGACTGAACCCTGGAAGAAGGTTAGATCGTAAGACTCCCCCTCTTTTAGGTAAAATTTTTTGTCTTCGTGACTGGACACAGGAATCTCGTACTGATCGTAGGACTCGTTATCCATAAAATGATAGCTTTCCGTGTCGGCGTACTGGAACTGACAGACATGGACTTCAACCTGGGCGTCTTCAACTTCCTGCTGGGTTGGGATGGTCAAAGTCAGCACAGCGCCGTCCTTGATGCTCTTCATTTTCACACGG
>Ga0268262_10003811_pt1 | contig 16021 bp, 18 predicted proteins | sample TergutNc150P3_FD_190354 | JGI IMG/M metagenome (GOLD analysis project Ga0268262, IMG submission 190354) | Nasutitermes corniger P3 segment gut microbial community from laboratory colony in Florida, USA - Nc150 P3 (SPAdes) (version 2) | ecosystem: Host-associated > Arthropoda: Insects >... | reverse complement strand
CCACAATATGTAGTATACATAATACTCCAGACCACAACATATAGTATACCTATAGTATCTTGTATTAGTGAGCAAAGCAGTAGTTTTGAATTAGGCGAAGGCTATATCCCGTATAGCCTCAGGTTCTCCACGCCGTTTTGCGGCTTCCGCAGCAAACGTAAATCCGATGCAAAAAAGATTTCAACGCTTTACCGCCGTCCGTTGCGGTGTGGCAAATTGCGTTTTTCGCTGGGAAGAAAGTACGATATCATATGACACTTAATTAGAAAGGTTGACCTAAGATGGCGCTCAAAAAACTCTTATTTTCATTAAAAAACTTGTTTTGGCTGATAGTGCCCAAGAGGCTCGGCAAAAAAGCCGTTGCTTTTTATTTTGAGAGCAAAAAGTTCAAAAAACAGAAACGTATGGATTTGCAGGTATATATTATAGGGAAATGTAATTTAAATTGCGTTTCTTGTACGGTTTTTGCGCCGATAGCCGACGACTATATGCTTGACGCCGCTTCGTTTGAATCCGACTGCAAACGGTTATCGGAGCTTGGCGGTGAAAAGATTAGGGAGATAACGCTCTTGGGAGGCGAGCCGTTGCTGCATCCGAAGATTGGGGATTTCATGGGTATTGTAAGGTCGTATTTTCCAAAAGTCATGCTTAAAATTGTAACTAACGGTACCCTCCTGCTGAAACAGAAAGAGCATTTTTGGGATTGTTGCAAACAAAACAACGCGTATATAGCAATTACGCATTACCCGATAGAACTTGACATAAAAGCCGTAAAGGCCGTGATGGATAAACACGGCGTGGTTTTACGCTGGAACCGCGACGTGCAGTCTTGGAACAAAATGACGTTTGATTTGGCCGGAAGAGGCGATCCTCGCAAAAATTATAAGAAGTGCTTTATAAGCCTGCAATGCCCTGAGTTGCATGCCGGTAAAATAGCGACTTGTCAGACCATTCTGAAAGCGCGATATTTTAACGGTTATTTCCAAAAGAATCTTGATGTTTCAGATGCTGACGCTATAGATATCTATAAAGCGAAAACTATGGATGAAATCTTGGAATTTATTTCAAACCCGGTGCCGTTTTGTAGGTATTGCAATGTTAAGTGGCCTTCTATAAAATGGGGGATATCGCAAAAAGATATCTCCGAATGGACTTGATAAACAAATATATATACGCGCTATAAGCGTGACAAAAAACGGAATTCGACGTTTTACGCCGTGTGGAGAAAAAATAATGTCAGACTATAAAATTTCGGTCATAATCCCCGTGTACAACGTAGAAAAGTACCTGCGACGGTGTGTTGACAGCGTATTGGGGCAAACGCACGGTAACCTGGAAGTAATTCTGGTAAACGACGGTTCGCGCGACGGTTCCCCGAAAATCTGCGAGGAGTACGCTAAAAGCGACGGAGCGCGGGTAAAATATATCGATCAGGAGAACGGCGGCGTGGCGTCGGCAAGAAACGCCGGACTCGCGGTTGCTGCGGGGGATTACATTGCTTTTGTTGATAGCGACGATTGGTTGGAGCCGAGCATGTACGAAGAACTGCTGAAAGTCAGTGTTTCGCAGGACGCGGATTATGTGAGCTGCTCGTGCTTTCTTGAGTTTGAGGACGGGAAATGCGAAGTAAAAGGTTATAGCGACTCAAACATCAGGTCTATGACCGTAAATGAATTTTTCGGCAATTATTTAAACGGGGACTTCTTTTTAACCGTGTGGAATCACATTTGCAAAAGAGATGTGTGCGTGGGTGTGAAATTCCCGGAGAGAGCCGTGACCCGCTTCTGCGAAGACGGCTTAACCGCGATCCCTACGCTTTTGAACGCGCGAAAAATAGTTTATCTGGGAGTTCCGCTTTATCGTTATTACCAAAGAGCGGACGAGGATTCCATTGTTCGCGGACGAATTACGATGCAAAAAATCCGCTCGTGGTTTTTGCAATACGACTCATGGTTTGCTTATTCTAAGACTCAGGGAAAAATTTTTGATAAACTTATCTTAGCCAAGTATAAAAGCGTGGCGGAAAAATTCGCCGTCCTTATAACCAAAAAGACGAAGATTCCGATGCCCGCAAAACTGTTTTCGCTTATTCCTTATCCGATCGCAAATTTCGCGGTTAGGCTTGTTACCAAAATCTGCTGACCGTGTTCGGTACCCATACGCCCTCTTATCACCCTTTCCTTATCTCGCATCTTTTCTTGTAGAAGCCTATGCCGTATTTGACAATACTTTTATAACCCTCTTTGTCCCAGTAGGCGGCGTAATTTTTTTCTTCTATTTGTTTTAAAGCGTTGGCGCAGGTTTCCGGAAGTTTGTCTAACTCTTTGGTAATTTTGAGTTCAAATATGATAGCTTTACCGTTGTTTACGTTTGCGCTGTACAAAACTAAATCGCTGCGTCCGTCTCCGCTTTCTCTATTGGATTTCAATCTGTAACCGTTTAACCGCGCGAGCGTCCCGATCATAATTCCGTGGTAAATGTTTTCGGCGCTATCCATGTAACTTATGCTCTCCGAAAGAATCTCGGACAACTCATTTTGGAATGTCTCGACATCGCCGTTTAGAACGGCGTTGTGAAGCGCGTCAAGGTTCTTTCCGGCTATTCGCTTTTTGAACCATTCTTGTATTTTGGTTTTGTAGATGTATTTCAATTCAATGTTTGGGATTGATAAATTCAACGTTAATTCTCCGTCGTTGCTTTGGTGCCCGTCCCCATCTTTTTTTAGATATCCGGTAAAAAACAGAAAGTTCCAAAGATTTTCGGTGTCGTCGTCTATCTCTTTGTATGTGACATCCTCATGAATAACCTTTGAGATTGCCCCGTCGGCCATTAGAGTTTCGAGGTCGGTTTTCATTTCGGCGTTTGCTCGGTCTATCAGGTCATGAACGATGCTGTTACTGCTGGTGTTAACCCAGTAGGGTTTAGGATGTTCATTTATGTCGGTAAGCCAGTTCCTCACCACAAGCACGGAGCTCCACGGATTATACACCACTGTGTTTCCAAACAGATAGCCGTTATACCAATCCCTGACGATTTGCTTCTTATCTGAAAGCTCGTAGTATTCCAGCATATTATCCGTTTCTACCTGTGTAAAACCGAAGTATTCGGAATAAGATTTATTGAGTATTGAGATGACTTCCAAATTGTTCAGTCCTGTAAAAATACTCTCTTTGGAAACGCGCAAGCATCCTGTTATTACCGCAAACTGCAAATGCGGATTGTCTTTTAACGCGCTGCTAAGCAGCGGGCGGATGAATGCGATCATCTTGTCGTAAAAATCGCAGACCCAAGAATTTTCCAGCGGGACGTCGTATTCGTCAATCAGGATTATAGTTCTTTTACCGTGGTAATTCTCCAAACATTCGCTCAAAAATTTCAGCGATGTGGAGTAATCGTTGAAAGAACCGGCACGGTCCGACAGCTTCTTATACAATCCTTTTTTATAATTGCTGGATATCTTTTCCACGGCGTAGGCGTGCCGCTCAAATTCTTGGGCTATGCATTCCCTCATTATATCGTACGATCCGTCAAAGTTGTCAAACTTCGCGTCCTTGAAACTCAGAAATATCACAGGATACTTTCCCTGATACTCCATATACCGTTCTCCGGCCTCCTCTATCTTTAACCCGCGAAACAGCGCCCGCGTATCCTTGCCGCCGATTTGCGCCGTATCTTCAAAGAAGCATTTGAGCATAGTCTGGTTCAGCGTTTTGCCGAATCGGCGCGGACGGGTGCAGAGGGCGACTTCCGCCCTTTTGTCTAAAATATCTTTGACAAACAAGGTTTTATCCACATAATAACAACCTTCCTCAATCACCTTGTCGAAAAACGATTTGCCTACCGGCGGCGGTTTTTTATTTATATCTACGCCCATATTTTTGCTCCAAAATCATTGATTAAATGAATTGATACTTATAAATATACATTATGTATATCCCCGGAGCGTAAAAAAGCCCGATGCCGGATAATCCGGCGGCTGATTGTCAAAAATAAAAATCTTGACGCGTTCCGCGGCGTTTTTATTATTTTCATATCTAATGATAAACCGAAGACCCACCAGGGTGATAAACGTCAAGGGTGTCCCGATAGGCGGCGGGAGTCCTATAGTTATTCAATCGATGTGCAACACCCCCGCCTACGACGTCGACGGGACGCTTGCCCAGATAGAGCGGCTTACGGCGGCTGGGTGCGCGATAGTCCGTCTCGCGGTTCCGGACATGGACGCGGTGGGGGCGTTCAAGTCTATTAGGGGGCAAACGGCGGTTCCGCTGGTGGCCGACGTGCACTTTGATTACAAGCTGGCGGTCGCGGCGATAGAGGCGGGGGCGGACAAGGTTCGGATCAACCCCGGCAACATAGGGGGTGAGGAGAGGGTGAAGGCGGTGATCGCCGCGGCGAGGGGCGCGGGCGTGCCCATCCGGATCGGCGTCAACTCCGGCTCTTTGGAGAAGCGTCTTTTGGAAAAGCACGGGTCGCCGACCCCGGCGGCGTTGGCTGAGAGCGCCTTGTCTTGGACGTCTTTTTTCGAAGACGAGGGTTTCGGCGATATTATAGTATCCATAAAGTCGAGCGGGGTGCTTACGGCCATAGCCGCCTGCCGCGAGTTCGCGGCGAGGAGCGACGTCCCGCAGCACATCGGGATCACCGAGGCGGGGACGGCGCGAAGCGGGTCGGTCAGGTCGGCGGTGGGCTTGGGCGCGCTGCTTTTGGAGGGGATCGGCGACACGCTCAGGGTGTCGCTCTCCGGCGACCCGGTTCAGGAGATATACGTCGCCAAGGAGATACTGAAGTCGCTCGGGCTTATGGGCGGGCCGACCGTCATAGCGTGCCCGACCTGCGGGCGGACGCAGGTCGACGTGGAGGGGACGGCTCGGCGGGTTGAGGAGATGGCGGCCTCTATGACGGAGGATATGAAGATCGCGGTGATGGGCTGCGTCGTGAACGGGCCGGGCGAGGCGCGTGAGTCCGACGTGGGGATAGCCGGCGGGCGGGGGGAGTGGCTCATATTCGTAAAGGGCGAGCCGGTCAGGAAGGTGCCCGAAAGCGAGGTGTTGGAGGAGCTGCGGCGGGAGGTGTTTGCACAAAAATAACATAACTTTTTTAAAGGTATTGACACGGCGCTGTGGAAAAAAGTATTATTATATATAATGTGGAGTTTTTTTGATGTTGAACACTATCCTAATTGTACCCATTGAGGAGGTCCTCCAAATGTCGAGGATTATGAGTGTGGCGGCGCGTATGGCGCTTGTACTGTCGGTTGCGTTGATGTTGGGCGTCACGGGTTGCGGCGGTTCCGCGACCGGCGGCGGTGGCGGCGGCGGCGGCTCTAAGTCGTCCAAGAGCAGCGGCAAGAAGCTCAACGATGCCGATCAGGCCCGGCTCGACGAGGCGCGTCAGAATGCCGAAAATACCGAGCGGAAGCTCTCTGAGCTGCGGTTAGAGCGCATTGAGCTTGAGCGCGGCGGGAAGTAGCAAGACACAACCCCGCGTATGTCAGGCAGCTCCAAGCAGGAGACGCGCGGTATGCGTGCCGTGCGCAAGCATATCGGCTTGCGCGTACGGCAGTGGTTGTTCAATTCCGCGCCGCTACTGACGTTCGCGGCGTTTTCCGTTTGCGTCGTCCTGCTCTTCCCCTACGACGAAACGCTCCGGAAGTTCGACAGGCCCAAGGCCGGAACGGTCTCCAAGGAGACCGTCATCGCCCCCTTTACCTTTGACGTGATACGCACGCCCGACGAGTTGGAGCGGGAGCGGAAGCGGGCCATGGACCAGGTGCTGCTCGTTGTGGACTACGACTCGGCGGCCGACGCGGAGTCCTCGCGGAAAATGGCGGAGCTGGAAACCGCCGTTAAGCGCATCTCCGACGCGAAGACCCCGGATTCGCTCAGGGAGGCAGGTTGGATGCAGCTCTCCCGCGAGCTCTCCGGCAAGGCCGTGGAGACGCTCCACCGAAGGCCGGCGCTCTTTGAGGACGCCAAGAGGCAGATCGCGGAGATCATGGAGCGCGGCGTCTCGGCCACCCTCTTCTACGCGACAAACGAGGAGCTCTCCGAGCGCCGTATGCGCTTCAACACGAATTTCGAGTCCGCCCAGCAGTATTCGAAACGGTACGTCAACCTCCTGCGCGACGGCGCGGAGAGCGCGGTCGCCGTTTCCGACATCCCCGTGAAAGAGGCCGCCATGGAGGTCGCCGCGGCGACGCTCCGGCGCGAGCGGCTGGACGACGCGGCGCTCAACACGGTCTACGAACTGATCCACGCCTGCGTGCGGCCCACCATTCGGGTCAACAACAGGGTCACCTCCGACAGGCGGCGCGCGGCGGCGGAGCAGGTGCTCGAGGTCAGCGGCAAGGTCATAAAGGACACCGAGATAGTCCGCAAGCACCAAGAGGTCACCCCGGAGATAGCCCAAAGGCTGCAATCCCTCCACGTGGCCATGGAGCGCGTGGACGGCGGCATCGAAAAACGGCAGGCCTTCGGCGCCTACGCCGGGCGGGTCATACTGCTCCTGATAACGCTGTGCTTCCTTGCCGTCTACATGAAAAGGTATAATTCGGCCATAGTGGCGAATCCGAAAAGCCTCCTCGCGCTATGTATAGTCGTTCTGCTGCAGATACTGACGGTGAGGCTCGGCACGCAGTACTTCCCGCTGCTCTTCAAGGCCAGGGAGGTCTCAGCCGCGATGCCGGAGTACCTGATCCCTATAACGATGGGCGCGCTTCTGTGCACTATCCTCTTCGGGATGCGGGTCAGCGTGTTAGTCAGCCTCTTCGTCGGGATATACTTCGCCGTGGCGGTCGGGTTCAACCACTACTTATTCCTATATACGTTCCTTAACTCGGTTGTGGCCGCATTCCTCAACTACCGAATCCGCTACCGTTGGCACTTCTTCAAGGCCATACCGCCCATGACGCTTGTGAGCGTGGCCATCATAGCCGTGTGGCAGATGGTCGGATGGCGCTTCGGCGTCACGTTCTTGGTCAACATAACATGCGCGTTTGCCGGAATCGTGGTCTCGGTGTTCATGGCGATGGTGCTGTCGCCGTTCTTCGAGAGGGTCTTCGACATCACCACGGACATGACGCTGATAGAGCTATCCGACATGAACCACCCGATTCTGAAGAAGCTCTCCATACAAGCCGCCGGAACGTACAACCATAGCGTGCTTGTAGGCAATCTGGCGGAGTCGGCGGCGCAGGCGGTGGGCGCCAACGCCCTCCTGGCGCGCGTGGCCTCCTACTACCACGACATAGGCAAGATCGACAAGCCCGACTATTTTGTGGAAAACTGCCTCGGCGACAGAAGCCGCCACAACAAGCTGTCCCCCACCATGAGCGCGCTCATAATATGCTCCCACGTCAAAGAGGGCGTGGAACTGGCCAAAAAGTATAAACTGCCCAAGATCATCCAAGACATAATAATGCAGCACCACGGCGACAGCTCCGTCTCGTTTTTCTACGAAAAGGCGCTGGAGTTAGACCCGCACAAGCAGGTTCAGGAGAAGGACTTCCGCTACCCCGGCCCCATCCCCCAAACCCGCGAGGCCGCGATAATAATGCTCGCCGACTCCGTGGAAGCCGCGTCGAGGAGCCTGTCCACAAGTTCCCCGAAACTGTTGCGCGAACTAGTAAAAAAGATAATAAGAAACAAATTCCTAGCCGCGCAGCTCGACGGATGCGATCTGACGCTGCGTGACCTGAATGACATTACAGAGGGCTTCATGCCGATATTGCAGGGGATATTCCACTCTAGGATTGAATATCCGAATAAATAGGATTAGGGATTTATAGTTATGTTATAAGGAATATAAAGTCAAAATCTTTAAAATCAAAATCTTTAAAGATAAATCATTTTAAGACGAAGCCTTCGGCTTCATAGATATATGCGGGGCTATGCCCCGCATATTCAGTCAAAGGCAAAGTCAAAACAACCATGCAACCCGAAGGATCGCTGAGCGAAGTCGAACGTGTTTATCTCGGCGAAGCCAACCGATCCGGCGCAAGATCATGCGTCAGGTCACTTCGACTTCGCTCAGTGACCTTTCATCTAAGGTTTTGACTTTGACTTTGCAGTTGACTGAAAATGCGGGGTGCTTTGCCCCGCATTTATCTATGAAAGGCGCGTAGCGCCTTTCGTCTAAATATGAAGTTGATTTTAAAGATTTTGATTTTAAATAATTTGATTTTAATCTTTTGATTTTAAAAAAAAGGAGTACGCCTATTATGTCAAAACCATCATTCAGCCGAAAGACTTTTTTTATTGACCGCAACATACAGGGGCGGTACATGATCACCTTTTTGATACCTATGCTGGTCATGCTGGTCTTCATGCTGCTCACCCTGTACTTGGCCTCCCAGACGATCATCTCGACCTCGACCAAGATCATGAAGCGCGAGATCGAGAACACAATCGCCGCGGAGACGCAGGACAAACTCGAGCCCACGGCGGAGCAGTACTCGAGGGCCGTGGAGCAGATACGCGCCAAACTGCGCGACTTCGGCAGCATCGGCGACATAAAGAAGGAGTTCGCCGGGACGCTCATAGGGGTCTTCGGCGCCGGCATAATGCTTGTGGTGCTGCAGATAGTCATGATGACCGTCTTCTTCTCGCACAAGCTCGCCGGCCCGGTGTACAGGTTCGAAAAAGCCTGCCGGAGCGTGATAAACGGCCGCTACGACGACGTGATACATCTCCGCAAAGGCGACCAGATGCTCGACCTGTCGCTGCTTCTGAACGAGGCCTTCAAGATCAGCGGCCAACGCATAGCTGTCTTAGAGGCCAAGGTCGCGGAGCTTGAGGGCAGGGCGCCGCCGGAGTCAAAATAAAAATATTTTATAAAAACTATTGACATTGTCCGTGCGATATATTATCTTTAAGGCATTGAATGGTTAACGGCTTTTTTGGCGTGTTATCCGTTGATATCGTTAATAATGGAGCTTTTTGTGAACAGCTGGCTGTTTTCTAAGAAGAATTTTTACCTTTTAGGGCTCTCTATAGCCCTTTTGGCGGTTGGCTACGTCCTATTGGGGTGGGGCCCGGTGGACAGTTTCCTGTCCACAAACGTGGCGCCCGTCATCCTAGTCGCCGTATACTGCGGCCTGATACCGTACGCGATGCTGTCAGGCTACGGGAAGGGCGGCGGCAAGGGAGTTAAAAAGTAAGGGCGTTTAGTTCTGCAAATAGGATCCGCAAAAATAAAAAAATCTTGACAGGCCTCCCCGCACCAATTATTTTATATGAAATTCGGACGACCGACCCTCCCCATATCGGGCGGCCGTTCAGGGGCCTGTTCCGCTTGGGGAAGCGATAGGGGCGGTTCTTTATCGGTCAGCGGCCGAGGAAAGGAAGGTTGTTGTGGCGGCAACTAATCTGTTGAAGGGGTCGGCGGAGCGGAATCCTACAGACGAGGAAGTACGCGCGGCGATGAAGTTCCGGAATGGCGACGTTTCGTTGGATGATGCCGTTGAAAGCATTATTAACAGTGGTCGGGAGTTCAAGATACCGAACGGCGATTTGCTGATCAGGGCCGCTTTAGATACCCCTTGGGATTAAAAAAAATGGCCAACGAGCGGACGTTTAACTTTATATTCGACAGCGCCATGGAACACGTCTGCAAGGCGCTCAACGGACAAGCGCCCGGCGTGAAGCTGTCGGCAGAACTTCAAAAGTACAAAGCCGCCATTTGCAAGGTTTATGGCGCCATAAGGATGTCTGTTAAAAACTCTTATATGTACGACCAAAGCCGACCTTTAGACCGCCATAAGTGTACGGCCGCATTTATGATGGCGGTTTTAGAGGCGTTCCCGCTCCCGGAAAACAAACTAAATAAGGAGTATTTTGCTATAGGGATAGGGATGATCATCTTGAAAATCTTTATATACCAAGAATGCAAAAGCAGCGCCGACTTAGGCTTTATAGACTTCCTTGACCGCCAAAACGGGCTTGCTTTCCCGAAGTGTGATTGCGACATCGAACCGTATGAATATAACTGGGCGCTAGGAATCCACTATGATCGCGAAAAAGAGATCGGAAAGAATGTCAGGATTTTATCGCCGCTGTCGCTGTCAAATATTTTGTTCTTGATAGAGAAGTACAACCGCCATCTTGCCGGACTTGGGGACTGACCGTCCATTGATCCCGCCCCTCACCGCTTACTGGGTTGGGGTGGGGGTTCTCCGTCGGCGTAGTCTTTTTTCTCGAAACGGAACGTTGTAAGTTTTTTGCCATTTTTATCTTTATAGCGATATTCAAACACTACGCCGCTATCGCGATACACTGACATTCCAGCTTTACTCATTGACGATTTTAGGTCGTTTCGGAGTTCTTTATAAAAATTAATCGCAAACTCTGCCGAATCCAATTTATTCGAGAACAGTTCCTTTTTTCGATATAACAAAGTATAACTATGCAGAATTGTCTTATCTTGTATAACTATCACGGTGTCTAATCTCGTTACACTGTCTACCATCATTGGTAAATTCTTATTCATTATCTTTGCCTCTGTTGCCAAGCGTTCGCCTATCGTAGTTTCGAACATAGGGTCTGTCAACTCAGTATAGTTCTTTTTTGTTAAACGGAGCCTTGTTAGTTCATTACCGTCTTTATCTCTATATAAATATTCAAATGTGATGCCCCTATTCCTTAATATCGTGTGTACAGACAACATTGTTATATTTCGGGAATAGCTATAAAGAATGTTTGCAAGATCAATTGAGTCCAAGTCATTATTTATGTTGTCTTTGCTACACCAAAGCAGTGTATAGCAATATAAAACCGTTTTACCTGGCATAGCTATCACAGTGTCTATTCTTGTTACACTGTCTATCATCATCGGCAAGTCATTGTATGCTACGCTTACTACTTCCGCCACAAATTTGTCCACATCTCTATATCTATGTTTGCTTTGATTCAAGAAGTTTTTGGTGAGTACATACGCAAAAAGCACTACCAAAACAGAAATTACCCAAATAGCCTTTTCGATAAGCCATGACAATGCCCCCCTTTCTTTTTTTGTGGCGGTACTTTCTCCGTCCACACGGCCGAAACCATCTGTCTTGCTGTGTGCCTTTGGGAGCGGTTTTGGGGCTTCGTTGATTTTTGTCGCCCAAGTCTATAAAATCATCCGCAGGCGCCTCTCCTTTGACATCTTGTTGTTTTTCAGTTTCTTGGCGGTTGGCTTTTGATTCGTTATCATTTGCCGCAAATAGGTGATCGGTCACGCCGACCATTTCCGTAAAATCGTACAGTTCTTTGACTTTTGAAAAAAGTTCTTCGTTTATTGGCTTTGGAATTTCTACTGAATATGTACCACCCCAAACCGCGCATATGGACGGTTTTTCTTTATATCCATAACAGGTAACCTGAATTAATAAACAGGGGTTGTTTGATTTTACCTCTTCGCGTACATATAGCAACGCCGAAGATTCAATAAAGAGGATGCAACTAACCAACTGTCCGCGATTATCAGCAATGGGTTTTGTATAAACGGATGTATTTATATAATCCGAAAAAGTGTAATTTATGAGTGTTTTTCCGCAATTAGTACATATATCTTGTTTATTGTTTAGAGCCGAAAAACATGACTTGCACCAAAAGACTTTTTCCATCGCAATCGCTGTTAGTTTCCCCAATTCTTCATCTGCCACGGCTTTCATTAACTGCTGTTTTGCATGGAGGCCCTTGAAATATGTCCGACCGGCTACAATAGCAATAAATACTATGATCCCTATTATTAAAATGCCCATTTTTTTATTCCTTAGGTGGTTACAGTGAATAAAACATTAAAAAGCCAAGTACAGGAATACCTATAAAGCCTAATAGCGATAAAATCCACTCTGGGATAATCATTGAAACCAATAATTGGAGGAGCCCTCCTGCGGCAAGGTCGATCCCTGCTATTGCAAACGGTGCCCACCATTTCACCCGTATTCCATAAAGAACCAAAAACACAAGTTTTGCCAGCGATCCTAAAGCAACTGTACACAAAAGGGCGGATTCCGCAGCCCTGCTCGTTCCTTGAAAGTTTTTGATATGGCGCTGTTGCGTAAAGACAAAAACCGTCAACACATAATAATAAAGAACCGGAACTGCAAAAAGTATGCTCATTTTCTACGTCCTTGTCTTTGTGGGTTTTACATTAGAATAAACACTGGAAGCCACAGGAATGGTACTTTTTTTATCTGTGGACAGGTTTTCGATCGTTTTGGCGTGGGATTCGATGGTCTTTTGTTGGGATTCGACCACCCCTTTAAACCACTCAATATCCCGCTCCAGTTTGGCAATCCGCTCGTCGATGCCCGACCCCGACGCAACCTCCTGTGTGGCCAAATGGGGTTTCGGCGTATGTTCGGAAATATCCACATTGCCTTTTATCCAATCCATAGACACTCCATAGGCTGCGCATATTTTTTCCAAGGATTCACGCTTTGGCGGACGATTTCGGTGTATCCACATATTAAAACTATTCCGTGGTATTCCGGTTTTGGCCAAGAAGTCCCTTAGCGACCCGTGCTCAACCACGTCTCGGAGGTACTCAATCCTTGCTACAATAGGGTGCTTTTGGGGCTCATTCATAGTCAATTACCTCGTTTTTTTGTAAAAAACCAAAAAAATTAAAAAATACTTGCACTTTGATCCCAAATGTGTTATATTGTATACATAAACCAAATAAAACGAAAACAAAATATGTCGTTGGTTATATCGACACAAAACAGCGGACGGGTAAGCCGTTTGTAATTTATTTGCATTTTATTTGTAAAAATATAATCAACGCCACAAAGAAAGTGGTAAAAAAAATGAAGATCGCGTTTAGCGTTGTGCTTGGTATGCTGGCTACCTTTGTCGCCATTGCCGGATCACTTCTTGTTTTTGACCGCGTGATTTACCGTATGTATGCGATGGTCAGAGATTCGGACTGCCGGTATCTCTATGAGTTTGGCGTTAAAGAGAGCTTATATAAAAAATTTGAGGGAAAGGGGACAGACAAATGAGGATTAAGGGTGATGTTCTTGACGGTCTTTTGGCGCAACGGGGGGTGCGTTATAACGCCTTTGCTGATGTGCTTAACATGTCAGTGGCAGCGCTTACTTATATCCGCAACCACGAAATAAAGCCGGTAACCGCAAAGAAGGTTGCCGACGCGCTAGGCGTCGATCCCAAATACATCATCGTTGGCGGGGAATCACTGCCAGACATGGTACCGGTCGCCGCTCCCGTAACGGAATTAAAAAGTTTAAAAAAAGACTTGCTTTTTGATTTGGCATATATTATTTTTAGTGTAAGTCGTTGATTTATAAGGGTCTTAGTTTTTGGGCGATAGCTAAGGGCGTTTAGTTCAGTTGGTATAGAGCGTCTGCCTTACAAGCAGAAGGTCGTAGGTTCGAGCCCTACAACGCCCATATAATAGAATATATTCGCCGGCGGGCTGGCGGAAAGAATAGTCCGCGGAATTGATAAGATTGAGGAATGGACCGGTAGTTCAGCCGGTTTAGAACGCCGGCCTGTCAAGCCGGAGGTCGCGGGTTCGAGCCCCGTCCGGTCCGTTTTCTCAACCCCCCTCCGAAATACGTATGAATCCCGAATTTTTTGCGATTTGCGGCTTGTAATTTGCGGATTGCTTCCGATGCCGCAATGTACAAATTTTCCTATACGGGCAATTTTTTCCGCTTTTTTACGGAAACCGGGGGGAACCCAACCCTCCGCACGAAGACGCCGCCGCACCTGAAAACCATCTGTAACTCGTTGAAAATCAATACGTTATGAAGATACCGCGCAATAAAATATAGAAACCGCCGCCGCGAGTGCGGGCTATGGCACGCAATTTGCAGTTTATTTATCGGTAAGGGGAACCGAAACCTAAAGCGGAAATTGAAACCAAAGCTCTAAGGCGGGAAAGAAAATGATACAGGGAATCTATACGGCGTCTACCGGAATGACCGCTCTGGCCCAAAAGCAGGAGCAGATCGCCAACAACCTCGCCAACGTCCATACCACGGGCTTCAAGCAGAGCGGGCTGTTCACCATAGCCTACCAGAACCTTGTGAAGGACGACAACGACCGCGTCTTCGCCAACCGCGACATCAAGGTCGACCAGGTCTACGTGGACTACTCCGAGGGAACTATGCGCCAGACGAACAACGACCTCGACCTCTGCCTGAAAGGCTCCGGCTTCTTCAAGGTCGTGACCGACGCCGGCATCCGCTATACCCGCAACGGCAGTTTTTCGATCGACGCGCAGGGTCTGCTGGTCACGGACGACGGCTCCAAGGTCATGGGGACGGAGGGCTTTATCCGCGTGGAACCCAACGAAAAGGTCAACATATCCGAAACCGGCGAGGTGATGCAGAACGGTTACAGCAAGGGTTTCCTCAAAATTGTTGATTTCCAAAAGCCCTACGAACTCAGGCGCACCGGCAACAGCAACTTCGCGCCGATAAACGTGGACGCCGTGGAGCTGCAATCTCAGGGCTACTTGGTTCGCCAAGGCTATTTGGAGACGTCGAACGTGGACATGATCCGCAATATGGTGCAGATGATCGCGTCGCACAGAAACTACGAGTCGAGCCAAAAAGCCTTGCACGCGCAAGACGATACTTTGGATAAAGCCGTGAACCAGGTCGGCGCCGTGAGGTAGTTTGTAATCAAATTGGATATTAATAGGTATTGATAGATATTGATACGGAACATAATAAAAGGAGTAAAGAAATGATTCGGAGCCTGATGACCGCCGCTACCGGGATGGAAGCCATGCAAACGTACATGGACAACATCTCCAACAACCTCTCCAACCTGCATACCACCGGGTACAAGCGTACCCGCATAGAGTTCCAGGACTTGATGTACCAGGCGCTCCGCGAGCCCGGCGTGCGCAACTTCGAGGGCAGCATGGCCCCGTCGGGTATCGAGGTGGGATTGGGCGTCAGGACGGCCGCCACGCAGAAGGTCTTTGAGCAGGGCTCTCCGAACCTCACCGAAAACCCTTTTGACGTGGCCATTTCCGGCGAGGGCTTCTTTCAGGTGACGCTGCCCGACGGCTCGACCGCCTACACCCGCGACGGTCAGTTCAAGCTATCAAGCGACGGAACGCTGGTCACCGCCGCCGGTTTCATCGTCCATCCGGAAGTAGTGCTGCCCGAAGGTTCGGACAGCTTCCAAGTAGAGTCCGACGGCCGCATAACCGTAAAGATGCCCGGCGAAGAGTTGTCGACCGACATCGGCCAATTCGAGTTAGCGCGCTTCATCAACCCCGCCGGCCTGCGCTCCTTAGGCGGCAACCTATACGCCGTCTCAGACGCGAGCGGAGTCCCGATAGTCAACCTGCCGGGCGAGGAAGGCGCGGGAACGTTGTTACATAGATACGTAGAATCGTCCAACGTCCAAATCGTTGACGAAATGGTAAATATGATAGCGGCGCAGAGGGCGTACGAAATTGTTTCAAAGGCGATAACTACTAGCGAAGAGATGTTGCAGATTGCGAATAACTTGAAACGGTAGGTTGATGTTAAAGATAAATCTTTTTAAGACGAAGCCTTCGGCTTCATAGATATATGCGGGGCTATGCCCCGCATATTCAATCAAAATCAAAGTCAAAAGATTTTGACGTTATCTTTTGACTGAAGTTCGGGGGTTTAGCCCCCGAACTATCTATGGAAGGCGAAGCCTTCCGTCTAAAAAAGAATTTGATTTTAATTATTTTGAATTTGATTTTGATTTTTACTTTTACTTATGAGGCAAAAAAATGACACGCAAACATGACATCAATAACGGACTAAAAGCTACCGTGTTAATAGCTATGTTAGCTGTCTCCGTCTCTTTCGCGTCAACCGGCGGCAAGACGGTTAAGCTCTCGTTTATCGATTCCGCGATGGTAAACGATACTATAATCCGTCTCGGCGACATCGCCAAAATCGATTGCGACGACGCCGCGCTCGCTTCCGCGTTCAGGGCGTTTAGCGTGGGCGAGGCCGCGCCTGCCGGGTTCAGCCGTTTTGTCAACTCCGAAGACTTGGTCTCTTTCAACATCC
>Ga0268262_10003810_pt1 | contig 16022 bp, 8 predicted proteins | sample TergutNc150P3_FD_190354 | JGI IMG/M metagenome (GOLD analysis project Ga0268262, IMG submission 190354) | Nasutitermes corniger P3 segment gut microbial community from laboratory colony in Florida, USA - Nc150 P3 (SPAdes) (version 2) | ecosystem: Host-associated > Arthropoda: Insects > Digestive... | reverse complement strand
CATATCCCGTCTATTATACTCCGTGTAATTTCAAGGCTGTTTTCCGCCATATTTTTCTCCTAAATGTGGATATTAGTAATTATATGTGAATAAAAAGGGGTTGGCAAGTTTACATCTTGACAAAAAGATGAGTTTTCTTCATATTTAGGTAAATCTCATGGTGGATGTAGCTCAGCGGTAGAGTCCCAGATTGTGGATCTGGTCGTCGCGGGTTCAAACCCCGTCATCCACCTTAAGGTTTATGGTGGGAATAATTTTTTATTAAAATAAAAATTATTTTTTTTTGCGTAAAAAGCGGGGTTTGAAGGGTTCAGCCCGCCGTAAGGAAAAGCCGCCATGGATGGCGGCGGCAGGGCTGAACCCCGGCCCGGAATGAGGCAACAGGATGTTGCCGAATGTAGGGCAAACCCCGTCATCCACCTTAAGACTCATGCGCCTGTAGCTCACCTGGATAGAGTACCAGACTTCGAATCTGGTGGTAGCCTGTTCGAGCCAGGCCGGGCGCAAAAAATTAATTCATTTTACAGGGTAAAGCATTTATTTATTCTCTATAATTAGCTATTAAAACAGGTTATATCAGGGTTTTTCAAAAGATTGTACCATATTTGATTATCTTGAACACTTTAATGACTTATTCTGAGGCTTTAACTTTCTAGCTTAATAATAAATTCATTATAATATTAATTATTAATATTATTAATAATATTACACATAATGAACTTAAAAACAAATTCATTGCCCGTTTTTTCTTTTCGGCTTTTATTTTATATGGAGGCACATAATAGGCGGATTTATCGATTGAATCTTTAATACCGCCGCTGATTTTGGCGACAGGCTGTTCGCATACGACATTCGTGCGGTTTCTTGATAAATCTGCGGCTATTTCCGACAATTTTTCCACATGTTTACCGCGATCAATGCCCATGCTGTCACAAAAATCATCCAGACAAGTCATGAATTTATTACATATCACGGTAACCCGTTCAAGACGTTTTGTTAAATCTTCACTTTGTTTAAAAAAACCTTCCAGATTTTTAAAGCCCCGTTCAAAGTTGTTTGATGTATCGTCAATGTCAATTTCTTTAAGGGTTTCTAAACGAAGTGTTTTAACTTCTTTGCGCATCTTATCCTTTTCATTATTGTCCCGTCTAATTTCCTTTTCATACGATTTAAATACATCATTCAACATTCCTGATAATTCTTCATATTTTCTGCTGGGTTTGTTATGTTCTGCTAGAAATTCATAAATATCTCTTTTACGACTGGCAAGTACTTCTTTTTTCTTGGAATTGTACGCGGATATACCGGCATAGGAAAAATTCTTGTCAAGGGTTTCTTCAATTTCATCAAGTATTTTTATTATATCATTTTCTTTTTTTAACTGCGCCTTATTAACGACAACATACAAATGCTTATTTGGTTTTATTCCAAATTCAAGCTTTTCCAGAAAACTTATATCAGAATTAGGAATAGTTCCCTTTTCAATATCCACTGACCAAATTAAAAATTCCGCGTCTTTTATATATTTACGCGCGGTTTCAAAATCATACGCGGTATCCCCCGATCCCGGAGCGTTATAGCCGGGCGTGTCAATAAGGCAAAGATTCTTAAAATAATTTTCTTCCATAGGCGTCAGTACGGTGATGTATTTAATAATTTTTTTTAAATCAAATTTAAATTTTTTTAATAACTCATGTGAAATTTTCTTGTATATTTCAGTTTTTATAGGGAAAACTCCCCCCTTATCGGAAATTCCTTGTATGGCGGAATCCTTATCACATATTACATAACTTGGAATAGCCGTAACCGGCTTAAGGCCTTCTGCAAGTTTTACCTTTGAACCGGTAAAAAAACTGTTTATAAATGATGATTTCCCGCTGGAATATCCGCCGCCTACCGCCCCGATGGTTTTACTGTGCAGTTTGGGGCAATTTGCAATAAACTGCATCTCATTCAGTATATACTCCAATTTAGTTAAGTTTTCAGCGCTATTGGCAACCTTTTCAATATTGCACAGCTCTTTTTTAAAATCATTTTCTATAAGGTCTGCAAAATTTTTAATAATGGGATTCTCAACCGGTTCCGCATTGTGCGCGTCGCTTACCAGATCGTAACTGCTTATTATTTCTTTAAGTTCTTTTTTTTCTTCAGATAGTTTTTCGTAATCCTTAATGCTCACCGTTTCATTATCATGAGTTTTAATGTTTTTTTTAAATAAATCTTTTATCACGCTCATCAGGCGATTTTCTCCAGCGCCGAACGGCATTTCTTAAGCCTGTCAAGAGTTAATTCCTTGTTTTCTATTTCTTTTTCAAGGGTTTCAAGCTGTTTTTTTAGATCCGAGAAAATCATATCCGACATCTTTTCCCGTTTTGCCGATTTTTCCGCTTTGGAAATAAAAGTATCCCTGGCTTTATTAAAAATGTTTTTAAGATTGTCCATATATGCCAATACTTCGTCAGAAAACCTGTCAACATTATTATTTTCAATGGTACCGTTAAAAGAACTTTTAAATTTATTTGACCCAAGATCAAGATCCGGCAATTCCATGTTATTGATAAGCCGCCTTAACGCCGTTTTTAACATATCAATGTCAATAAGATCTATATCATCCACCGCATTCATAAGGGCGTCGGTTACCCTGTTCTGTACGGATTTTTTCCAATCCATTTTTGCCTCTTCAATCGAATTGTAAAGCAGATCCTGTAAATCCGCGACAAGATCATTCAATCTGGATTTTACGACTCCGGTACGGAGGGTGCGTACCTCATAATTATAGGGAATCTCCGCGTCATATTCACCAAAATTTATAAGTCCCCATAAAATACTATATTTATACCTTTTTTCGGTTCTTGTTCCGGTTCTCATTTCATTTCTTTCATCACCGCTATTTTCCCTTCTTACCTTATCAAATAAGCCCTTGCTTTTTTTTGTAATCTCATTATTAACGGTAATTTTAAAATTATGTAAACAGTCTTCATAAGTACCGTCAACAGCCTCGGTTCCTTTGGAAAAAACTTTCTCGTTTTTTTTCTTCTGTTCTTTAATTGTGGCAATATCGGTATTGTTTACCCTGTTAATTTTATTTTTAATTTCCTCCAAAAGTCTAACGGAAAAATCTGTAATATTTGCCGTCTGTTTTTTTATGTAATCAGCCTGTTTTTGGGCAATAATCCCGTCCTTTTTATTCCGCGTAAGATTGATTTTTTCCTTTACCTTATCGATTCCGCTTAACAGTTTTAAACTTTCTTTTGCCGTCATATCGCCGTTAAAGTAATCGGGGTAACTTTCCGAAAGTAATCCCCATACATGGTTCATGTCGCCGTCCCAGGAATTTCGTTTGTCGTAGTTAATGCTCATGGCATGGCAAATTGACGAAGTTACCATTACGCGTTCTTCATCGGCTTTTAAAAGCTGGTCAAATTGTCCCGCGACTTCCATGTTGTCTTCTTTCAATGCGGACAGGGTGGAAAACGCATGGTCCTTTAATTCAACAGTTACATTTTGAACGGCTTTATTAATATCTTGCTTTGATTCTTCCAGTATACTTCCGTAAAGCTGGTTATCCGCCTGAGACGCGACTAAATATAGTTCACTTACCCCTTCTTTCGCGGAAAGCCGGTCCATAAGCGACATATCTTCTTTAGAAAGAAACTGACCGGCAAAGCTGATGATAAACACCACATCGCATTTTTTAAGGTATTCTTCCGTACGCGCCTCGCGGGATTTAACAGGATCGTTTATACCGGGCGTATCCACAACGCAAATATCGCGCAGTTCATCTTTTGGAATGAATAATTCAACACTCTTGGTAAAAGGCATCATCTTGCCTTGTGCGCCGACATATTCATTCAGTTTTCCCAACAGGTCAGACAGGGACCCGGCGGATAAGGCCTGTTTTTCCTGATCGGGCGGCTGAAGGCCGGTTTTTTTCATGCGCTCGTATTGGTCAAAGGAAGCGAATTTTGAACTTTCTTCCATATCCCTATCCGTGATGCGTTTGGCTTTATCAAGATCAGAAACCTCGTTCCTTATTTTCGCCCTTTCTTCGACATTTTTTTTATTCTCTTCGTATTTTTTATCCCATTCCGTCTTATAGGCGGAGTGTTCCTTTTTAATATTTTCAATATCATGTGAGGTGAAATATTCCACAACCGCCGAAATGGCGTCTCCATAAGTTATAACCGTAAGGGAAGCGGTCATGGGAGTCGCCGCTTTAGGCAGGATTGAATCGCCGTTAAAGAAAATTGAATTTAAAAGCGATGATTTACCGGCTTTTACCCTGCCGATTATTCCGATATTGAGCAGGCGGTTTTCTTCCACAAGTTTTGCAAGATGCGCCCGCATTTTATCGGCGCTGATAATACCGTATTCATTGCGAATATCATCAGTCTCGGTTCCTATAATGTCTTGAAATTTGTTTATCTCATTTTCAATACTGGAAAGCCGGTTTACAATTTCCTCATACATTATTTTTCCCATGCCCTGATTTCGCCGTCAATTTTCTTTACATCGGCGAGTACATTATTTAATTTCTTCAGTTTTGCCTCGCTTTCTTCAATGCTCCCGCTTTTTAGGGCAATCTGCGAGTTAATGGCTTGGCTCTGTTTTTTAAGCTGTTCTTCATACTGTTCGCCGACATTTTGTATCATAACTTTGACTTGTTCATTCAGAACGCCGGGTATTTCTTCACGCAGTTTCCTTTTAATTGAGGGAAATACTTCTACTGAAAGCATGGAACGGACCTTTTCTTTTTGCTTCTCTTTAGGATCACCCGCGAATAATTTTGCGAGTCCCCCTATAATTTCCGGCAGAAACAATATTATAATGCCTAAAATCGGGTTTATAGTAACGGTGGCAAGACCGCCGGCCGATGCGGCTTTATATCCCATATTCAGATACGGTTTGATAGCGGCAAATTTTGCCGCCTTTTCCGTAACTTGACTTTCAATTTGTAAAGGTTCGGCGTTTTCATAAAAATTATCCATTGCCGGCACGTTATTGGATGTCAATCCGTTAAGCATCGTTAAAGTAGCCTCAACTTTACCGGTTATATTTGAAAGATAATTTTCATCAAGTTCAAGGTCTTTCATTACCCTGTCGAGGTCCTGAAGAGATTCAGAAAAATCAACTGATATTTGTCTTGTAATGTCACCTAATTTTTCCTGAATTGAAGACGTTAACGCGACCCTTACTATTTCATTCAGACGCCGGTTCAATTCGTCTTTGTTGCCCGTAATTGCAATTCCGGTCAATTCTTCAAGTGAGCTTTCAAGAGCGCCGCCCACTTCCGTAACCATATCATTAACAAGGGAAACTGAATAACGGTTTTTCATACTATCAAGATCTGAATCCGCTTTTTTACGGAGTTTTTCGATGCTGTTTTCCATTTCTTTTACTGCAAGACGAACCGTCTCCGCGTCTTTCTTTGAAGCGCTTATTTGAAGATTGATTTCCGTTATTATGTCGCCGCAAATTTCCAATAACCATCCTCTGTAAATTTTTAAAAAAACCTTGTTTATATCCATGTTTTTAAGGCACTTCAGTATTTCATCCGCAGAATTCCCAAACGGCACTACCGGAGCCTTGCTTTGAAAAATATCCGTAATCTGGCCCTGAAAATGAGAAACAAGTTTATCAACCGCTTCTTTGGGGCGTAAATTCGCTTTACTAATAAATAAGGAAAAATCCCGCCCATAACCTTCTATTTCACGCAGTCTTCTTTCAAGAGACTTTGTAATTGTGCCTTCCTCAACGCTTGAAAGCACAATATAGTAACATCCCCTGTCAAGGTATGCCATTATCGCCTTATTATGGATATCAAGAGGAGAGTCAAAACCGGGCATATCAACCAGTACAAGCGGTTCAATCTCCAGGAGCCGTTCATTGTTCATATAAATTTTCGCGTATAAATATTTCGCGGCATTTTCCGTTAATGTTTTTATTTCGTTTATGCCGTAACGGTCAATTTCTTCGTTTTCTTTAACCGCTTCAATGAAATTTTCAGGCGAATAATGCAATTCCGCCGCCAGAGAGGTTTCGGGAGTTATATCAACAGGCAGGGTACTAGTTCCAAGAAGTTTGTTAATCATCGTTGATTTTCCAGAACTGAACGCGCCGACAACGGGAACAACAAGCTGTTGTAAACGGGCTGATTTTTCAATAGCGTTAATTTGATCCTCAGTATCGCCTGAAATACCCGCGATGTTTATCTTTTCTAATAACAAATCACAACATTCTTTTATTTTCTTTCTTGCTTCAATCATTAATAACTTCTCCTATAATAAATGCGATAATATTACAATAAATTGCCTTTTTTGTCAATAGAAAATAAAAATCTTCGTTTTTTAATAAAATATGAAAATATATATTGACAAAAAATACAAATTATTAGTATTTTAATCTAATATTATGATAAAAAAAATAATCTTTATATGCGCTTTAATATTTCTTAACTGGTTTATCCCCGTATGTTTTTTTTCAACCATTATTATTGACGGACATCATTATAGCCGAAGCTCATTTCTTAGATTAAAAGAACGGCGCAAAGAATATTATTATTCAAACATAGTCTTTATTTCAAATGAGTTGAAAAATAATATTGAAAACCAATATTCCGCCTATATTAACAACATCAATAAATTGTCTTTCATCGAGGATACTGATAATTCATTATCACATATTATTAATGAAAATATTATAGAAATTGAAACAACTGAAAATAATTTTATTAATGAATTTGAAAACATACTGCAACGCAAGAAATATAATTTTACGTTGCCTTTGCAAACAAGGGACATAAAAGACAAAGATACGGTTATGATGGAAATTTTCCCGAAAATTTATGAAAATTATTCCATTAACAATAATGAATATTTTGGTATTGCCATTGATATTTTAAAAGAAAATATAATAACATTTAAAATAGATTTTCCATTGATAGCCCTTAGACTGATTGAAGATATTATTAATAAAAAATATAATCAATATTTAGATAATTTAACGTCTCAAACGGAAATCATTGATAATAACGATAATTTTTTGCAAGATACGATATTATCATTGAGAAAACAAGGTGAAACATTGGGGTTTTTTGAAAATCTGTTGGCGGAATGCGAATTAACCGGATTACCTGTTAATAATACTTTTAAAATAGGGCCATTTGACATATCAGAGGAGACTAAGCCCGTTTTATTGCCTGTCTGTATAATTGATGATACCGTTTATGACGCATTTGCGTTAAAAACGATTTCTTTTAATACAAATATATTAAGATATAATTGGAAACATTTAAGAGAAGAAAGAATTGAAAATATTATTAACAGGCAGGAAGAAATTATAAGCCGTAATTTATCATCTTATATCGATATTGATTATGGTATTGATATAGATAAATTACCCGCCTTAATCGCATATTACGGTAAACAAATAAATGTTTCCGCCAACTTTTTTTCATCTGAATTGCGGCAATGTATTTATGAGGTTGAAGAACCTGAAAAATATCCAATTGATAATTTTTCTGATATGGATATATCTCCATTATCAATTGAAGCGGTAAAAATAAATAATAAATTGTATGATGCGGCGGCATTCACGCGCCTATACGATGTAATAAAATCCGTTAAGACAAAATGGGAAAGTCTTTTATCTTCTGAAGAACAAAAGATTCTCCTAAACATTAATAAATATTTCTTATATGGTTATGAGAACTATAATTATGATTATTATGATATTAAAAATATAAGTTTTATGATAGATTATTTTTCAGAAGTTTCCGATATTTTAAAAGATTTTTTTCATTACTTATATGATAACTGTTCAATTATGCCTCAAGACTTTGCCGCAACCGTAATTGAAAGCAGTATAACGGAAATTGATATTGAGCCTTTTTTGTTGAATGTTACCGTAATTGACGGGGAGGGATATTACTCTTTGGGAGTTAATTCCTTACAGGAATCAATGCAAAATATTATGAATAATATGATTAATGATATTAAGAAAAATATATCATCAATAATTTATGCAAAGACAAACGAATGTATCGCCAATATTGATCCTTATCTGTCATTGTATTTTGATGAAGGAAATATTAATAACTGGTTAACTAAGGCCGTTGTTTCCGTACAAGCCAATGAATTGAATAAAAGATATCGGCAGAACTTTTATCCGTTTTTTGAAATTGAAAGCGAGATTCAGTCTTATTTATTGAAGTTCGGCGAAAAAACAAAAAAACTTGCGCTTAATTATATTGGATGGCTTAAAATATTCCAAATGTCACCTTATTTAACCGCCAAAACGGAGAAAATTATAAATGGCAATGATTATATGACGCCTTGTCAAATAGTTCCTGATTATATAAGGTCATTTATAGTAAAATCCAAAGAAAAATATAATTTATCATTTTTCAATATAGATGATGATAAAATATTAAATTATATCAATGTTATGAATAATGGAACGTTAACTTCCGTCTTTGACGATAAAGAAGTATCATCTTCGGAAATTGACGGACCTCCGGGCGCGGCGATAAAAATAGGGATGAACATTATCTCAGGACCTTCTTATAATATTACTTATTTTAAGGCGTTTAAGACTCAAAATTACAGTGCGTATAAAACGCTGTTGATAAACAGTTTTAATAAATATCTCGACTATATAAAGGCGGAGATGGATATTACCAATATTAACCCAAATTATTATTCCGTAACATCAGAAAAGAAGTTATCAAATGAAGATTTGGGAGCCCGTTTAAGCAAAATTAATCACGCAATTAATTACGCGGCTGACAATGCGGATAATTGGACAAAAATATTGAATATGCGGGTTACTGAAGATTTTATAAATCTTGGAATAAAGCAAGGTGATGATATTATATATGATTTTACAAATGTTCACGGCAAAATTGCCGCCGCAAGCATAAGAATAAATCAAGGCAATACTATAAAATATATTTATATTCCAAAAATAAAAGGGAGATGGAACGGCGTTCCCGGAGATTCAACTTTTTTTCCCGATCTTGATTACATTCCAAAAAGAGGAATTCAATTACAAGATATTTATAAATTTCCTAAAACATGGAAAGAAATCGGAGAACTAAACATTGAACAAGTGAAAAATATTAGCGAACTTACTCCTGAAGAACAATTAACGATTTCTAATAATTTTATGAAATTTACTTCAGGAGAAACGGGATTTACTTTTAAACAGGGAATGCCGGATTTTTCCCTTTTTTCATATAATACTATTGATATTAAATCATTCGGATATGATAAAATATCTTTTGGACGGCAAATATACAATGTGCCATTAGAACGGAGAAAATCTGTTGTTGAGATTGGCGACGAACTTCTGGCTAAAAAATGGAATTTATCAACGGTAGAAGTGGCCAGTTTCAGGACAAAATGGTCTTTGATTTGGCATGAACGCGTTGATATGCGTACAATTGACCTTATACCCATTAATATTCATAACTTAATAACCCACCGTGACATTCATGCTTATATATATTAATTATATTAAAACACCCATTATAGCGGGGTTATTTTTATTTCAATTATTAAAATTTCCCACCATCATAGCTTACCTTTATTTTCGTAATGATATTATTGATTTTGGGTATGTCCGAAAACGCCCAATTATTATGTGAATAAAGAATATGCAGGGCATAGCAGATGTAATATCCTTCAAGATCAATATCGCCAAAGCCTTCAATATTCCAGCTTAAATCGCGGTTGATATATATATTTTCCTTGAAACCGTCATCGTTTTTAGTTACAGGATCATATTTGATTCGCATATTCATTTCCAAATCATAATCGATATAACTTGTAATAACATCATACAGCTTCTCGTTTTCATAGTCGTCACCATCAAATAAAACTTCGGGACGCAGGGTTATATCAATGGAATATTTATCATTAAAAGATTTATTATTCTTTTCTTTTTCATACGTCGTTTCAATAATCATTTTTGCCTTTGAGTAACCTTCCTCCCATGCTTTAAGAAATTCATCGCTTACTTTTTCGATACGCTTTTTATTTTCCTCAGTCCATTTAAATTTGCCGTTCAGCCTGTATCCTCTTTCAATCATAATATCCCTAAATACTTCTCTTTCTTTTTCATCGGCGTAATAATACATCGGCGCGGAACAAAGCACTTTTTCCAACTGCTTTATTGAGTACTTTTGAATCAATTTTCTGCGATAATACAAACTCAAATCCGCAAAATCTTTAAAGTACGAAGGAGCGCCTATTTTTGACTTATGCTTCTCCAGCGTATCATTTTTACCAATTTCAATTTGCTTATTTTTTACATAAGAAAGTTTTTTAAACGCCTGCGGAAGATATTTAACATTATGCGCGTCAAGACCGAGCCATTCCAGTTTCTTCAGATTGCATATACTTTCCGGTATGGCGGTTAACGCGCCGGATAATATTTGAGTTGTTTTCAACGATGAGAGGCCGCCAAAATTTGCCGGCAGCGTTTTCAGGGCAAAAGCGTCAATGTGCAGTTCCCGCAACATTTTCAAATTACAAAGCGATTGCGGCAATGCGGTAAGTTTATCACTTGCAATGTCAACGTAACGCAGGTTTTTGCAATTCCCTATTGAATCGGGGATTTTGCGCATTTGCCCGGATTTAATCCATATTTTTTTTAACGCGCTAAGATTGCCTAAACTTTCAGGTAAAACAAGCTCTTTTTTAGTAATCAGGGAAAGTTCCTCCAGCGAGGAAAGCTTGCCGATACTTTGTGGAATTTCAATGGCGGGAGCGTTTATTTCTAATTTTCTGAGGAGCGAAAGTTTTCCAAGACTGTGATGCAGGCTTATGGGCTTATCGGAAAAAAGTTTGAGAATTTTAAGTTTTGAACAATTACCCAGGGTTTCCGGCACAACGCTAAAAGAGCCTAATAATTCAAGGTATTGCAGAGGACAGTCGCCAAGAGAATCAGGAATTTTTACAATATCGGCGGCGCCAAGGTTAAGGTATTTTAATCTTTTCAGATTTCCGATATTCTTCGGTATATTTTTTAATTTTGTATAAGGCCCCTGAAAAGTATCATCCATGTTTAATTCAAACTCCTCCAGATTTGTCCAGCCGCATATAAAGTCAGGAATGGCCGTTAAATTACATCTTTCAAATAGAAAGCCCTTCATTGACTTCAGATTTGCAAAGGATTCAGGCAGTGTTTTAAGCTGAGGGCATTTAAGCTCAAGGGCGGTTAACGGAAGTTTTTCCCCAATTTCTTTTGGGAGTTCGGTGATCTTATTTGCATGTATTCTTAATTTACTTAAGTTTTTTATGTCCGCTATTGCCTCGGGAATCGTCTTTATTGAATCATTAAAAATACTCAACGCTTCCAGATTGTCAAGCCTATAAACCCACTCCGGAATTTCGGGAATATAGTTTCCTAAAGAAAGATTCTTTAAATTTTTCAAGTTACCTAACCCGTCAGAAAGTATAATTTTTTCCCTTTCACGCATGGTGATACTTCTTGATCCAACCGATAACTTTTTAAGTGAAACGATGTTTCCGATAAATCCGGGTACCTTAATCAGGTCATGGCAGGTTATGTCCAATTCTTCAAGAAACTGCAATTCGGCAATTTCCGGCGGAATTTCTTTTAAGTCAAGGCTTGACAGATCCAACTTTTTAATCTTCTTTTTACGGCATTCCTTAATCCGTCTTTTTGCCTCAGCGTAAATTTCATCGTCTTCAAATAATAACATATCTTTCATTTGCCTGTTCATTGAAACCTCTCATTTTTTATTGTATCATATATTTATAACATGTCATGTCTATCATAAAATGACGGATCAGATTATTTAAATATTTTTTTGATCTGGCATTATATGACAGAGCAATTTTGGTATAGTAAAATCAGGAGACAATGAATGAATATATATAATGAAATGCCGGACAAAAAAGGAATATTAAATCGCATGGAAAACTGCCGCCTTACGGGGGGAAAGATTCTTGATCTTTCCCATCTTTATATGACGGAAGTTCCTGATGAAGTAAAGGATTTTAATAGCTTAACGGAACTTGATGTAAGTTACAATCAACTTGAATCTCTGCCGGATTGGATATGCGCGCTTCCTTCCCTTAAAAAACTTAATCTGCGCGGAAATAAAATCGAAGTTTTGCCCGATTCAGTAGGAGAATTACGTGAGCTTACCTTCCTTGACATTGGAATAAACAGTTACAAAGAACTGAATTGCTTAGAAAAGCTTTCCTCTCTTGAGCATCTCGATCTGGAATTTCTTGGGTATCTAGACAAAAAAGATAAATACTTTGAAACGATCCCGGAATGGATTGGGAATTTTAAAAGTCTTCAGTTTTTAAATCTGCGCCATTGTGGGATAAGAGTACTGCCAGAGTCAATAAAGAATCTGTCAAACCTGCGTACCCTTTATCTTGGTGCGAACAGACTGTCCGCGCTTCCCGAATGGTTGGGCGATTTTACGCAGTTAGAAAAACTTGATATTAGCGCAAACGAATTTTATTCCATACCGGAGTTTGTCGGAAAATTGCAAAACCTTACGGAACTTAATCTTGGCTACTCAGGCAAATGGGAAAATGAGAGTTATAAACACACCCTAGACGCCATTGACAGCCAAATAAACGAGCTTGATAAACTGCCGTCGTTTTTAACCGCCCTGCCAAAACTAAAACGTCTGGATTTGGGGCATACCGCCTTAAAATCACTCCCCGATAACGTGCGTTCTTTGCGTCTTGAATACTTAAGCCTTAGCGATAATGAATTAACCGCAATCCCCGAATGGCTTGGAGAAATGACAGACTTGCGCGAACTCAATCTTTCAGGAAACGAGAAATTGAAGTCCCTCCCAAAAAGTTTTAATAATCTTTGTAATCTTGAAATTTTTAATATTTCAAATACGTCCTTAAGCAAATTCCCAAATTGTATACGCAATTATAAGAAATTAAAAAAATTATTCCTTGGGGGCGTTTACAAACCGACCCGTCGAATTGTTAATACAAAATCATATCCCAATTCAATCGTTATTCCAAAATGGATTGGGGAACTTACAAACCTTGAATACATTTATTTTGGGCGCTCAATAACAAAAATCCCCGAGAGCATTAGGGCATTAAAAAATCTTCGCCAGATAGTTTTTTGGGACGGCAAAATAAAAACCCTGCCAAAATCATTCGGTAAACTTTCATCCCTCAAGGAGCTTTCTATTTATTGTTGCGAACATTTAAAGAAATTGCCTGAGTCTTTTTGCAATCTTCCTTCCCTTGAAAAACTTGAATTGTCAGGCGGCACTATATCAGGCGCAAAATTTAAAAAACTGCCGGACTCTTTCGGTAATTTAAAATCATTAAAGGAATTATCAATTGGTTCTTTAAATAACCTTGAAACCCTTCCCGATTCATTTGGAAATCTTTCGTCCCTTGAAAGGCTTTCCATGTATGGCTGTCTCGACCGTCTGCCTGAATCATTCGGCGGGCTTTCTTCGCTTTATGATTTATCTATTTCAAGCAGCGATATCCGTCATTTGCCGCAGTCGTTCGGGAATCTACAAGCCCTTGAAAAATTTGAACTTGTTAATACTGAAATTGAAACGCTCCCTGAATCATTTGGGAATTTGTGCAATCTGAAAGTTTTCCATACTTACAGGGGACATCTTACCCGCCTGCCTGAATCTTTCGGCAATCTCGCGTCGCTTGAAGCTCTTGATTTTGGCCACAGCCAAACCGTGTATTATCCCGAATCTTTTGGAAATTTAAAATCACTTAAAACCTTCAAACTTGAAAAAGGATTCGATGAAACATTAGAAGAAGACCCCAGAAAAACAAAAAAAGACCTTTTTGAGGATATTCAAAAAGATGACGTTATCCGCTTCCCGGAATCTTTCGGCGGACTTTCCTCTCTTGAAGAATTACACATAAGCGGCAACATCGCCCCATTGCCTGAGTCTTTTGGAAATCTCCGTTCATTAAAAAACTTTAGTATGCGTTTTGAGGTTTTCAAAGAAAACCATCATAAAGGAACGTCATGGGGGGGACAGGCTCGTGTCATCAATGAATTCCACGCCCTGCCTGAATCTTTTGGAGGACTCACTTCGCTTGAATATTTTTCCATAGACGGCGGTAATATTAAAACACTGCCGGACAGTTTCGGCAACCTTGCCGCGTTAAAAGACTTTTACATTGAAAACTCGCGCCTTGAATCTTTGCCGGATTCATTCGGGAACCTCAGTAATCTTGAAAGTTTTGAAATTAACAATGGACTTGACCGTTATGCCGAAGAAGAAAAACAAAACGCGCCTTTGGCTTTACCTGCGGCGATTGGTAAACTTTCAAAACTAAAAAAACTGGACATTACCGCCGCGCTCAAGCCGATTCCCGACTGGCTTGGCGGTTTAACTTCTCTTACGAAACTTATAATTAATTCCGATACAATCACCGTATTGCCGGATTCAATCTGCAATCTTCCTTTGCTTACGGAATTTTTTATTGACTGTGAAAAACTCGCCTCGTTACCTGACAATATCGGAAACCTTAAAAATCTGACGGGGTTATTTATAGATTCAAATGCCCTTACAACTCTTCCCTCTTCAATCGGTAATCTTAAAAAGCTTGAAACTTTGCGGATTGAAGGGGAGTCATTTTCCGTTCTGCCTGAGTCGGTAGGAAATTTATCATCATTAAAAAGACTGTATCTGTACCGTACAAAAATAAAAACACTGCCGCAGACAATCGGCAGCTTGAGCAAACTGAAAAAGATTCGCCTTTTGCGTTGTGTCGATCTTGAATCACTGCCGGATTCAATCGGAAATTTGAGTTCACTTGAAACATTGTATATACGAGGCGGTAAAATGACGGCGTTGCCCGAATGTATTGGAAATATCAGTTCTCTGTTAGGGCTTCAATTACAGTATACGCAAATTACAAGTCTTCCAGATTCAATCGGTAATTTAACCAACCTTGTAACCTTGTGCGTTCACAGTTCTCCAAACGATATGCCATGGGATTATGATTTTGACCACGCCCCAGATTACTATGAAGATGAGAATATCGAAAAAATAAGCCCCTTTAACAGCCTGCCTGATTCAGCGGCAAAACTTGTATCGCTAATGCATTTGAAATTAAGTAACACGGAAGTAACAAGCCTGCCCGATTATTTAGCCGCTCTTCCCAAGTTGGAAAATATTGAGATTGTTAATTGTAATATCAAAACAATTCCGCCGGCAATACAAAAACTTGCAGACGGCGGAGAGTTGAGCATTTTAAAAACTGAAGATGAATTTAATGAGGCGCAATGGTCACCTTCTGAAAGAATAAAACCAAGAAGGAGTTAAACTTTGAAACTATACGACAAGTTATGTGCAAAAAGTCAGTGAGAGTACCGAAGGTATTAGTCCGTGTTAAAATATTCGCCGTACAAATGCCCTGCCGTAAACAGGGCTGACGATTATTTTGAAACTGCCTTGTTTGCCAGGTAACCTCCCGCAATCCCGCCTAATATGGCTCCGACGATACCGAATGTGAGACCTCCGACCAACGCCAACGCCGCCGCTCCGCTGGCAACTACCGTCACTTCCTTTCCTTCATCTTTTTCCGCCATAAAATCCTCCGTTGAACTATCGTTCTTATATACAACTAACGCCCGGGAATCAGAAAACTTAGTACTTTCTCCGTATTTTTTTTATCTCATCGTCATACATTTTATCTATCTTCTTTTTAGATTTATTAAAACTTTTGCAAACTGCCGCAACACAATCTTTATTCTTTTTCATACCTTTTTTAGCATCACTATAAGTTTCTCCGAATATGGAGATCGCGTCAAAAATATCCATAATTAGTTCCCCCTAAAATATAGCGCATAATATAAGAGCTAATAAAACAGCCCACCAATACTCTGCCATAACAGATAAGAAATAATTCATATTCATCTCCTCCTATATTGAACTATCGTTCCTATATACAACAAACGCATGGATTCCTGCAAACTTAGTACTTTTGGAAAATAAATTTCTAATACTTCCCTTTAAT
>Ga0268262_10003809_pt1 | contig 16025 bp, 16 predicted proteins | sample TergutNc150P3_FD_190354 | JGI IMG/M metagenome (GOLD analysis project Ga0268262, IMG submission 190354) | Nasutitermes corniger P3 segment gut microbial community from laboratory colony in Florida, USA - Nc150 P3 (SPAdes) (version 2) | ecosystem: Host-associated > Arthropoda: Insects >... | reverse complement strand
CAGCGGTACAAATAACGGGACAGCAACGCTTATTAACAGTACAACAATACAAGTAGTCTTAAACAGCAATACCATATTCCCAGGTACTTATACCCTGACAAAAGACAGCAGCAGCGGCGGCGGCGGAACTGGCGGCGGTGGAACTGGAGGAGGAGGAACTGGCGGAGGAAGCAGTGCTGCGGTTGGCATTGAAATGGTTTCGATACCCGCCGGAACATTTATGATGGGCAGTCCCACAAGCGAACCGAATAGGCAAAGTGATGAAACACAACACTCGGTAACATTGACCGCTTTTTCAATGAGTAAAAATTTGGTAACACAGGCGCAGTATCAAGCGGTAATGGGCGCGGGGGAAGATCGGACTGAAAACACTTATGGCAAAGGGGATAATTATCCTATTTACAATGTAAGTTGGTATGACGCTATAGTGTTCTGCAACAAATTGAGCATAAAGGAAGGATTAAACCCCGTATACAGTATTGGCGGTAAAACAAATCCTGCGGAATGGGGAGCCATACCCACCAGAAGTAACGATACATGGGATACTGCGGTAATGGACAAGAGCAAGAACGGCTACCGATTGCCAACCGAAGCGGAATGGGAATACGCGTGCCGAGGGAGTTATGCTAACAAGGCGACCGAAACAAATACGAAGCCGTTTGGAATAGGGGACGGGACAAAGATGGTCAGCGGGATGGCAAATTTTTATGTTAAATATCCTTATGATTTAAATCATTCACCGGCGGGGGAATATAACGATACAAGCGCGACAGGGTATGTAGGCAAGACAACTGCGGTAGGAAGATATCCGGCAAATAATTATGGGCTTTATGACATGCACGGGAATGTGTATGAATGGTGTTGGGACTGGTATGACTCAGGTTATTATTCGAGTAGCCCGACCAATGATCCGGCTGGTCCTGCGGTTGGGTCTTACCGGGTGCTACGCGGCGGGCTCTGGAGCAACGTCGGTCAGTACTTGCGTTCTGCGTTTCGGGACTACGGCTACCCGTACAATCGGTACATCGGCATCGGCTTCCGGCTGGTGCGTTCCTGAGTTCTGCGTTCCGAGAAGGGCGTGAAGCGCATAGCGCCCACCTGCGTTAAGCAGGTGGAAGCGAAGCGCGCAAGCCCTTCGAGGATCACGCGAATTTCTGTTTATTGCGAAGCGTACGATTTTTTCCGCCGAAGGCGGAAAAAAATTATTTTTTTAGGAGTAAATAATTTTGGCGCTTTTAACACAATATGCCAGTTTTTTTGTCAGTCCCTTTGGTGAAAAATCAGTTACAGATGAGTTAAATGACATTATCCCCCCCTCATTCCAACAGCCCAATCCCCACCCAAAACCTTTCAGTTGCCGTCCTACCTCGTTCAAAGCCCATTTCTTTAAGCCGTAAAGTCAGAAACCTCTCACTTACAGCGTGTTCGTTGTTTTCATCGCACCATTCGGAGTAAGCCTTATAAAGTTTCTTAATGTTTATAGATACATCTTTTTTCTGTATACATCTTTCTTGTACAAAATTACCGAAAACGTCCATTTCCTCACGGTATTCGTCAGTAGCAAACAAAACAGCCTTTGGAGTTTGTAATTTTTCATTATTCCAAATCGCCGCCCCTTCCAAAAGCCAGTTAAGAATTCCGCTTGCTTCATCACGCAGTTTGTATTCAAGAAATTTATCCTGTTTATCTTCTGTAATCCTTGTCATAAAAGGAATTAACTTAATACGCCGCCAAATACCGTGATCCGTCCCTTTAATGACAGGCTTATAATTCGTAGCCATAAAAATCTTGAAAGTCGGATTAAAATTAAAATACTCCCCATAAAGAAATCTTGCCGTCATTTGGTCATTGCCTGTAATTTTCTTTATCAAAGGTTCAGACATTTTCCGTCCTTGCTCAACTTCCGTACTTGTAACAAACCTTGTACCACGCAGACGAGCCACGTCATTACTGTAACTATCTCCGTTCTTTTTCATAAAGGTTTCGGTCGGCGTAGCGGTAGAGTAATCACCTAACAAATACATAATTGTATTAAGAAAGGTTGTTTTTCCATTCGCACCAGTTCCATACAAAATAAACATACTTTGCTCTGAAATATCGCCGGACAAAGACCAGCCGGCAGCAGTTTGCAGAAACTTAATAATATCCCCTTTATAATTCATAATTTCACGGATAAATTTCTTCCACATCGGGCAATCCGCTTTAGGGTCATATTCCACATTGGCAATTTTAGTAATAAAATCCTCTTGCCTATGCTCCCTGAATTCTCCGCTTTTAAGGTCTATAGTGCCGTTCTTTACGTTCAACAACCACGGATTAGCGTCCAATTCTTCAGTATTTATTCTTAAATCCTTAATCCAAGTTGCCGCTTCAACAAAAGCCTTGCGCCTTCTTACGCTCTCACTCATAATAGCGGCTTTTTCAATCTCTATACGCTCCCTGTAATCTGCGGTTTTGAAAAGGTCGTCATAAATATTACGCACCATTTCAAGACCCTTTTCATGTATCAAAACACCACCATTGTCAATTTCCCAAAACTTGCCGTTCCACACAAGCCATTTTTTCCAAGCGGCATTATACCTTATGTCCCTTCCGTACTGCTTTACAAGACGCATAGCGTTTGTGCTGTCCGTAAACTGAATAAGCCCCTTCTTAAACTCATTCACCCTCAAAAAAACCGTTTCGCCCTCAATGGCTTCCCTTTCCATAGTATCCTCCCAAATTAATTTTTTTTAGGATACGTCTGCCGGAGTCCGTATAAAATACGTAAAATGTGCAATTTAAAAATGAGGAATTGTTGTAAGTTATCTATATTTTGCTATTCCCTTTTTTTTATTTTTGTGCTATATTTACATAAGAGGTAACGTCATGGGAACAAGAGTAAAACCCGTCCAACCGACGGAAATAAAAGACAAAAAAATCGCTCGTGAAGTCATTGAGCAAATCCGCAAACCCATACCGGCTTCAGTATACAAACGGCATGAAGAGAGAGCTGCCCATATTGATAAATTCTTCAGGTAGTAGTCATGCGTCAAGAATTTGACAAAAGCGGTCGTTCTGATGAATTCAAGATTGAACGCCTTATCCCAACAAAGTCATGTAGCGGATTTAACTGTTCTATTGCCGAATATAACGATTATCTTGTAAATGATGCTCTGCGTTCAATGGATGACCATATCGCTCTTACATGGCTTCTTACAGAACGAGCTACAGGAAAAATAGCGGCGTATATGTCCCTTATTATGGATGCAATAAAACTGTCGTTTACCGAGAAGGAACTTCATAATCTCAATTATCCGTTCCGTACCATACCTGCTATGAAAATTGCCAAGTTAGCAGTTGATATGTCTTTTTCAGAAAAATACAAAGGTATAGGGTCTTTTATGATTGAAAGTGCGGAACGTCTTGCATTGGGCTGTAATATAGACTATTGCGCCTGCCGTTTTCTTACAGTAGATGCCGATTTGGAACATGACGAAGGCATCATTGTTTTTTATGAAAAAAATGATTTCATTAAAAACAGCGAACTCTACAATAAAAACCGCAAAACAGTCAGCATGAGGAAAGACTTGTACAAATAAGAAAATCAAATTGAAAAAAATAAATCATTTGCTTAATAAAAGTCTATATATTTTATTTCTTGTTATTTTATATTTTCTAATTGGTTGTGATATTGATGATATAAACTATTCAAACAAAACAAATAAAACCACTAAAATATATTCAGGCAGTTACGGCTATAATGTTGCATACCGTATTGTTGACAACAAAGTATATTCCGGCTCTTATGGCTACGAAGTCGGGTATGATGTTGCTTATAAGATTGATGGCGATAAGATTTATTCGGGGAGTTTTGGGTATGATGTTGCGTATATGGTGGGCTTCTAATTAAACGCATAAAATTATTTATTTGAAGTAATTACGTTAGAGAAATAATATCAAATTATTAGCTGGTTTAAGTTATTGTGTTATTTTTGATGAGATTTCTGACACTTAGCAGTAAGACTACAAAAATCATCTAAATTCATCTTTATCATTCAATAAAAAAGGCTCTGATAACAAATCAAAAACAACATTATCGCAAAAATCATTATAATACTTATTCCACTTATCAGTTCTTTCATCTATACTGTTTATACTATCTGTTAAAAAATTATCTACAGACCCATTTTCTTCTTCTACTTTCTCTTTAAGATAATTTAATCTATCCCTCACATTATCCTTTTCGTCTATATCCCCAAAATGGTATGCCCATGCTAGAACTTCAGAAATTATCTGATGGACGAATATCGGGTCGCTGTAAAAATTTTTGTTTTTTTTGATGTGTTCTTTAAGGTTTTCATATCTTTCTTTTTTTCCCAAACTGAGGCTTACTGAATAATTAAAATAAACCATTTCCAACAATTGATCTCTAATATCAATATTATAATTATCAAGTATATTAAATAAAAAATCCGTTTTGTTTAAGTGTGATTTTGTTACATATGCCAAATGGTACTTATTGATATATCTGTAGTTTATTCCCTGTATGTTTATTTTCCATTTAAAGCATATATTTTTTTCATCGACTAAAAGTTCTTCTAATAATTTGTTCTCCCATGTTCTGATCTGAAATTTAGGTTTATTATTTTCTTTGTACTCTTCTATATAATTTTTGCATGGGTTTGATAAAAAATTAGATGTGATAATAACTAAACAATAAGGTCTCTCTGCCTCTGCCCATGCTAAAGCTGCCATTATTTCTGTTGGCGGCACACCTTCCTTATAATGTTTAGCCTCAAAAAAATATTTTAATAGAACCGTACTTTTATCAATATCGGTAATAACTTTGTCAGCTTCTATATCACGCCCACTATCAGAAGGACTAGAAGATTTTCCTGTTCCCTTTCGCCAGTCTACATTAGTAAAGCCCTTTGCAACAATTATATCATAACATAATTCTTCAAATTCTGTCTTGCTTAAATGTGAGAAATTAACCATATATGATCTCCTTACAATCGTTCTGTTATCTTAATATGCTCTAAATAATAATTTATTTCAAGGTAATATCATTCAAAATAAATAATAGGGGAGAAGTCTCTCCCCTCGCTTCAAAGCCTATGGCTTTTCCGCTACCCCACTCTGCGAGGCTTCGCAAACTGCCGCATTATCTCACATAACAAGTAAATTGCGGCGCATAGTGCCTGTCATCACTTTTTCATAGTGTTATCAAAAAACAAACGACACTATATATAGTGTATATCACTTTCTTAAAAAATTAGTCCCACACAACAGGTGGGGGTATTTTGTTCCCAATGGCGGTGTGAGCGCACCCTGTGCAGGGCGAAGGGCGCTACAGCCCACACCGCCAAAACAAAACACCCCCACCTGCCTTTGTTGGTTTTTTGTTAAAGGGCGCAATTTTGGGTTTGTAGTTTTCCTTCATGTCTCTCATTCTTTGATATTTTTATATCTGTACAATGAAAAGTTAATTCTTCTATCTTGACTAGCCCAAGTAAGAGAGCGTTTCTTAATAAATCTACTTTTTTGTGAACTTTCAGTTTTTTATACATATTATCAATATGTTTATCTACTGTTCGTTTTTCAATAGGAAGATTGGCAGCTATCTGGACACTTGTAAACCCATTGCAAGTAAGCAATAAAACTTGATTTTCACGTTTTGTAACATCATCATTAAGAGTTATATTATCACTAGATAAGTCAATCTCTTGTTTAATCTTCTGGGAATAATATTCCTCACCTGTATTAATTATTCTTAAACCGTTTTTAAATTCTTCAATACCGTCATTAAAATTGATATAGGAATTAGCTCCATTACATATGAACTCTACCGCAATGCTGTCAGGAAAACTACCAAAATTAACAATGTTAATTTTTAACTTTGGAAATTTCTTAATAAGTTTGCCTATCATATAGGGCGTTGCAATTGAGTAAAATTCGCTGTCAATAAAAACATATTTTGGTTTTAGTTCATTTAGTTGAAACGCCAAAGCGTCTTTTTCCAACGAGCTTAAAGTTACATTCTTAAAGCCGCAATCATAAAATACGTTCTCAAACCATGAGAAAATAGCAGTAGTACGGCTGATAAACAGCGTTCCGCCTTCCAAAATTAACCCTTACAAGCCCTTACTCAATTTCTTTATTACCCTTGTCAATGTTTGGTGGATCCGCAGTTTCATGCGGTAAATCGTCATCGGCTTCATCAGGTTTTTCACCGCAGAGCAAATCTTCGCCGTTATCACAGATAACGAAATTATCCGTACAACCTCCGTCAATCCACTTCTCAATTTCCGAAAGCCGAAAACGTATCGCCGTCCGTATCTTGCGGTAAGGAATAACCCTGTTAAGCACATACCGCCTTATAGTCTGTTCAGACAGTTTCAACATCACCGCCAGTTCCTCAATCGTCAAATACACTTCCATAACATCCTCCATGTAATAATTTCCCCGCTTCAAGAAATAAAAAATAGTTTGGAATTCGTACAAGTTGAAGGGTCTTTTTAAATTCTCCCAAACCAACAAGAAAAAGATAGTTTGGTTTTAGTACAAGTTGAGGGGTAAATTTCCCAGCAAACAAAAGCCGATTAACATAGGACTTCTGCACAATTTAAATATTCCTATAAGCCGGAGTTGGTTTATATACGACATTTGAGTAATTTTTAAGCACAAAAAAGCCCCTGTAAGCACACAGGGGCATAGTCATTAAATTATTATGGTTATGAAGCTTGTTTTTGTTTAGCGGATTTATCTTCCGACATTTTTACAAGAGTAAGGGCATGGCGTTCATTCGGTGTTTTTTCTTTCTTTGCCAGTAAAGCCTCTTGTATCTTCGGCACATCGCCGAAATCAAGCGGATCAAAATGCGTATAGTGTTCCGTCATTCTCTCGGACTTATGCCCTGTAACCGCCTGTACTTTCTGGATAGTCAAACCGCCTTTTTGCATTTCAGTATTGCAGAAATGCCTCCACGCATGAACATTCAAACCACGTCTTTTTATATCATCTTTTGTTATCCCGATTCTGTTTAACGCCTTAGTCAAAGCGTCATATACTCGCCATCTTGATACAGGCGTAATCCCGCCGTTATCGGAGAATATATAGCCGTTTCCGTTAATGTTCATCAGTTTCCGCAAGTCCGCTACCATTTCGCCAGCCAGCGGAATATGGTGTTTTATCTTGGTTTTAGTTTCCCTGTAGCCGTATTCGTCATATTGACCGCACAGGAAAATATGGTCGTCATACACATATTCGCCCCGAAGCCCCAGAACCTCGCAACATCGCATACCCGTCAAAGCCGCCACTTTATTGGCGGTACACAGTAACAAGTCGCTGTCCCATACCTTTTTCCAGTCGTCAACAAATATCATCTTGAATTCGTCAGGCGTAATAATTTCCTTGTCCTTGCGTTCATTCAACAGTTTTTCCACGTTGATAAACGGATCACGCTCGATAATCTGTTTTTTAGCCGCCCACTTCATCATAGTTTGCAAAGTTCCGTAATAACTGTTGGTAGTGGCGTTACTGTATTTTTCTTTAATCATAAAATCCAGCCACTTGTCAATTTCCTCGCTTGTAATTTTATCCAGTCTCATTTTTCCAAAATAGGGGACTAATGTAAAATTGACTATATTTTTGTTTTTGTCCGCATAGGATTGGGTAAGCTTCCGGCGTTTCTTGCGTTCTTTCAGATACGGGCTGTTTTCCCAATCCCAAAAATCGGCGGCGTATTCCGCAAAAGTCGGCGTTTCCTTTGAATCATGCAACAGCCTGTTTAATTTGATAAGGCGGTTACAGTAATTCCGAGCCGCCGTTTTGGTCGTTTCCCCGGTAGTCCACGGACCTAAACGTTCGCCCTCGTCATTGTAGGCGTAATAATAAAACACCCTTTTTCCCGAAGGAACCTTCCTAGAATACAGAGTAAAGTCGTTATGCATAGCAAAACCTCTTGTTTTTGAAAAATTGCCTACACGCTTGCCAACAGCAATTTTCCAGTGTTTTCGGCATACCGAATCAGCAACGCTAATTCTTTATACCGCTTGAAGTTAGCAAAGGTTTGCTATAAACTAAATACGTGTTTTGTGCAATCTACAAAACTTTCGTGTGGTTCGTGGTAAAATATTATTGGAGGAAGTAATGTCAGCGATAATAATGGACGGAAAAGCGCTTGGACAAAAAATCCGCGAGAGCGCGAAAATAAGAGCCGCGGCGGTAAAGGAAAAAGGAATTACGCCGTGTCTCGCCGTTGTGCTTGTGGGCGAAGACCCAGCAAGCCTTTCTTATGTAAAATCTAAGGAAAAGGCATTAGCCGAAGCGGGAATGGAAAGCCGCGATATAAGACTTCCGCAAACCACAAGCGAGGCGGAACTTCTTTCCCTTATAGATGAACTTAATAAAAATGAAAAAGTACACGGCATTCTTGTTCAGTCTCCTGTGCCAAAACACATTGACGAGGAAAAAGTAAATGCCGCTGTCGCTCCCGAAAAAGACGTAGATTGCTTTCATCCTGTCTCGGTTGGAAATATGATACTGGACAGACCGGGTTTTCTGCCGTGTACGCCGCACGGCGTTCTTGTTTTTTTGAAGGAATATAATATCCCCGTCTCAGGGGCGAATGTTGTTGTAGTGGGAAGATCAAATATTGTGGGGAAGCCGCTTGCAAATCTTTTGATACGCCGTGAATATAACGCGACCGTAACTATTTGCCACACAGGCACTAAAGATCTTTCCTATCATACTTTGCAAGCGGACATTTTGATAGCGGCTGCGGGGAAACCGGCGTTTATAAAACCGGAAATGGTAAAAGAAGGAGCGACAGTGATCGATGTTGGAATAAACCGCGTGCCTGACTCAACCGCCCAAAAAGGCTACCGTGTCTGCGGCGACGTTGATCCCACCGTCGCGGAAAAAGCGGCGTTTTTTACACCCGTCCCCGGCGGCGTAGGACTGATGACAGTCGCAATGCTTTTGCAAAATGTAGTTGAAGCCGCAGAAAAGAGTATGTGATAACGTTACTTTGATCCCTTGTTAATAGATTTGTTTCTAAGATTATACAATAAATTATAGGCTGGTATACTCCGCTAAAGTAGCGTATACTACCCTTATGGGTGATGTGGAAAATATAAACGATATACCGTCAACGTCAAGTTTGTCCAAATTGGGCATTACCGCGATTAGTTATATCGCGGGCGGTATTTTTCTTTTTCTCTTAAATGTCATTTCCAAGTTCAGGGTATTCGGACTTGTCGTCGGAGGCGTGGTTTGTCTTGTCGGTATCGGTTCGCTTTTGTCAAAAGACTTGGCGGATAAAAGAGCCGGTCTTTTAATCACAACGGTAGGCGCGCTGACAATACTTTCTAAATCAAGAATAACTGTTTTAGTCGTTGTTTCCGGCGTTCTCTTGAGTATCGGCGCTGTCGGTCTTCTTGTCCTTGGTATTATAAATGGGATTAAATTTCTAATCGGTTTAAAAAAGCGCTCGAATTTTACTGAAGAAGGGTAGAAAGATTGCGGTTAGCGGTAAATTTTCTTAAATAATTTTTTATGAAATTGAAATATTTTTTTGAAACCTACGGTTGTCAGATGAACAGCGCCGAATCGGCGGCATTGGCTCTTGTTTGCAAAGAACGCGGGTGGGCGCAGGCGGATAACAGCGAAGGCGCGGATCTTATTTTGCTTAACACCTGTTCTGTGCGGCTGACGGCGGAAAAACGCGCCCTTGGGCGTATCGCCGATTACGCCGGAATAAAAAAGAAACAAAACCGCCGCTTTACGCTGGTTGTCGCGGGTTGTATGGCGGAGCGGTTAGGTGAAAAGCTAAAAGAAAAATATCCGCAGGTAAATTATGTTATGGGAACATCAGCCCGCTCTGTTTTTCCCCTGATCCTTGAAGCCGTCGAAAACGGCGTAAAAGCCGAGCTTGACCTAAACGAGAAGCCTGTTTTCTCTTTTTCCGATTCGCACATGGAAGAAGGACAGTTCCGCAGTTTTGTCCCAATCATGCACGGCTGTAACAATTTTTGCTCTTATTGCATTGTTCCGTATGTGCGGGGCAGGGAAGTCTCCCGCGACCCTCAAAATATCGCGCAGGAGATTCGTCTTGTCGGCGAGAGGGGAGTGCGCGAGATTACCCTCCTGGGACAGAATGTAAACAATTACCGTTGGGAAAATATCGACTTTGCCGCCCTTTTAAAACTTGCCGCCGACGAAGCCGAAAAAAGCGGAGTAAAATGGATACGTTTTCTTTCCGCTAATCCGGGAAATTTCTCCGGCGACACAATAGAAGTTTTGGCTTCCAATAAAGCCTTTTGCCGCCATCTGCATCTGCCCGTCCAGCATGGTTCAAACAGCGTGTTAAAAGCAATGAACCGCGGCTATACGGCGCGGAATTTTCTGGAACTGGTAAAGGAAATCCGCTCCGCGATGCCGGGAATTACCCTCTCCACGGACATACTTGTCGGTTTCCCCGGCGAAACTGAGGAAGATGTGGAACAGACGCTACGATTAATGGAAGAAATCAAGTTTCTTTATTCGTATATGTACCATTTTAACCCCCGCGAAGGCACAAAAGCCTTTGATTTTCCCGACAGAATAGACGAAAAAGTCAAAAAAGAGAGGCTTGCGAGGGTGATTGCCCTGCAAAAAAAGCACACAGCCCAGCTGTTAAAAGCCAGAATCGGCAGTACGGAAACTGTTTTAATAGAGGGGATCTCGCGAAAAAATGCCGATGAATTAATAACAAGGACTGAAAAAGACGAAATGGCTGTTGTTCCCGGTCAAAAGTCGATGATAGGCTCTTTTGGCAAAATAGTCTTGTCCGGTTTAAAAGGGAATACATTCAGAGCGAAGGAGATATTATGAAATTTCGTTTCATATTAGATATAATATACTTAGGTTTACAGCCGCGCTAAGAAGGAGATATAAAAATGCCCTGGAGATTGATTTTATTTATAGTTATTTTTGCCGTTTTTTTGGTTTTTATAACAATTAACCTGGATAATCGATGTAATATAAATATCGGTTTTACTCAATTTGAAGGAGTTCCAATATTCCTTACGGTTTTTATTTCATTCTTTCTGGGGCTTATATGCGCTACGCCTTTGTTTTTGCATTTAAGCAGGAAAAGGAAAGGTCTTCCGCGAAAAAGTAAAAACAAAACCGATGATGCGCCTTCTTCTCCGCTTACCGACGCTGAATTTGACGAAAAAATAAAAAAGGACGCCGCGTCGGCAAGAGAAAGACTTTTCGCGAAGAAAGAGGCACGCGGCGATAAATAATGAAAAAATCAGTCTTCCTTGTTTTATTGATAACTTCCGCTTGCGCTTTTGGACAGCGGGCGGTTTTTGCGCAGACCGGAGTTTCCCTTGAAACTGAGTTAAAAAACATCGAAGCCTCCGCTCATAAACAGGGCGTTTCCGCGCAGGAGAAACACGATGCTCTTGTCCGTCTTGCGCGCCTTCGCCAGCTTTCAGGAGACATTGAGGGCGCGGCAAGGAACTGGCTGGAAGCCGCCGCAGCGATTCCCGGCAGAGTGGACGACGACGCTCTTTTATCCTGCGCCTACTGTCTTGCCGCGATGGGCGAATGGGACAGGGCAATTACCGCGCTTGAGCCGTTACAGGCAAAATCACCGCGTGCGCGTTTTTTGGATACCGCTATTAAAGCAATTAAAACAGGCGATACATCCGTACTTTCCGCTATTGCAGACAACCCTGAGTATTCGCAATTAAAAGCTGAAATTTTATTTGTATTATGGAAAACGGCGAAAGGGGACGCCCCTGAAAGATGGCGGCAGCGCTTGATTGCCGAATTCCCGCAAACGCCGGAAGGTCGTCTTGCCTCAAATCAATCGTCTTTGGTTGTTGTCAGACCAAGCCCGTTCTGGTTGTTTGCCGGAGGTTATGATTCCCTCACTGTTCTCGCGAGTGAAAAACCAAAAGAGACACCCGCCGTTCAATCAAATGTTGTTGAGCAAACAACCCCGGCTTTTCAAGTAGGCGCTTCTCAGGCAAATGTTTCTCAGCCTTCCGCTCCTCAAACAAACGTCGTACAACCCGTCCCGCAAGCCGCTTCTTCAACAGCAAGACTGCAAACAGGCATATTTGGTCGTCAGGCAAACGCGCAGGTTCAAATAACAAATCTCAAGCAAGCCGGTTTCTCTCCCTCGATAGAACAGCGTATTGTCAACGGCAATGAAATGTGGGCGGTAACCGTACCAGCCGGAACAGATCAAGGTCGCACGATTAGGGAACTGCGCGAAGCGGGATTTGAATCGTTTCCGGTAAAATAAATTCAAAGAGAATTCTACCACGAACACTCACGAACTTATACTCCGAAATCTTGTTGTTGTTAGTGTTGGTTCGTGTGGTTCGTGGTAAAAAATTCAGAACCAATGTATTGGCTAATAAACAAAAAAAGTATAAAGTTAAGCAGTAAGGATGAAACCATGAAACCGTATGCGCAATTAGACAAGGCGGAATTATCCGCTCTTAAAACTCAACTGACCGCCGAGCTTTCCAAGTATAAAGAAAGCGGACACAAACTTAACATGACGCGCGGAGTTCCATCCAACGAACAGTTGTCCCTTTGTAATGAAATGTTAACTTGCCTTTCAACGGATGATTATAAAGCCGCAAACGGAACCGACTGCCGTAACTACGGCGGACTCGACGGCATCCCGGAAATGAAAAAAATATTCGCCGACCTTTTGGAACTAACCGCGGATGAAGTCATCGTGGGAGGCAATTCCTCTCTGTCTCTCATGTTTGACAATGTAGCGGTTAATATGTCCCACGGCGTAAGAGACGGAAAACCATGGCAGAATCAGGGGCAGGTAAAATTTTTATGTCCCGCTCCCGGTTACGACCGCCATTTTACAATCTGTGATTATTTCCATATCGATATGATACCTATAGCGATGGGGCAGGACGGTCCCGACATGGACGCAATCGAAGCGGCGGTTAAAGCCGATCCGATGATCAAGGGTATTTGGTGCGTGCCAAAATATTCAAATCCAACCGGTATTGTTTATTCCGAAGAAACCGTAAAACGCTTCGCCAAGCTTAAACCCGCCGCCGATGATTTCCGTATTTACTGGGACAACGCCTATGCCTTCCACGATCTTGGAGACAAACAAAGAACAATCCCGAATATTGTCCGTCTTTGCGAAGAAGCGGGAAATCCTAATATGCCGCTTGTGTTTACGTCCTTTTCAAAAGTCAGTTTTGCGGGCGCGTCCGTAACCTGTATGGCGTCTTCCAAATCCAACTGCGAATATATCCGCCGGCGGCTAATCGCGCAGACCATCGGTCCCGATAAATTAATCCAACTGCGACATGCCCGTTTTTTCAAAGATGCGCGCGGCGTAATGGCGCACATGGAAAAACACGCCGCAATTCTAAGACCAAAGTTCCGTCTGGTAATTGACACCCTGCGCCGCGAATTAGGCGGACTAGGCATCGCGGAATGGACTGAGCCCGATGGCGGCTATTTTGTCAGTTTTAATTCGCTTGACGGCTGCGCAAAAAGAATTGTTTCGCTGTGCGCGGAAGCGGGCGTCGCTTTAACTCCGGCGGGCGCGACATACCCCAACGGAAATGATCCTAAAGACAGGAATATCCGCATCGCTCCAACCTGCCCGCCGCTTGCTGAACTTGGTCAGGCGCTGGAAATATTCTGCGCCGCCGTTAAACTTGCGACAGTGGAAAAGTTATCGTTTAATTAATAGGTTTTGTAAGAGTAATAGGCGGTTCAAGCAAGTCTTGAACACCGTTTATTCCCACTTTTACGCGCGAGAGCAGTAATACCCCGGCGGCGGTTTCGGCTTTATAAACAAGGCGGTTATCATCCCCTTCTTCGGGGCGTAATTCCAACAGATCGGTATTATTCACTTTATAAAAAATATAGCGTCCCTTTCTTACATTCCCCACGGAAGTAACGGTATAATCCCCTGAATTTGTAAATTGAATCCTGCCCCATGATGAATCAAAAATAGCGTCTATTGTTGGTCTTAACTGAGTTAACGCTTCTTTAAAATTTGCGGCTCCCGCCCTGCGGTATGACCCGTCCCATGTTGTGTTTGCCGTGATCCTCAGCCTGACATCTTCAATAACGCGCAGTTTAATACTGTCCAGCGACTCAAGCTCTATGTCGACAAATCGCAGTAATGTGCTTATCGATATATTTTGACTTCTTACATATAAACCGTAACGGGTAGGGGTGGAAGTCTGCCAAAAGAAGACCTGTTGGGCTTCGTCGCCGAAAAATATAATTTCCTTTTTTGCCGGATCAAAGTAAATGTACTGTTTTGCGTCGATTGTCCCCTGGGGGCTTACATAGTACCAAAGGTCGTTTATAAATTTTTCAAAGACGCCGGGAGCGCCGCTTAACAACTCTCTGAGACGCCGCTGTTCAATTTGAGAGCCGGGTATCCTTGATACGTTAATCTGCTCATACTGCTCGGTATAGGGATTAAACGCGTAGATGGTTTCAATCTGATCCAGAATATTGAGCGAGGCGCTGTCCTGACCGTAAGCCGCGATATTAAAACTCTGTCCTTTTGTCAGCCCTTGCTGGTATGCCAAAGAACGTGGCGTTTCCTGAATTATTACCGACCCCGCAATTTGTAATTCCGCTATTTTTTTATACGGATACCCGAACGGTCTGCCGGGACCGCGTCTGAAAACAGTCATGGTATGCTCATTTTTCCCGTTCATTCCGGTTACAATTACGCAGTTGTTTCTGTCGCCGACTAAGTCTTGGCTGAAAATGTTAATAGTCTCGCTCTTGCTTGCCGTAGTGGGCGCGTTCCAAAGACGTTTGTAGCCGCGCGTATGTTCATCATAACCTAAAAATGTAATGAATACGGGAGATTCCGCTTCGGACGTGGAATAAACCACAAATTGTTCTTCCGGCATATTTTCTTCGCTCTCCTTGTTCAGAATAGCGATAACCGTTTCCCCTTCGTCCAAAGGTATTTTTGTACTGATGTTTTCATCCCATGAAACCTGCCCGGATTGACCCGCGTGGGAATACATATTCGCTTCCCTTGGAGTAACTATTTTTGTTTTAATATTTTCATCGGCTTGGGCGTAAAAAATATTTTTCCATAGTCCGGTTGCCAGGAAGATTATTAAAAGTACCAATAACACCGCAATTACGGCTGAAAAATAAATAAACGTTTTTTTCATTTATGTCAGATTTATTGGGAGAAAAACGCCGTTGCCGACTTTTTTACTTTCTCGTCCAGATTTAAACCAACGACAAGCGCGCGCCAATCGGGGAATTCCTCTATTCTGGAAAAACGTAAAAGATTCGCCTGCGGACTTAAAAGCACGGAAGTCAGCGCCGCCGGAGACGCGCTTATCAACAATGTGTAACTGTAGCTTGAATTCTGGCGGGACGCGGCGTCCCGTAAAGCGCCGGAAAAATCGGGTCTGTTTCCCGCCGGAGCTAGGTCGCTGATACTTTTCTTTACCGCCTCTTTCCCCGGGGCGCCCTCTATTTTTCCGGTATAAATTACCTTAGACTGAGTTCCGGCGCTCCAGACTGTAACCCTGTCTCCATCCGTTAATATTTGGTCAAGACGACCGGAAATCCACGCGGTAACTTCATTTTTTACCGTTGCAAACGAAGCCGAACCGTCAATTATCAAATAAATGTCTATTGGAGCGCGTTGGGCGTGTACCGGAAGGTTGATAAAGACCGAAAAAACAAAAAATAACATAAATTTGATAATTTTTTGGGTTTTTCTCGACCTATAATCTTCTTTTTTAGCTAGTGTTCTTATCATGGCAATATTTTAACATATTTTCACGAAAAAATCTAGTTTTTTATATGAATTTTTTCAATCAAAAAGTCTTTACATACGCTGTATAAATATGTTATTCTTTAAACAAGATTATAGTTTAAAACTATTTTATAAGGAGAGTTATATGGGAGCAATTGATCTGCCCAAATCCCCGAATGTATTCCATCCGGAGAAACCAAGCGCAGTCGGTTCACGCAATTCATTAGCGCAGGAATATCGT
>Ga0268262_10003808_pt1 | contig 16026 bp, 11 predicted proteins | sample TergutNc150P3_FD_190354 | JGI IMG/M metagenome (GOLD analysis project Ga0268262, IMG submission 190354) | Nasutitermes corniger P3 segment gut microbial community from laboratory colony in Florida, USA - Nc150 P3 (SPAdes) (version 2) | ecosystem: Host-associated > Arthropoda: Insects >... | reverse complement strand
TTATAACGCAAGGCCCCTGCAATGCAGGACGTTTCCCTTTTGGGACTATGTCCTCTGTTCGCCGGAGGCCTGGGAAAACACGGGCGCGAACTGCCCGGGAATTAACAACGGGGAGCTGCACAGCATGGAAAAAATAGAGGGCATCATCAGTCAAATGGAAGGAGAACTCGTTATAGAACGGGAAGCGCGGAATTAATATGCATAGTGTTATTAAAAAAATTATTATTATCGCCTCCTCATTGTTCGGCCTCGCGCTGTTTTCCGTTTTTATTATTCTTGGGGCGTTTATTTACTGTATTTCTCCGCCCGTTTTCTCCCCTGATTCTTTAAAAGACAGGGATGACGTTGTGATGGAATTTGACGGCGAAAACTGCGTCGCCCTGAATTTTGAGGTTGTAAAGGGCGAGAGCGCGCGGTCGGTGGGTGACAGGCTTTACGATCTTGGGCTTATCCGCAGCCGCCTGTTCTGGCAGCTCTTTTGCCGTTACCACCAGGGGCAGATAAAAACAGGCAGTTACCGCATAGAAGTCCCCTCAAACGCGCTGGCGATCTACCGCCTGCTGGTATCCGGCAAACAGATGCTGTTACGCGTAACAATCCCGGAGGGCCTCACCCTCAGCAAGACGGCGAAATTAATGGATGCCGCCGGCATCTGCTCAGGCGACGAGTTTATCGAGGCGGCTTCCGATAAGGAAATTACCGGCCTCTACCGTATCCCCGGCCGAAGCATGGAAGGCTACCTTTACCCGGACACATACCTTTTCCCCTCGGGCTATCCCGCCGCGAAAGTCGTTAAGACAATGGCGGACAATTTCTTTTCCAGAATCGAAAAGATGGACGAGAGGATATCCTTAATGCAGCCCGAAGAATTAAACAAACTGGTGATACTCGCCTCCATTGTCGAGCGGGAGTACCGCATTGACGATGAGGCGCCCCTGATGGCGGGTGTTTTCAAAAACCGCATGGATATAGGCATGGCCCTGCAGTCCTGCGCCACGGTGGAATACATTATCACCGAGATACAGGGCAAGCCCCATCCTGAAGTCCTCTCAACAAGGGACACCGAAATCCGAGATCCCTACAACACCTATATGCGTCCGGGCCTGCCGCCGGGCCCCATCGCCTCTCCCGGCGAGGTCGCCCTAAAAGCCGCGCTCAACCCGGTAAAAAGCGACTACCTTTATTTCAGGCTCATAGACACCAATTCGGGCAAACATTATTTTTCCAGAACTTTAGACGACCACATCAAGGCCGGCCGCCTTTACACGAAGAGGATTTCTTCTTGAGGCGTATCGCCAGGTCTACCATACAGGAAGTGCATGACCGCATGGACGCGGCAGCCGTGGTGGAAAACTATATAAGGCTTGAAAAAAAAGGGGGCCGTTATTGGGGGCGCTGCCCTTTTCACGGCGGAGGGCAGGAACGTACGCCCTCTTTTACGGTTGATACGGATCAAAAATTATACTATTGCTTCGGCTGCAGCAAGGGCGGCGGGATCATTGATTTTGTCATGGAGATGGAGAAGATCAGCTACCCCGACGCGATTAAAAGCCTTGCCAGAAAATTCGGGATAGAAATCGTTTATGAGAAAGGGGAGGAGGGAAAGGAAGGGGAGGAGGGGGAAGATGGGGAGTACGCGAGACGAGAGCAGCTCTTTGAGCTGTACCGCAGAACCGCGGTCAGCTTCCGGCATTTCCTTCTTGAAAAACCCGAGGGAAAACCCGCCCTTGACTACCTTCTGTCACGCAAGATCAGCTCCGAAATGATCGAACGCTTTAATTTGGGCTTCGCCCCGGCGAACCGCGACTGGCTGTACCAGTTCCTCCAGGGCAAGGGTTACTCGGAGGGTTTCCTTGACGACTCCGGGCTTTTTTCAAACAACTACAAGGGAAAGGCCTTTTTCTCAGACAGGCTTATGTTTCCCATCGCCGACAGGCAGGGGCGCATTGTCGCTTTCGGGGGCCGCGCGCTCCCCGGAGCTACGCAGGCCGATGGCAAAGAGCCCCCCAAATACATAAATTCCCGCGAGACCGCGGCCTATAAAAAAAGCCAGATTCTTTTCGGCCTGGATTTGGCCCTTCCGGAGATACGCCGTAGCAAGACAGTTTACCTCGCCGAAGGCTACATGGACGTAATAGCCCTGCACCAGGCCGGTATCAGCAACGCGGTCGCTTCCTGCGGCACGGCTTTTACCGACGAGCAGGCAAGGCTTCTGCGGAACTGGGCGGATACGGCGATCCTTGTCTTTGATACGGACGAGGCCGGCCAAAAAGCCGCTTCAAAGGGCATAATTACCTGCCGCAAGAACGGTTTAGGCTGTTCCCTGGCCCTGCCGGGCGTTGACGGGGGCGATCAAAAGGATCCCGCGGATATTTTACAAAAATTCGGCGAAGACTACTTGAAACAATCCATGAATCGTGTTATAATTGACCTAGAATATCTTATCGCCAAGGCAAGAGCCCAGTTTGATATAGCTGTCCCGAAAGGGAAAGCGGGGGCGCTTGCCTTGTTGTATCCGTATCTGGACGCGCTGGAATCAACAACCGAGCGCGGCGCCTGCATCGAGGCTATCGCCGATGAAATGCGGGCGGATAAGGGCGCGATAGTTAATGATTATGAACGCTGGCGGCGCTCCGGCGGGAGCCCTCAGGCAGACAATGATGCCGGTTCCAAGGAGGTTTCCGATACTGAACGGCCGATACGAATGAACGAGGAGCTTTTTCTGCTCATCGCGGTATCGGTCAATATGGATTTGTATCCTGAATTTCGCGCTTCTATTGAGATGAAGGAAATTGAGGACCCTTGCGCAAAAGAGATTTTTGTCGCCCTTGAAGAATGTTTTATTAATGAGGAAAGCGGCGCTGACGCTTTCCTGGCGCGGATAAACTCAAACAGTTTGCGTAGTTTTATTGTCGAGCGCGGGATGTCGCCGGAATTCAAGGCTGACGCGAAACGTGATACCAGAAAGCTTATGGAGGACGGAATCAGGCGGTTGAAGGGGAAAAGGCTTCGCCGCAGAATTTCTGAAATCAACGCGGAACTGCGGATACTGGAAAGGAACCCCGGCAATGCCGGTGATGATTTACAGGCTCTTGTCGCTGAGAAAATGCAGCTTGACGCTGAAATTCGCAAATTGGAAGGTAACTAGGTAATGCCGGATACACGAAAAACTGAAACCAGAACAAAAAGCAAAGCTGCTTCAATAAATAAAACCAAAAAATTGGCAAAGGGAAGCCCTTTGTCCAGGAAGGCAGCGTCCGCGAAGCAGGCTGCGCCGGCGAAACATTCGGCGTCTGTCAAAGCGGCGGCGGCAGTGAAGGCTGCCGTAAAAAAACAGAGCCTGGCCAAACCGGCAGGAAAGAAAAACGGGAAGGGACTGGTTCTGCACGCCTCTGACATTCGGGGGACTGAAACCGCGGGCACTGTCAGCGGCAACGTCAACGGAACTGCCGCAGCTACCATTACAGCGGGCGGGGTTCTGGATCCGGCCGTTTTAAAACTTCTGGAATACGCGAAAGAAAAAAAGACCCTCTCGTTTGAGGAAATCTCCGATTACCTGCCTGAGCATATTTCCGACACGGAGAAGATTGAGCCCGTGCTTGCCCTGCTGGAAGCCAACAACGTGCAGATCATCGTTGAAGACAATTCGGGCGAAGACGACTCCGATCCGGACAGCGCGAAAAAAACCGAGTCGGGCAAAAAACGCGCCGCGCAAAGCGATAAAGAAACCTCTCTGGTGGACGACCCTATCAGGATGTATTTGCGGGAAATCGGGCGCGAGAGCCTTCTTACCGCGGAGCAGGAAATAGAGCTTTCCAGGCAGATGGAGGAAGGCGAGAACATAATAAAGAACGTGATAAAAAAATCCGGAATGATTATCCCGGAGTTTAACCGCATAGCCGAAGAAGCTTTTTCCAAAAGGGACCTGCGCGAGCTTAACCTCACAAAAAAAGAAACCACGGAACGCATGGCCGAGCGGCGCCGCTTAATCGCGTTCTACAGGGAATCGCTTCGCACAATACAGGCAGATCTAAAAAATTACATTGATATAAAACAGCGCGTGATAGACAGGGGAGGGGATTATCAGGATGATAAGGACCTCACGGGCCTGCGCAAGCGGATCGGGCGGGCCATAAAAAACGCGGCTATACATCCCGACGAAATACTTGTGTTCTCCGAGAAATTTATACAGGCTTCAAAGAAGATTAAGAAATACAAAAAAGAACAGGAACGCATAGAGAAGCACCTTAAGGTAAACTCGCTGAAGGATCTCCGCACGCTAGGACGCAATCTTACCATAAAGGACGAACGCGAGCGGCTTGAACAGGAACTTGGGCTTTCATCAGATGAAATTAAAGAGAAGATCAGGCTTATCCAGGTAATGGAAAAAAAGCTCAGGTTAATGGAATACGAGTTTGAGGAAACGATTGACAATATCAACCTGATGGCGAAAGAGATTCTTAACGGCAGAGTCCAGATGAAAAGCGCCAAGGACAGGCTGATAAAAGCCAACCTCAGGCTGGTAGTATCCATAGCGAAAAAATACACAAACCGCGGCCTGCACTTTTTTGATCTGGTGCAGGAAGGGAATATAGGCCTTATAAAGGCGGTTGAGAAATTTGAATATCAAAAGGGCTTTAAGTTTTCCACCTACGCGACATGGTGGATACGGCAGGCGATAACGCGCTCCATTTCAGATCAGGCGAGGACGATCCGCGTTCCGGTGCACATGATCGAACAGATCAACAAGGTGGTGCGGGAATCCCGCCAGCTCATGCAGACGCTTGGCAGGGAGCCCACCGACGAGGAAATCGCCGAGAGACTCGGCTGGCCGACATCAAGGGTTAAGTCGGTTAAGAAAGTCGCCAGGGAACCAATCAGCCTTGAGACGCCCATTGGCGAGGAAGAGGATTCGCTTTTGGGGGATTTTATCGAGGACAAGGATGTGGAAAATCCCGCTATCCTTACCGCGCATACTTTACTGCAGGAAGAAGTCGCCGGTGTGCTTTCCACCCTGCCCGTGCGCGAACAGGAAGTGCTTAAAATGCGTTTCGGCCTGGGCGACGGCTATTCTCTTACACTGGAAGAAGTCGGGCTGCTGTTCAAAGTTACAAGGGAGCGCATAAGGCAGATTGAGGCGAAGGCGTTGCGGCGGCTGAGGCATCCGAGGAGAAGCCTCAAGCTCAAGGATTTTTTGGATCATTAAAAAGTTTATATATAAAGGAGCGCGAGCATGGCAACCGAGAAAGATTTTAACAAGCTGAGAATGTTACAGGACATTCTTTCGCAAAAAATAAAACTGGAACATGAGATTCAGGAAATACCCAAACAACTGGGGAACCTTGAGGAAGCGCATAACAGAACCCGGAAGGCGTTTATTGATAAGAACCTGGAATACGAGAAAGTAAAAAGCGCCGAAGAGGAAGCCAGGTCGAACCTGAGGGAAGCCGAAGCGGCGAGGGAGAAAGCTGAGCGCACCATTTCCGAGATTAACACCCAGCGCGAATACGAGGCGCTTGACAAAGAACGCAACTCCGCTGAAAAGAACGAGCAGCAATTCGGCAAAGAGGTGCAGATAAAGGAAAAGTCGCTTCTGGAACTTGACGAGCAGATAAAGCAGCACGCCGCCCTTATCGAGCAGCAGGAAAAAGAACTGGCTGAAAAGCGCGAGGGGATTGACGCGGAAATCGCCGTAAAGAAAAAACAGGCTGACAGCCTGCTGAAAAAAGAAAAAGCCCTCGCCAATGATTTGGATCCGGAGGTGGTGTTTAAGTTTGAGCGCATCCTAAGGAATAAAATGGGCCTTGGTATTGTCGCGATAAAAGGCAATGTCTGCCAGGGCTGCCACATGATCCTTCCGGCGCAATTTTCCAACAATGTCCGCCTTGGGGAAGAATTTATTTTCTGCCCTTATTGCTCGCGCATACTCTATTATGAAGAGTCAGCCGAGGGCGAGGATGTTTTCTTTGACAGCGATGACGCGGGTTCACTGGATGAACCTGACGAAGTAGATGAAGAAGAATTCGAGGAGGACGAGAAAGACGAGGAAAAAACAAATATAGACTTTGAAGATGCATAATTTTTCGATGAACCAGACTGCCGCCGTGTGTTTGTTTTTTAAGCAGACGCATGGAGGAAAGTCCGGGCTCCGCAGGACATGATGCCGGGTAACGCCCGGGAGAGAAACGGGAAATCGTTTTTCGACAGACAGCGCAACAGAAAGCAAACCACCTGGCAATCGCTGGGAAAGGGTGAAACGGCGGGGTAAGAGCCCACCTCAGCGGCGGTAACGCCGCTGGAACGGCAAGCACTCATCAGGAGCAAAGTCAAGCAGTGGGGAGGTTGACTACGTCAACCTCCTTGGAGTTTGAACCAAAAGTTCAAACTCCACCAATAGTCCGTTGGTTAAACACGGGTAGACTGCAATGGAAAGTTCCGGCAACGGAGCTTCAAGACAGATGGCAGTAGTATAGATTCCTTATGGAAGGCTGTACTGGAGTTTCCACAGGAAACTCCAATACCAAAAACCGTAGGTTTTTGGTAACAAAACCCGGCTTATGGTTCATCGTTTTTTTGTATATTCGGGAGGAGAAATATGGAGAGTTATCTGGAGATGCTGCCGCTGAGCGGCATCGCGAAATACTCAGGAGGGCAGCAGAAGGACGCTATTCCTTTTGCCGGATACCCCCGGCAGCACCCCTCTGAAAAAAACAACCTTATCCTTGTTTATGATCCCCTGGGACCTAGCCCTACGGCGATGGAATTTAAAATTGATGACGTGCTTTTTGTCGAAGAGGTTCCGTCGCCTGTTACCGAGGAAGGCGAGGGCATACCCATGGTTCAGCTTTGGGTGCGCAAGGGAGCCCACGGGGTTATTCTGGAGCCATTTGAGGTAGACAAGCCCCTGCGCTTCGCCAACAAATCGCAGGAAATCCGGGATCGTTTTTCGGGGAAATAATTAAGAAGACCTCACGCGGAGATTGCGGAGATCGCAGTGAATGTTTTGGAATAATGTATGGAGATAGCCAGATTTTTTACAGCCGCTGACAACGACAGTATCAGCTGCGGGCTTTGCGGCAATTCATGCGTCATACAAAGCGGCAGTTCCGGGGCCTGCGGCGTTAGGGGCAATAAAAACGGCAAGGGCCTTATTCCCTTTTACGGTTATGTAACCGCCCTCGCCATTGACCCGATTGAAAAAAAGCCTTTATACCATTTCCGCCCGGGCTCAAAGATACTTTCAGCCGGTTTCGCTGGCTGCAATCTCAAATGCCCTTTCTGCCAAAACTGGCACATATCGCAATCGCCCAAAAATGACATCGACGACATGGCCCCTGGTGAAAAAATGTCCCCGGGGGATTTGGTTTCAGCCGCGCTTCACAAGGGCAGTAACGCTATCGCATACACTTATTCTGAGCCGCTGGTTCACATCGAGTTTCTTTTGGACTGCATGGCCCTGGCGCGCAGGCACGGAATAGCCAACGTGCTTGTTACCAACGGCTGCGTCAGCGGCGAAGCGGCGCGCGAGGTACTTTCGCTTGCGGACGCGGCGAACATAGACCTGAAATGTTTCTCGGCCGAAACCTACTCGAAGGTACTTGGCGGCGATTTGGATTCCGTGATCGCGTTCATAAAAACCGCCCTGGAGAATAAAGTCCATGTCGAGCTTACAACGCTTGTAGTCCCCGGCCTGAACGACACAACGGACGAGCTTGATATGTGCGCCGCTTTCATCGCCTCCCTTTGCGCCAACCCATTATGCGAAATGCCGGCCATTCCCTGGCATTTGTCGGCGTATCACCCCGAATACCACTGGAACGCGCCGGCGACAGACCCGAAATTCCTGCTTGGTATAAAAAAGCGCGTTTCCAAAATACTGCCCTATGTGTACGCCGGCAATATCTCAGGTGAGGAAAACGCAACTATTTGCCCCAACTGCGGGAAGACACTTGTGCGCCGCTTCGGTTATAACATTGAGGCCAAAGGGCTGCTTGGCTCGGCCGGCGGAAAAGAATTCTATCGCTGCGCGGATTGCGGCGGTGCGACCGGTATTATTGAGTAGGCGTTAGGCGCTACAGGACAAACTTGTGCAGCAGAAGCGCGCATACGCAGACAAAAGCCCCGATTGACAGGATATAGATCCACAAAGGCAGTTTTCCGGTGGGGCCCAGATGATGGCGCCCGGCGTTTTTTTTCGCCGCCGGTTTTTCAGCGGACAGTTTATTTGATCCTGGCGGGGCGGAATAACCGCAGGAAGGGCAGCCGTTTTTAAAGGAAGCTTCGTCGGCGGTGTATCCGCAGGCGGGACAGCGCACGGACGCGAAATATCTTCCGCAAGTCTGACAGGCTTTGGCGTTTGGGCCAACCTCGCTGCCGCAGTTATCGCAAAAAAAGCGTGGTTTCTTGTTCATTGGGGACTGGAGGCTGGGGGCTGGGGGCTGGATACATTACTCGTTACTGTCTTGTCTTCTTTTTTTTCTACTTTCTTCTCTTTTTTCTTTCCTGCGGTCGGCTTTGCCGACGCCTTCTCTTGTTTGTCGGTGACATAAAAACCGGAACCTTTGAAAATTACTCCGGCTCCGCCCGAGACAAGCCTGCGTACCGCTTTCCCACATTCAGGGCATTTTTTGATTGGCTCATCGCTCATGGCCTGAAAAGCCTCGAAGCGGTGGGCGCATGTTTTACATTCATATTCGTAAGTGGGCATGGTAGGGACACTATAGCGAAAACATGGAAAAAAGTAAAGCTATATCACTCGCGCTCAGGGGCGGCGACTTTAACATAATTACGTGTTCATTCTGAACGGCGGGGTTCGCGAAAAGCAATGACGACATCATGGCCGCGCCGTCCTGGACGGGGTTGCCGGTTTTCGCTGGCGCGACATAGTTGCGTCTGGCAAGGTAGAGAAGGTTTGTCAGAATCCTTGCCTGGCCTATGAACTGAAACTTAATTCTTACGCGCGCCTCATACATTTGCTGGTCAGTATCTGCTGCCGGTCTGTCCAGGGGAAACAGACTGATAAAAAGCTGTTCGGCCGGAAGCTCCAGAGGGACTCCCATCTCGTTTAGTTTTTGTTTGAGAATGGGGGCAGGATCGGAAAGCCAGCATGACAGGGCAGAGTCCTTGCCGAACGCTAAAAAGCCCTCCGGAATTTTAACTCCCTCAGGCGCGGGTATTGGGGTTCTAGGGGTCTTCGTCGTAGAGGAGAGCACAAATATCTGTTTTGGCGTTACCACAATAGACATTTGCGAATTCTCTGAATACCAGAAGGGCGGTTTTGTCGGGGACGTACGGAGTTTTTTCCAGTCCTTGTTCGCTCCAAACGCTATACTTGAGCCTGAAGCGGGATAGCTGCCCCAGGAAACAAGCTGAAAGTATCTTGTCTCCTCAGGAGTGGGCAAGAAAACGCCTATCGCGGCGTTATTAGTTTTGTCAAGAATCTGTATCATGTTTTTATCGGTCATCTGGAAATATTTGATTCCGTTCATTATCGGCCTCGCGTTCGGCACGTCTATTAACACATAAGCCAATGCCCCTTTATCCAAAGGCATAACGCCGCTGTTAAAAGGAGGCTGGTCAGTGGTTTTCGGCGCTGACGCGCAGGCAAATAACAAGAGAGAAGACAAGATTAACAAGATGGTTCTCAAACCCTGAACCCTGAACCCCGAACCCCGAACCCTATTTCTATGCTTTTTCAATTTTCACCATCCATGTTTCATTATCGGCTTCCAGGGGAATATTACCCCCTTCGGCCCAAAGGGTTTTTACCGCAAGGGTCTCTTCGGCTACGCTTGCGCCGAGGCTGTCCCAGGCTTTCTTGAGTTTGTCGGGGCCGAATACGGTCAGCGTGATGCGGTCGGTTACATTAAGGCCCATTTCTTTGCGGCTGTTCTGCACGCCGCGTATAAGGTCGCGAATGTCGCCTTCCATGCTAAGTTCGGGGGTGATCTCCGTGTCCAGGCCCACGGTGAGGGTGCCCTCGTTGAGCACGCGGAGATTCGCCTTTTCATTGCGCCTGATGTCGAGCTTGTCCGCGGTGATCACCACGGCGCGGATCCTTCCGTCCGGAAGCTTCAGATCCAGCGAGAGAGACGCGCCTTCAATAAGGCCGCGGACTTCGTTCTGGCTGAGCGCCTCTATTCTGGCGGCGGCGGCGTTCATGTCCTTTCCAAGTTCCTTGCCGAGCGCGCGGAAATTGGCTTTTACGCTGTATTCAACAAGGTCTTCCTCGTTATCACTGAAAGAAACATTTTTTACGTTAAGTTCCTCGCGGATAATCTCCGCCATTTCCAGAAGGGCGCTCTTTTCATCCGGATTGCGCGTAACGAGTTCAGCCAAGCGAAGGGGCTGGCGGACTTTGATGTTGTACTGAGAGCGCAGGGCGCGTCCCATTGAGACAGCCCTTTGCACGGAGGTCATGCGGAATTCAAGCGAACGGTTGCGGCGGTTCTCTCTTGGCACAGGGAAGTCAGACAGATGCACAGATTCGGGATCGTCTTTTTTGCGCAGGTTCTGCCATATCTCGTCCGTGGTGAAGGGCATGAAAGGAGCCGCGACTGCTATCAGTATTTTAAGAACCTCATAAAGGGTTCCGTAGGCCTCGAGCTTGTCGGTATCGCCGCTTCCTTTCTCAATAGCCCTCCAGAAACGGCGGCGGGAACGGCGTATGTACCAGTTGTTTAAAAAATCTATGAACTCAAGTATCGGGTCTATGGCCCTGGAAAGATCGTAGGCGTCAAGGGCGGTGCCGACTTTTTCAGCGAGGTTTTCCGCCTCGGAAAGAATCCACTGATCCAGCGGATTGCCCGGCCTTTCCGGCGCCCCTTCTGCCGTTACGCCGTCTATGTTGGCGTAAGTGACAAAAAAGCTGTACGCGTTCCAGAGCGGGAGGATAATGCTCTTCATTACGTCGCGCACGCCGTCGTCGCTGTAACGGAGGTCATCGGCTTTTACAACCGCCGAATGTATGAGGAAAAGCCTGAGCGCGTCCGCGCCGAAAGAGTTGATTACTTCCATTGGGTCGGTATAATTACGAAGGCTTTTGCTCATTTTTTTGCCGTCAGAGGCCAGCACAAGGCCGCTGACTACGCAGTTCTTGAAGGCCGGCTTTTTGAACAGCGCCGCGGCGAGGATCGTCAATGTGTAAAACCAGCCGCGCGTCTGATCGAGCCCCTCGCTGACAAAGTCAGAGGGGAAATGGCTTTCGAAAAATTCCTTGTTTTCAAAGGGATAATGGCTTTGCGCGTAAGGCATGGCCCCTGATTCAAACCAGCAGTCCAGCACTTCGGGGACGCGGCGCATTGTTCCTTTGCACGCGCAGGGGAAAGTGATCTGGTCGACAAAATGCTTGTGGAGGTCTTCGGGGTATACGCCGGAGAGTTCCTCCAGTTCTTTGCGGCTGCCGATACAAATGAGTTTTCCGCATTCTTCGCAGCGCCATATCGGCAGGGGGCCGCCCCAGTAACGGTTGCGGCTGATGGCCCAGTCGCGCGCCCCCTCCAGCCATTTTCCGAATCTGCCGTCCCTTATATGCTCCGGAACCCAGAGGACTTCGCTGTTCGACTTCAGCATGTCTTTTTTTATTTTCTCGATATTGACGAACCACGAGCCTATTGCCCTGTAGATTAGCGGCGATCCGCATCTCCAGCAGTGGGGGTAGGCGTGGAGTATCTGCTCGCGTTTGTAGAGTTTGCCTTCCTCTTTCAGCCTGTCTATGATTAATTTGTCAGTGTCTTTGACAAAAACTCCTGCGTAATCGCTTACCTCTTCGGTGAATTTACATTCGGCGTCTACGGGGCAGATTACGGGGATCCCTGTCCCTTTCAGCACCCTCGCGTCGTCCTCGCCGAAACCGGGCGCTGTGTGGACAATGCCCGTGCCGTCATCGGTTGAGACATAGTCACCCGGATAGGTGCGGAAGGCGTTGGCAGCGTCCTTAAAGTACGGGAACAGCGGCTCGTACTCAACGCCTAACAGCTCACTGCCTTTTTTGCTCCAAATGATTTTGTACTCGGAGGCTTCTTTGAAATAAGCAGGGAGCCGCTCTTTGGCAAGAATGTATTGTTGGGGTTTTGGGTTTGGGGTTTGGGGTTCAGGGTGGTCTTCGATTAATACATAGTCGATGTCGGGTCCGAGTACGAGGGCCAAGTTTGATGGCAGCGTCCAGGGAGTAGTGGTCCAGGCGAGAAAATAGACATCCCCGTTCCCTGTTCCCGCGCCAACTTTGTTGGCGAGTTCCCTGTTCCCTTTAACCTTAAACTTTATCGTAATAGCCGGATCATGCACGTCCTTGTAACCGCCGAGGTTCAGCTCATGATTGGAGAGGACCGTGGAGCAGCGGGGGCAGTAGGGGAGTATGTAGTGTCCTTCGTAAAGTAGTTCCTTTTCCCAAAGAGACTTCATCACCCACCATATTGTTTCCATATAATCGGGTTCCATGGTTTTGTAGTCATTGTCAAAATCTACCCAGCGGCCGAGGCGGGTTATTGTCTGCCGCCATTCTTTCACATAACGAAGCACGGCGGCGCGGCAGGCTTCGTTGAATTTCGCCACGCCGAATTTTTCAATTTCTGTTTTCGAGTTAATGCCCAGGTCTTTCTCAATGATGTTTTCGACGGGCAGGCCGTGGCAGTCCCAGCCGAAGCGGCGTTCGACTTTCTTGCCTTTCATGGTCTGGTAGCGGGGAATTATGTCTTTAATCGTGCTGGGCACAAAATGCCCGAAATGGGGGAGGCCGGTGGCAAAGGGGGGGCCGTCGTAAAAAACGAATTCACTCTCCGGCGTTCCATCGCCGCGCTGTGAGACTGATTTCTCAAATATTTTGTTTTTCTGCCAAAAGTCGAGTATCCCCTCTTCCATTTTCGGGAAATTCACTTTGGTGTCCACTGGTTTATACACGCCTTCCTCCTGTCATTAATATGACATGAAACAAAAGAAAAATGAAGAGGTAAAAAAGAAAAAAGCGGGATAGGGATCGGGGGGAAGAATACGCTGAATTATTGACAGGGCGTATTTTCCATTACATAATAGTATGTTATGAAAAAAATAAAGATTGACGCTCATATTACAATACGCGCCGCCAAAAAAAAGGACGCGTCACTCATTTTAAGTTTTATTCGTGAATTGGCCGAATATGAGCATATGTCGCATTTTGTGGAAGCTGACGAAACTATTTTAAAGAAATTCATTTTCAAGAAAAAAATGATTGAAGTTGTAATCGCCGAGTATGATAAAAAACCGGCCGGTTTCGCCCTGTATTTTCATAATTTCTCAACCTTTCTCGGGAAACCGGGTATTTACCTGGAAGACCTTTTTGTCAGGCCTGAATTCAGGGGAAAGGGATTGGGAAAACTTTTACTTTCTTATCTCGCGAAACTTGTCAAGGAACGAAATTACGGACGTTTGGAATGGGCTTGTTTGGACTGGAATGAGCCTTCCGTAAAATTTTACAAAAGCCAGGGAGCGAAACCAATGGATGAATGGACGGTATACCGCGTCACCGGTGAGAACCTCTTGAAGCTGGCGTTAAAATAATTTCTCTTGTTCACATTCCCGCAGGGCTTCTTCTATTAAAGGTTCCAGTTCAAGCGACTCGTAAAGCGTAACGGCTTCCGTGGGATTGCCGCGCAGAATGGGGTGGGGCGGAGTGAAAAGGACGCAGCAGTCCTCGTAAGGCTCGATTGATGTCGCGTATGTGCCGATTTGCTTTGCTTTTTTTGTAATGGTTTCTTTGTCCGTGCCGATCAACGGCCTTAGCACCGGCAGTGTTATGCGGCATTGGGTGCAGGTTAAATTTTCTATTGTCTGGCTCGCCACTTGTGACAGGCTTTCACCGGTAATGAGGCATTTGTTTTTAATTTTGCGGGCGATTTTTTCGGCGCAGTCCATCATCGCCATGCGGAGAAGAACCGTGGTCCAGGGCAAAGGCGCGGCTTCCTTTATCCGCATCTGCACTTTGGTAAAGCCCACGGTGAAAAGGCGCACCCCCAGGGCATAGGTCCCGAGTATCCCGGCGAGGCGTACGACTTTCTCTTTAGCTTCCGCCGAAGTGTAAGGGTACGCGTGAAAATGCACCGCGTCTATTCCCATGCCCCGGGCGGCCATGAGGAAACCTGCGACAGGGGAATCTATGCCCCCCGAAAGAAGCAGCAGCCCGCGCCCTGCTGTTCCCACGGGCAGCCCCCCCAGGCCTTTGCGATCCATGCCATAGACGTAGGCTTTTTCCCGAATTTCAATATGGATGATTGCTTCAGGTTTGTGTACGTCTACTTTTATGCCTGGAACCGAGGTCAGAACAGCCTCGCCGCATTTGCAGCGCAGCTCGTATGAGTTAAGCGGGAAGCTCTTGTCGGTTCTCCGGGCCTCAACTTTAAAGGTAGTGACACCCTGAGCCTGCAATTTTTGGCCTTCAACTTTGCAAGCCTCAATTACAGCTTCAACAGTTTTGGGGAAATTCCCTGTTTCGGCCCAGCCCGATATTCCTATGAGATGGCTTAAAGCGTTTTCAACAGCTGTGCGGCAGCTTTCCGGGCCATGCGCGTAAAAGCGCCCGTTTTTAAGGACTATTTTCACCGCGCCTATTGGCGCGCCGCCTGTTGGCGCGCCGTGGTTTGAGATCATTGTCTGGAGGTTGCGCTTAAGAATTATTTCAAACGCCTTGCGGTTGCCGCCCTTTAAGGTAAGCTCTCCGGGCCTGATAAGCCAGGTTAATCTTTGCATAGACTTATCTCCAAGAAGAATAACCACGGAGTAAAAGAGGAGGGCACGGAGGACACGGAGGGAAGATGGAAGAGGGAAAGGATAGTATTCCCCCTTTTCTTCCTCCTCCGTGAAACTCCGTGTAACTCCGTGGTAATATTCTTCATAAAAATTTCAGTACCTCCAGAATAGCGGCCAGCAGCAAGTCTATTTCTTCTTCTGTAGTTGACCAGCCCTGGGAGATACGTATTCCCTCAAGGCCGAGTTTGTCGTCAATGCCCATCGCGGCGAGCACAGGGCGCTCGGGCCTCGCGGATGAGCAGGCCGAGCCTGTGGAAACGGCGAAGCCGAGATCGTCTAATGCCCTGGTCATAACCTCGCCGGGAATGTCCTTGAAGGCGGCCTGCGCTATATACGGAGAAAATCCATCGTCAGCTTCACGTTCAGCGGGGATTATTCGGCATCGGTCAATTTGTTTCAGCGCGCAGATCAGCCGCTCGCAGCGGGCCTTCGCTTTGGCGTATTCGGCGTTTACCGTTTCAGACCGGGCATGTGTTTCAAGGCATTGGGCCATGGCAAGCGCGCCACTGACGTTCTCCGTGCCGGGCCTTATGTTTTTTTCCTGTCCCCCGCCTGAATACAGGGCCTCAAGCGGTTTTCGCAAATACAAAAGGCCTATACCCCTGGGCCCGCCGATTTTATGCGCGCTGAATGAGGCGGAATCAACCCCCGAACCTTCAATGTCTATCGGAATTTTTCCTATGGCTTGTATCATGTCGCAGTGAAAGTGAATTGGCGGTTCTTTGTTAGCTGTTATTTTTCTCAGTTTGGCGATGTCGTTAATCGTGCCTGTCTCGTTGTTAACAGCCATTATCGCCGTGAAACGTGTATTGCCGTATTTCGCCAGGGTTTCTGAAAGAATAGAGTCCGTTACCCTGCCCAATTTATCAATGGGGATGACGCCTGTTTGTTTGCCGAGCCGGTCCAGAACGCGCAGATTCTCCGTAATGGAAGAGTGCTCTCCGACTGAGGCGCATATCCTGCCTCCGCCCTGCCGCGCGAGGTATGAAAATAAAACAATACAGTTGGATTCCGTGCCGCCTGAGGTGAAATACAGGGTTTCAGGGGGGACTTTAAGGACAGCGGCACAGCGGCCGCGCGCGGTTTCAAGGGCTTCTTTCGCCAGCCTGCCTTCATGGTGCCTGGCAGAAGGGTTGCCAAAAGGCGCGTTACTCTGGGGATAGTCGGGTATCGCTGTTGATGCCCAGTCAAAATAATGCCGGTTTTCAATCGAATTTATTGTAGCCATTACTTTTTATGGTGGGGGGG
>Ga0268262_10003807_pt1 | contig 16027 bp, 14 predicted proteins | sample TergutNc150P3_FD_190354 | JGI IMG/M metagenome (GOLD analysis project Ga0268262, IMG submission 190354) | Nasutitermes corniger P3 segment gut microbial community from laboratory colony in Florida, USA - Nc150 P3 (SPAdes) (version 2) | ecosystem: Host-associated > Arthropoda: Insects >... | reverse complement strand
CAAATTCTCGTGCATATGTGTTCCTTGTTTTTATTCTTTAAATCTATATTTTTTTGCTCATAAGTGTATCTCTTTTTTGAATATTATAAATAAAAATTCATAATCACGCTATTTTTAGGAGTTACCAATTTTTATTCTGTAAATTCCTAAATCCTGTGAATAAATGTTCAAACAAGGGGTAGGGGGTGAATTTCAGCTTTTCAGAGTATTTATCTGTTTTATTGACATTTCTAGAGCAAATGGCAGTCGGGATTAACCTCAACGCCGCCTAGACCCTTGGGGATAAGGTTCAAGCATTAAAGCCATAATTAGGAGTAAAAATAGAAAAAGCCAGCGAGCGAGTAGCGAGCTGGCGTCTGGTTCAGACAAAGTAAAATTACCCTTTCATCTTAGCATCAACCCATTCTGCGTTTACTTTTACTTCAGCTACAGATTTTGCGAATGCTGCCTTTTCACTTTCGTCCATTTCAACTTCAAGGATTTTTTCCACGCCGCCAGCACCCATAATAACAGGAACGCCGCAATAAAGGTCCTTAACGCCGTATTGCCCTTTTAATTCGGCTGCGCAGGTTAAAACACTCTTTTTGTCTAGAAGGTATGCTTCTGCCATTCTAATAGCGCAAACTCCTGGGCTGTAGAATGCAGAACCTGTTTTCAAAAGGTTGACAATCTCAGTGCCGGCATCTGCGGTGCGTTTGGAAAGCTGGGCAAATTTTTCTTTGTTCATAAATTGCGACAGCGGTATTCCGCCAACAGAAACATAGTTATAGAGGCTGACCATTGAAGGTCCGTGACCACCCAGAACCGTAGCCTGAACATCATCCGCTGCTACGCCAAGTTCCATCGCAACAAAGCAAGCTAGGCGAGAGCTATCCAACACGCCAGCCATACCAACAACCTTTTCTGGAGCAAAGCCAGTTACTCTTTGCATTGCATAAACCATTGCGTCTAAGGGGTTTGTCACCACTATTACAAATGCGTTTGGAGCTTTGGCTTTAATAGATTCGCCCACCTGCTTGACTATTTTGAAATTCACATCTAGAAGGTCGTCTCTGGTCATACCAGGTTTGCGTGGAACGCCTGCGGTTACTATAACAACATCCGAACCAACAATATCGCCGTAATCGTTGCTTCCGCCTAAAACTGCAGCCGTGTTAAGAGGTAGCCGCCCTTCCATTATGTCTAGGGCCTTGCCTTGAGGCACTCCCTCTACAACGTCAATAAGCACAATATCGCCAAGCTGCTTCTGAGCCAAAACGAGTGCCATTGTGCCGCCTATCTGCCCTGCGCCAACGAGAGCTATTTTCTTTCTTGCCATAAAAACTCCTTGATTAAATTACAAGGAGCAATTTAGAAATTTTTCAAGTTTCTTTTTCGGGTTTCTTCGAAACCTGCTTCAAAAGCACGGCTATCACATCAGGCGTAAGGTCTGCTATTTTGGAGAGAACGGACTGAGCTTTCTCTATAGGCAAAACCCGGACATCATCGCCTTTGAGCACCAAAAACGCCACCGGTTCTATGCGAAAGCCGCCACCGCTGGAGGCTGTGTCTCCTTTGCCGGTATGGCCGCCCATACCCATACCTATGGATATTCGGCTAACAGGGATAATGGTTGACTCGCCTGAATGTATAGGCTCGCCCACCACAGTCTCGGTTTGAGCTATGCTCTTTAGCTTCTCTAAAAGCGTCTCTGCTATGGATTCCACTGACATATAATATAATTTAGTAATTATAGCAGCTTGTTAATGAAGGTTCAGCAAGTTCCGCATTTTTATTAAGTTTCTTTCGTCTTCCAAGAATTCCTTTTCGCGAGGCTTGGCTTTAATTACAGGCTGCAATAGTTCTTCGGCTTTTTGCTTTTTGCCTTTTTCCATATAGTGTTCCGCCAAAAAAAGATGCGTTCCCAAGTCCTTTGAGTTAAGATCCAAAGCTTTTTTGAAATAAATTTCCGAAGAATCCTTATTCACCCAACTCAGAATAAAAGCTATATGCGGCAGCTTTTGATGCGCCCGGCCCAATATCTGATAACCATAAGCAGCCGCTTCCCTGTTGTTCTTCTCCTGCACAATCAACCTGTTTGCTATATCCCTGGTTTCTTTTATGCTCCCTGCGTTCAGCACCACAAGAGGGTTAACCAAGCTCGCCCACAGAGCTAAATTCACGGAATACCAATAAGCTATCTCGGCGTTTTTAGGAAATTCCTTCATAAAAGCCTTGCCTTCTTTTCTGGCTTTTTCAAAAATGGTTTGCCTGTCTTTGAAATTTAACATAGTAAAGCAACCCAAAAAATAATAAGCCCTTAATAATTTCCAAGCTGCTGTTTCTCTTGCAGTTGAGTCCGTGAGCGCCAACTGGTAATATTTTATAGCAGCTTTTATGTTTTTATCGTCTGCCATATTGCCGCTTGCATATTTAGCGCGAAGCTCGTAATGCGCATCCCCCCGCTGTAGATTTGAATTTTGAGCAAAGGAGATGGAAACGAGCAATGCAATGCTATACAATAATATCGTCTTCACTACCACGACCGCTGATAACAATTTCGTTCTCCGCTTCCAAACGGCGAACCACATCTACTATTTTCTGCTGGGCTTCTTCAACTTCACGGAGACGTTTTGGCCCCATATATTGAATTTCTTCTTTTATCATCTCGGCAGCTCGGTTAGACATATTTGTATAAAATTTGTTTGCGAGCTGTTCGTTTGCACCCTTGAGCGCAAGCGAGAGGTCTTTGGAATCCACCTGTTTGAGAACGGTTTGCATAGATTTGTCGTCCAGAAGGAGCATATCTTCAAACACGAACATAAGAGCTTTAATTTCTGTGGCAAGCTCTGGGTCGTCTCTTTCCAGAGTTCCCAAGATGTTCTTTTCCGCTCCTCTATCCACCATATTCAGCATTTCGGCAACGCTCTTTACGCCGCCAACTTCTGCGATGTCTCCCGTGAACATAGTTTTTAGAATTTGCGATAATTGCTGTTCAACCTGCCCCAAAACTTCTGGGCTTATGCTTTCCATAGTGGCTATACGGGTTGCAACTTCCACCTGCATATCCGGGTTTAGCGCGGAAATTGTGGCGGCAGCTTTTTCCGGTTTCATATGTGCAAGAAGCAGAGCCACGGTCTGAGGATGTTCTTTGCTCAAAAAGGATATCAACTGCGTGGGGTCCACATTATCCAGCATATTGAAGCCGGTGGTGCGAATATTGTTCTGCACCTTTTCCAAAATTTCGCGAGCGCGGCGTGAACCCAGTGACTGTTCCAAAATCATCTGAGCAAATTCAATACCGCCTTGGCTAACGTATTCCTGTGCTGTGCTTATCTGCTGAAATTCCTGCAAAACGTATTCGCGCATTTCTGGGGTTACGCCTTCCAGACGGGCAATTTGCGCGGTTAAAGTTTCAACATCTTTTTCATTTAACGACTTAAAAACGTGTGAGCTTGCCTCGTGCCCAAGGGCTACCATTAAAATAGCAGCTTTCTTTGGCCCAGGTATATCAAATATCTTTATAGGTTTGCCAACTTCGCCGCCTTTGCCGCCACCGCCGCCACCTTCTTTATAAAACTGCTTTGCCACAAGAAGAATATAGTAAAATTTGCCAAGTTTTTTCTAAATTCTCCCCAATGTCTGCACGCAACAATATGAATAACGCTCTTGCAAGCGCAATTCGCGAAGTATTCTCCTATATTTCGAGATTCAAAGGGCAGTTGTTCATATTGAAAATAGAAGACACTCTATTAGACAACCCGGCATTTCCTGTGCTTATAAGGGATATTGCACAGCTTCACAGCGTGGGCATAAAAATTTTGATAGTGCCAGGCACAAGGAGCGGCATAGACCGCCAGCTTGGGACTTATGGACTGGAAGTTGTTTTCAAAAATGGAATAAGATTAACATCTAAAGAAGCTCTGCCATTGGTGGAACAGGCCTCGCTTGGAGTGGCACAGCACATACTCTCGCATCTAACAGCAAACGGGATTAACGGCATTCAGGGCAACTGGGTACAGGCACGGAGTCTTGGCGTTATGGACGGCACTGATTATATGTACACCGGGAAAATTGAACGCATTGAAAAAGGCATTATAGAAAAACTTTTGCAGGAGGGCTTTATCCCCATTCTCCCACCAATAGGCTGGAACAAGCTGGGGCACGCTTACAACATCTCCAGCACGGAGCTTGCAACCGAGCTTTGCCATTACTTCACTGTTGGCAAATTATTTTTTATAGGGGAAGAAGGAGGCATAAAAACCGATGGGCTTATACGTGGCAAACTCACAAAAAAACTTGAGCTTGCCGACCACGGCTTAATCTCCGCGTTGGATATTGAGCAGGCTACGGAAATTTTGGGATTGAACCCACAACTCCCATTCGCACAGCGCGACTATCTGGCAAATGCTATAAAGGCCTGCCGGACGGGGATAAAAAGAGTTCACTTGCTATCTGGAATTACGCAGGGTAGCATTTTGCAAGAGGTGTTCTCCAGCCGAGGCAACGGAACGATGGTCTATGCAAACGAGTATTGGAATTTACGCTCGGCCACCATAGACGATATTCCAGATATGCTCCGCATTATGCAGAGCTACGTGGAGCAGGGATATTTGATTTCCAGAAGCCAAGAGGATATTGAAGCCAAACTTAGCGACTACGTTGTTTACGCGGTGGACAACGCCATTCACGGCTGCGGCGCATTGCACGCTTTTGAAAACCACAGCTTTGAGATAGCGGCAATAGCGGTTGGCGCAAATTACAAGGATGCCGGAGTTGGCGAAGCGGTTGTCACTTTTTTGATGGAAAAGGCAAAAAAAATGAAGGCAAAAAAAGTTTTTCTCTTAACAACCCAAACCTCCGACTGGTTCTACGCGCTGGGCTTCAAAGATGGTTCTGTAGAGGATTTGCCTCCGTCAAAAAAAGGGCTTTACAATAAAGAGAGAAATTCAAAGGTGATGGTGATGAGTGTTTAAGTGGCTCCAAGCGGACTTGAACCGCTGACGCACGGATTTTCAGTCCGACGCTCTACCAACTGAGCTACAGAGCCAAGGTCTTAAAATATAGCAATTTTTTCGCGGTTTGTCAAGGCGTTTAGTCAACGCTTATCAACTCTTTTATAACCTCGTCTATATGCGAAAACATCTTGATTTCCAAGCCGTTCTTGACCACATCCGGCAAGTCTTCCACATTTTTTTGATTATCCTTTGGCAAAATCAGTTTTTTTACGCCGGAATTCAAAGCCGCAAGGGATTTTTCCTTTAAGCCACCAATTGCAATTAAACGCCCCACCAAACTGACTTCGCCCGTAAACGCTATAAAAGGCGATATCTGCTTGCCAGTGAACACAGACAGCATAGCTATGGTGATTGCAATGCCCGCGGAAGGGCCGTCTTTTGGAGTTGCTCCTTCTGGAAAATGCAGGTGAATATCAGTTCTGCGGAATTTTTCCTCTGGAATTTTGTGCTTTTTGGCCCTCTCCCTCACCAAAGAAAGAGCTATCTGAGCGGATTCCTTCATCACATCGCCCAAATGCCCCGTGAGCTGCAATTTTCCCTTGCCGGGCAACAACACGCACTCTATGTGCAGAACATCCCCGCCAACCGGAGTCCAAGCAAGCCCGGTAGTGACGCCAGCACGCTTTTCGTCAATTAAGCGAGGCCCAGCAAAATCCGGGACACCGAGGTAAATGGAAAGCTGCTTTACAGAAATCTGCGGCAAGAATTTTTTGTTTGAAACCAACTCCATCGCACGCTTGCGAGCCATAGCCTCCAGCTTCCTCTCCAACTCCCTAACACCAGCTTCCCTTGTGTATTCACGCAAAATCCCGTTTATGGCGGAATCCGTAACCTTGAACTGCTTTGCTGTTAGCGAATTTTGTTTCAGAATTTTTGGAATTAAAAAATCACGGGCTATATGCTCTTTTTCAAAATGGAGGTAACCCGGTATGCGAACAATTTCCATTCTGTCGTAAAGAGGGGCAGGAATTCCGTCTGGGGTGTTGGCAGTCGCCACGAAAAATACCCTTGAAAGGTCTATGCCCACTTCAATAAAATGGTCGGTGAATTCCGTGTTTATCTCCGGGTCTAGAACTTCCAAAATCGCGCTTGCCGGGTCGCCTCTGAAATCCCTTGACATTTTATCAACTTCGTCTAGCAAAATCAAAGGGTTCATACTTTTGGCTTTGCGAAGAGCTTGCACTATTCGCCCCGGCATTGAACCTATATAGGTGCGGCGATGCCCGCGTATTTCCGCATCGTCGTGAACTCCGCCAAGAGAAATGCGAGCTAAATTTCTGTTCATAGCATTGGCTATGGACATTGCAAGTGTTGTTTTGCCAACGCCCGGCGGCCCAACCAAGCACAGAATAGGGCTTTTCACATCTTTGTTTTTAAGTTTTTCCGCAATTTGCAAAACAGCTATGTATTCTAAAATCCTCTCCTTTACCTTCTCCAAGCCAAAGTGCTTTGAGTTGAGGTTTTCCGTTGCTCTTTTTATGTCCAAAACATCTTCGGTATAAATGCCAAACGGGAGAGCTAGCAACCAATCTATGTAGTTGCGAACCACGGTATATTCGGGGTTCATAGGGTTCAGAAGTTTTAAGCGAGACATTTCTTCGTCAAATTTTTCTTTGATGGCGAGCGGAAATCTCTGCTCTTTTGCTTTTTTTGAAAAACTTTCGCTGTCCTGGTCGTTTACGTTTATCTCATCCAATTCCCTTTGAAGCTGGGAGATTTGCTCTTGAAGCATATATTCCCTTTGGGAACGTTGCATTTTTATTTCAACCTGTTGCCTGTTGAGCGATATAATTCTATGAACTTCCATAGCGGTGTTCACAGCCAAGTCTATTTTTGAATACATCTCTTCCAAAGAAGTACATTCTAAAATGCTCTGGTGCTCATCATCGGGTATTCTCAAAAAACTATGAGCTATCATACAACGTTCTTCGGGAGGTATGCCTTTCAATATATCTCTTATGTTTTCCGGCAGATTTTGTTGAGTTTTTGTGTATTGCTCCATTGAAACGAGCAGATTTTCCGCAAGCGATTTTGAGAGTTTTTTGTCTTTGAATTCCAGAAAACGCGGCTTTGCAAAAGCACTGAAATACTTGCCGCCCTCTTTTTCCTGCAAAGAGAGCTTGGTAACTTCAACGGGCAAAATTCCAAATAGATTTACCAAGAGCAAATTATTCGGAGTCCCGGAAATTCCCTTTACAAAAGCCAAAATGCCAACTGAGTATAGCTCGTCTTCATTTGGTATCTCTGCATCTTTGTTTTTTTGCAGCAGGCAAATCACAAAGCCTTTGGAATCGTCTATGTGCCTAAGGGCGTTTAAGGTTATTTGCCTATCAAAAGAAAGCCTTGTTCCCATTCGCGGGAACATTACGAATTTATGTAAAGGAACAACGGGAAAACTATTGTCAAATTCAGGTTTTGGGAATTGTGCATCTTCCTTGCTGACTGTTGTTTCGGATTTTGCTTGCATTAAACTTGCCTCTTGCTTTTGGCAAGCGTATTTTGAACGATGTTGGCATCTATTTTCAAAACTGCTTGCTCACGATATTTTGGAACTTCAAACATATAAGGCATTAAGATTTTTTCCATCACTGAACGGAGACCACGTGCCCCTGTTTTTTGCTCAAGCGTTTTTTTGACTATTGCGGTTAAAGCATCATCCGTGAAAGAAAGCTCTATCCCGTCCATCGCAAAAAGTTTGGCGTATTGTTTTACAAGAGCATTCTGCGGTTTGGTCAAAATGCTCAAAAGTGCCTCTTCATCTAACTCGTCAAGGCTAACTATAACAGGCAGCCTGCCAACCAATTCAGGGAGAAGCCCGTAGCTTATCAAATCCTCCGGTTCGCATTTGCCGAGTACCTCGCCCAGCTTGCTCTCGTTCTTTAATATAATTTCTGCGCCAAATCCCATTCCTCCGCCGGAATTTACACGCTTTGAAATCACCTTGTCCAAAGTTTCAAACGCGCCGCCGCACACGAATAAAATATTGCGGGTATTTATGTGAACCAAATTCTGCTCTGGATGCTTGCGGCCACCCTTTGGAGGAATGGCGGAAACCGTTCCCTCTAAAATTTTTAGCAAACCCTGCTGAACGCCTTCGCCAGAAACGTCTCTGGTAATTGAAGGGTTGGCGGATTTGCGGGCAATTTTATCCAGTTCGTCTATAAAAACAATGCCTTTTTCCGCCGCTTGAATATTGTAATCCGCCGCTTGAAAAAGACGGACCAAAATGCTATCTACATCTTCGCCAACATAACCGACTTCGGTTAAAACGGTGGCGTCTGCTATGGTGAATGGAACTTGCAAAAAACGGGCTAGGGTTTGCGCCAAAAGCGTTTTGCCAGAACCAGTTGGCCCAACAAAAAGAACGTTTGATTTTTCTATCTCAACAGATGGAGAAAATTTTTGGGAGTTTCCAAGATAGAGCCTTTTGTAATGGTTATACACAGCCACGCAAAGCGCAACTTTAGCCGCTTCTTGCCCTATCACAAATTTATCCAAATGATTTTTTAATTCTATAGGCGAAGGCAAATAGAAATCCATTTGCTCGCTCTGAGCGGATTGTGGCTGTGCAGCCTGTTTTTTGCCTTTGTCGGTCAAAATCATATTGTGACAAGTTTGGATGCACCTATTGCATATAGCCGTGCCTTCAGGCCCTGTTACCAATCTCTCCACTTCTTCTATGTTTGCTCCGCAAAAACTGCAAGAGGCTAGACTCTTTTTCACTTCTTTTCCTTTGGTTTGAATACTTCGTCTATAATGCCGAACTCCAGAGCTTCCTGCGGAGTTAGGTAAAAATCGCGGTCAGTTTTTTGCTTTATTTCCTCTGTGCTTTTTCCCGTGTGCTTAGACACTATGTCGTTTAATTTATCACGGGTGTTTATCACCTCTTTTGCGTGGATTTGAATGTCTGAGCTTTGCCCTTTTGCGTAGCCTTTTGGCTGGTGCAGCATTATGCGTGAGTGTGGGAGCGCAAATCTTTTGCCCTTTGTGCCAGCCGCGAGTATAATAGCCGCCATTGAAGAAGCCTCGCCTATGCAAATTGTCACAACCTCCGAGCGAATGTGCTGGATGGTATCGTAAATGGCAAGCCCGCTTGAGATATATCCGCCGGGGCTGTTGATGTATATGGTTACATCCTTTTGCGGATTTTCGTATTCCAAGTAGATGAGCTGTGCCATTATTACATTGGCAACCTCATCGTTTATGGGAGCGCCTAAAAAAATTATGCGCTCTTTGAGCAGGCGTGAATATATGTCAAAAGCGCGCTCGCCTCTGCCAGTGTCTTCAAAAATGCTTGGGATAATCATATACTCTCCTTTTCCGGCAGGCTTTCGCCTATTAATATATTTTGCGCAAGTTCATATTTGAGAGCCTCGCGAATTTTGTTTATTTGCCCTGTTTTACGCATTCTATCTTTAACAGAAGCAAAATCCATCCTTGCTGAATCCGCTATTTCCTGCACTCTTGCGTCCACTTGGGCTTGTGTTGGCTTTAGCGATTCCTGCTCAACTATAGCGTGCAATATGCGTTCTTCTTGAATAGCGCGGCTAATTTCGGGGCGCATAGCATTCAACTGCTCTTCGGAGACGGTTATTTCTTCCTCTTCTTCTCCTTCTTGATGCTGATGGTTGTGATGGTGACGTTGCAGATTTTTCTGTGCTGTATATTTAATTTGCTCTTCTAAAACAGGAAATGGATTTTTTTCTATTAACTTGTCAAAAGCTTCTTTGAGCGCAATTTCACGGTTTCTCTGCTGCTTGCTTTTTAGAATATCATCCATTATTCTGCTCTTCAAATCCGCTTCATCTTCTGCGCCAACCCTTGAGAAAAATTCCTTGTCTTTGTTTGGCAGCTCAAGCTCGTAAACGCCTGATACTGAAATTGTGTAATCCACGGTTTTGCCTTTGAGTTCTGAGCCGGGGTGGTCTTCGGGGTAATGGATGGTGAATTCCTTATTTTCGCCTGCGCTCAAACCTGCCAAGGCTTTTTTTAGTTCTATGAGGGTTATATCATCGCTTATCTCAATCTCAAAATTGGGATTAGGCGGCAGGGGTTTCTCTTCTCCGTCTATAATCTGCTTTAGGTAGCTGCCTTTTATAACATCGTCTGGTTTAGACGGGCGGCTCACCAGAACCTCTTTTGCAAATCTTTTGCGTAGCCCTTCAAGCACATCGGTTATCTCTTCTTCCGAAACAACAGAGTCGGAGACTTTAACCCCAAGTTCTTTGTAATCTTGTACTACAAGGGGCTTGTTAAGCGTAATGGAGAGTTTGTAAACCAAGTCTTGCCCGCGTTCGGCTCTAAGTTCCCCAAATTCGGCAGGAGCTGCTATTTCCAGCTTCTCATCGGTTTTCCAGGTTTCAACTATTTTTTCAAATTCGTTTTTCAAGTCGTTATTCACAACTTTGTCCACGGTTTCTTGATACACTTCATTGCCAAAGCGGGATACAAAAAGCTGTTTAGGAACTTGCCCAGGTTTGAAACCCTTCATAGACACTTGCTTGCGAAATTCGCTTATGCTTTTTTCAAAGAGTTTTTCCATTTCGCTAAAGGAAACGGTGAATTCAACTGAGCGGTGATTGTCGTCAGTTATGCTTATATTGGTTTTGCAGTCTAAAGCCAAGGTTTTCTCCTAGTTAAAATGTAATGCGAAAGGGGGGAGTTGAACCCCCATACCTTGCGGTGCTAGATTCTAAGTCTAGTGCGTATGCCAATTCCGCCACTTTCGCAGTTAATAAGTATGGGATAATAAATGTAGTAAAATCGGTCAATACCGCAGATTAAAAACCAACCCAACGGCGGGCGTTAATAGCTATTCCGCCAAAGATAAGCCTCCAACCAGTTTTGTGCCCCCACGTCAACAACTGTTTGCAAAATGCAATAATATTCGTTTTTTTGGTCAAATTTGGCTGGTTTTTATTATATTTGTTTTTATGAAGAAAAATGTCAAGAAAAATGTTAGAAAAAAAGGATTGACGGCAGATGATGTCTGGGCAATGTTTGCAGAGGTCAGACTTATGCAGCAAGAAACCGACCGTATTATGAAAGAAAATGCCTTGGAAAGGAAAGAACGAGATAAGCAAGCGGATGAGCGAATGAAAAAACTTGATGAGCGGATTGGCTACGTAGGAGAAAAGCTTGGCGGTGTAAGCAATAACATAGGTCATCACGCGGAGCAATTTTTTCAAGATGTATTCAAGAGAAAGCTGGAATTTGGCAAGGTGAAATACGATGAGATGGTTTCAAATTTGACATATATAGATAAAGGTGTTAAAATAGAATTTGACATTGCTTTGCTAAACGGCGATTCCATAGCTCTAATAGAGGTAAAAAACCGCATACATCCTGATTTTGTGGATGCGCTTGCAGAGGAACGCATAGAGAACTTCAGAAAATTTTTCCCAAGATATAAAGATTACAGAGCCTATCTAGGCATAGCGGGTTTTTCTTTTAGCGATGAGGTTTTAGACAGAGCGGGTCGCTACGGCATAGGCATAGTAAAACAGGTAGGCGAAGGCATTGAAATAAAAGCGGACAATTTACGGGCATATTAGGCTTTTGACAATGCGCGAAAAATTCTCAACCTGCTATGCCTCTAAATTCAGGGCAGGCAAATGCCCTCTGAAAAAACAAGTGATGCTCTCCGCAGAGGAAAATGCCAAGAGAAAGGGCTTTTCAAGCGACCCTGTTGGCGACAAGGACGCGGAAATTGAAAGCGGGATTTTGCAAAAATACAAGGGGCGTTTGCTGGTTTTGGCTTCCGGCGAATGTGCATTGCATTGCAGGTTTTGCTTCCGGCGAAATATCAGGCAAAAAAAAATAGATGGCTTGCCGCAAAAACTCGCAAAAATCTTGGAAAGAGATAAAACCATAAAAGAGGTAATTCTAAGCGGCGGAGACCCATTGATGCTAAAAGATGGTGAACTCAGCTCCCTGCTCAATGTCATTCCAAAAAAAATAAACATCCGCATTCACAGCAGAATGCCAGTAGCAATGCCAAAGAGATTTTCTCCATTTTTATGGCGCTTATTCAAACGGCTTGGTTCTCGCTTGATTTTTGTGGCCCACGCAAACCACCCTAGCGAATTGGACGGGAAATCAAAAAAAATTTTCAAGCATTTAGGGGAATGCAAAGCGACCGTCTTAAACCAGAGCGTGCTCTTGAAAGGCGTGAACGATAATGCCAAAATTTTGGCGGAGCTTTCTGAGAAATTATTTTCGCAAGGGGTTTTGCCATATTATCTGCACCAGTTGGACCGTGCACGGGGAACGGCACATTTTGAAGTTCCGCAAAAAAGGGCAAAAGCCATTTTTGCAGAGCTTAAAGAACGGTTGCCGGGTTACCTTGTGCCAAGATTTGTAAAGGAAACAAAGGGCAAAAAATCAAAAACTTGGGTCGGCTAGCTGGCATATTTAGAAAAAGCTAGTAGAAAATATTCTGTGGCTGAGGATTTTGAAGTTAGGAAAAAGCTTTTGGATTTTTGTACCGTATTGTTCACTTATTATGCGGCTGTCTAGCAAAAGCAATGTCTGTTTTTTGTTTGAATGCAAAATTGCGGAATAAGCTCTGCGCAATGTTAGAGATGTTTCCGGCATTGTCACGAATATGAAGCCGTTTTTATCCTGCTCCTTTAAAATTTCCATTCTCCTCGAAATAACCGGTTCTTTGAGGTCGGGGAAGGGAAGCCTGGAAATCACTATGAGACTATTTTCCGGCAATTCCATTTCCTCCAGAGATTTTAACTCATCTGGAGTGCCTATTAAAATATTGCCAGCTTCTTTTGAGAAAAAACTTGCCAAATTGAAAAAATTGCCATCAACTCCTTGGAAAAAACAGGTTTTGCTTTGCAGGCTTTCATCTTTTTTAATCTCTGCTTGCAATTTTGAAATTGAAAACATATCTGTAAAGATGATGACATTGCGTTTGCTTTTGGAAATGATTTCGCACAGGATTTTTGTGAGCTCCTCTGAAAATTTTTCTTCGGCTGGTTTGGGCAAAAACTCCGCAGCGAAAACTTCGGGATATTCTTCTGGGGTTTTGCTTGTGAAAATTTTTGTTTTTACGTTTTTTCCAAACAATGCCAAGCGGTTGATTAAATAGTCAAAAGAGCCGTTTATACTGATGGCATCTGATGTGAAAAATGCGGATTTTAGAATAGGGTAGAGAGCTTTGCTCCATTTTGCGGATGAGTTTATAAGTTCTGCGCTAAATGTGAGTTGATGTGGATTGGAGGGGCAATCTATCCAATAAACATATTCGCTGTGTGAGGCGGCAAAAAAGAATGCAATGTCGCTTGAAATTCTTCTTATGTCAGATGCAAATTGCATACAGTCTTTTGCTTTGCCCATTTCATTTTTAGCGTAAAATTCGGAACTCGTTTGCTCTACGATTTCCAATAAGGCTTTCAAGGAATTTTGTGCTGGCTCTGGCGAAATTCCTGTTTCAGAGGATAAATTCTGATTATAGGCTATCCTGCGCTTTTTGTTTTTTTGGAAAAAGTCTTGAATATCCTTTATTAAAGTCAAAAATGATTTTTCGCTCTCTGCGGCCTGTTTTTCCCATTCCTTGCACCAGATATTCTGTTTGATAGCATTTCTAAGAGCATAAAAATAAAGATGCCGGCCAAAAGTTTTTTGGCTTTCTTGCGGGAGTTTATGGGCATCGTCGAAAATAATCTTTTCGCTGTGCGGCAAAAGCGCAAAGTCCATCTGCATATCTTGTAAAAACAGGCGATGCTGCACCAAAAGGAGATTGGAATTTTCAGATGTTTTTTTTGCTTTTTGAAAATGGCATTTTGAAAAATATTCGCACTTTTCGCCGAGGCAAGAACCCGCTTCGCAGGCGAGCTTTTTCCAGAGAATAGGATTGCGGTTGTAATGGAGAACCTCGTTTAAGTCCCCGTCTTTTGTTTTTTCCATCCAAGTCACTACGGCAAAAGAAAGCATACGCTCTTCTGCGGTTAAGTAAAGCTCTGGGTTATTTACGCAATTGTAAAATTTGCGCATACATACATAGCTAAATCTTTCCTTCAAAACAGAGGGACGAATTTTACCGCTTAAAAATGGCAGAATTGCCGGAATTTCCTTTTCCTGAAATTGCTTTAATTGTGCTTTGCTTGCAACGGTGATTAAAATTCTCTCATCTGTTTCGTCTGCTTGGAGCATAGCGGGGATTAAATAGCCGAGCGTTCTTCCAATTCCAGTTTCACCTTCCGTCATAGCAATTTGCTGTTTTGAACGGCTGTTTGCTTTTAAGGTTTCCTCAACAATTTTGCTGTAATCCAGTTGCCCCTTTCTGGGCGTAAAATTCAATTTTTCATAAATTTGAGATATATCAGGCATTTTGCTCTCCTAAAACAAAGGCTCGTATGGTGTGCCAAGCGCCATTTTTCTTAAATTTCCCTTAACCGAGCCGCTGCTCTTCTCCAGTTCCGCAAGCCCTAGCAAAAAGACTTTTCCGCAAGCCTCTGCATCTGGCAATGCTCTGTGCGAGGCGGAAACTTCAATGTTCAACTGCTTTATCAAATTCACCAATTTATGGCTTTCGTAAGTCCAGGCAGCTTGAGCTATGGCAAGCGAATCCCAAAAAACAAATTCTTGGTTTTTAAATCCATTCCTGCTCAGGGCAAGCGTAAAAAGCCTTGAATCAAAAGCCGCATTGTGCGCAACTATCGGCTCGCCGTTTATAAATTCCAAAATCTGTGGAGCAATTTCCTTAAAGGGTTTTGCCGAGTCCAATTCGTTTTGCGAAATACCCGTTAAATATTTGACAAAAGTTGAAATTTCTTTTTGCGGTTTTACCATAAAATCAATGCTATCGGTAACATTGCCATTTTCAAAACGGACAAGAGCGATATTTATAATCTCGTCCTTTTCTACGTCTAAGCCGGTGGTTTCTACATCTAATGCGATAAATTTCTGCGGAAGCATAGTGGGAATATAGCAAATTTTTCTACATTCTTTTTTATGTATTCCTTAAACCGTCTTGAAATGCAGTCTATGCAGGGTATCTTGCAATCGCCTTATATGGCTTGTGCTGTTGGGTTAGCGGATAAATATATGCAAAAAAACAAATTGCTAACTATAGAGGCTACCAAAAATGCTTTTGATGAAATTTATAGGATTTTGAATGAGTCTAAAAGCAGTGTAGATGATTTTTTGGCCGAGCGAAAGAGAGTTGGCGAAATAAAAGACGAAAAACAAGCATTAAAATCTATTGCTGGTAATTCTTTTTCAAAAATTATAGAATACGTATTTTTAAAAAATAAAATTATCGGCAACATTCGTCCAGACATTTTTATTACAAGTCAGAAATCAAAAGTTCCAAATTTCAAAGAAATTTCAACCATAAAAATGGGGGATGAAACCCAGAAACCAGACTGCGATTTGGTTATTTATTCGCTGAACAAAAATAACGCTTTAAAAAAATGTATGATACTTTCCCTAAAGACGTCTTTGCGAGAACGTGCGGGACAAACTTATAAATGGAAACTTTTAATGGAAATAGCAATTTCTTCAAAAACATTAAGGGAAAAATATGATATTCGGTATGAAGCAAAAATAATGCCTTTGGTATGTTTTGCTACCGTAAATTTTTACAACGAGATAAATAACCCACAACAGCGAGGAATGTTTAAATTCTTTGATAAAGCTTTTATAGCAAAAAATATAAATTCTAATTTTATTTGCAAACTATCAACGTTACCGAATTTTGTAAATGAGAAATTATGAAATACCAAGTTATTAGAAATAAAAAATACGATTATATAGGGCAGAGTTACAACAGCCTTTACCCGAATTTGCACAGATACCCAGCTACGATGCTTCCACAGATAGGCGTAGATATACTTAAAGAATTTAAAGCTACAAAAGGTGTTTTGCTTGACCCTTATTGCGGTTCAGGTTCTTCTTTTGCAAGCGGTTTGGAATGCGGAATAAAAAAAATGCAAGGTTTTGACATAAATCCTCTTGCGGTGTTGATTTCAAAAGTCAAATTTACAAAGGTTAATATAAAGCATTTGCAAGAAACA
>Ga0268262_10003806_pt1 | contig 16032 bp, 15 predicted proteins | sample TergutNc150P3_FD_190354 | JGI IMG/M metagenome (GOLD analysis project Ga0268262, IMG submission 190354) | Nasutitermes corniger P3 segment gut microbial community from laboratory colony in Florida, USA - Nc150 P3 (SPAdes) (version 2) | ecosystem: Host-associated > Arthropoda: Insects >... | reverse complement strand
AACGTCAGAATGAATGGGCGGCTTTCCCGGACCAGCCTTACTTTACTACCATAGCCCGCTTTCCTTCACAGGATTATTTACAGTTTTTTAGTGAATAAAACAGCGACAAATTTTGGTTTACTAGAAACAGTCCACGCATCCCTGTATACTTAGGCATTACAATATCTTCCATCGGAGTAGTTTTGAGCAAAAAACGGTTGTCGGTACTGGTTCTTGTCTTTTTTCCCCTCCTGGCAACTGCGGCTGAAACGATAACCCTTACGCTGGACGATGCCGTCAGGCTGGCGCTGGACAATAGTATCAATTTGAAAAAGAGCGCTATTGATCTTGCCAAAGCAGGATACTCGGCGAGCCACCTCTGGTCTGAGATTTTTCCAGGTTTTAGCCTTGGTACGAGTTTCACCTTCCTCCCGCAAACTCCGCTTGTAACCGAACCTGGTTTTCAATACAGAGACAACGCGCTCTCTTACTCGGTTGACTTCAGGATTTCACTTCCACTGAATCCCTCACTTTATTCATCGATGAAGAACATTGAATTGGCCTATAGAATGCAGCTTCTTTCGTATGAAAACGCCTCAAAGCAACTGGAGATTCAGGTGATAAAGAGATTCTTAAATTTAATCACAATGAACGCGAACATCTCTAATATGCAGGGAAGTCTCGACCTTGCGTTGCAAAAAATGAACAACGACAGGATCGCCAGAGCAAACGGTCTTTTGAGCGAACTGGACTGGCTGAATTCCCAGCTCAGCGCGGAGACCGCCCGCTACAATCTGCTCAATGTTCAGAACTCGTATAAAAATTCCCTTGGTGAATTCCTTGCCCTTTTGGGTATAGATGACGGCACGAACGTAATTCTCAACGGTACTGTTGAGATTGCCAAACTGAACTTGGATCCTGAAAAGCTGATTTTGGAGCATCTCCCAAAAAGGCCGGACATAGTGGCTCAGCGGCAAACTATTGAAAGGCTTGAGTTAGCCAAAAACATCACCACCAATAACTTACGCTCGCCTTCCCTGACTCTTTCAACCCAGTGGCGGGGCGGTGCAACTGGTTTTAGCGCCCCTTTTACAGACAGTATTTCAGGCAGTCTGAGTTTAAGCATTCCTATTGATTCCTGGATTCCGGGGACAAAGCAAAATCAAAACGTCAGGGCGGCGGACAACGAGATCGAAAAGGCAAAACTGGAGTTGCAAAATACAGAAACCCAGGCAAAGACCCAAATACGCTCGCTTGTATCAAACCTTAACAGCAGGTGGGAGAGCCTTGAGATTGCGCGCCTTCGTGTATCAATTGCCCAGCGCACCGTAGACGCTGCTAATATAGGTTTCAGAAACGGCACGGTGGAATTCAAGGGACTTGAAGACAGGCGCAGTGATCTAAGCAATGCCAGCCAGCGGCTTTTGGAGGAAGAATTAACCTACCAATCCCTGCTTTTGGATCTTGCCGCCGCGCTGAACGTGGAATGGAGATCGCTGACCGGACAGCCTGCCAGCGGCGTTTCAAGGAGCCAGCAGTGAAAAAAAGTATTGGCAGTATAATCGTAACGACTGTTATAATTGGCCTGATTTTGACCTTTGTGGGTCTTGGGGCCTATACGGTGATTCAGCAGAGGCGGCCTACTTCCAGAATACCTTCGCTAGCGCGAATGTCGGGCGTGGGGACGCAAGTAGCCGGAGGGAACCAGCGGAACGCCTCGGCAGTGCGAGTAACGCCGGTGGTGCGGGATACGATAGAAAACAGCGTGGTACTAAACGGCGACGTGCTGGCTGTAAACCAGGTTTCTATTTTTCCCACAGTAGCGGGAAAGATAACCAGAACAAATTACCAGGTTGGTGACAGGATAAGACAGGGAGCGGTAGTTGCCGTGGTAGATCCATCGCGTCCCGGCCAGGTTTATTCGGAGAGCCCTGTGGTGAGTACAATCGGCGGGACGGTTTTGCAGGCGCCGGTACGCAGGGGAGACACAGTTTCAACCCAGACCGCTGTATTAGTCGTGGGCGATCTTTCAACCCTGATGGTCGAAACCTTTGTGCCGGAAAGGTTCAGCAGCGCCGCCCAGCGCGGGCTTAAAGCACAGGTTTTCCTTCAGGCGTTTCCCGGCGAGGCTTTTGAGGCTACCGTGCAGGAAGTCAGCCCGGTGCTGGATCCCGCAAGCAGAACCGTGCGAATACGCCTGGGTTTTACAGGCGGGACGGATCAAAGAATCAAAGCGGGAATGTACGCGGCGGTAAGCCTTGTGACCAATTTCCGCCGGGATGTACCGGTAATTCCCCGCGTGTCGGTAATCAACACTTACGGGTCATGGATCGTGTTTACCGTGGATGACAGAAATATCGCGACGCGCAGGGTGATTACGCTTGGGCTTGAAAACGAGAACTATGTTGAAGTTTTGGACGGGATTGAAGTGGGGGATAGAGTAGTCAGCGCCGGTCAGAATTTTCTGACAGACGGCGATCCTGTCCGAATAGTGGAATGAGGCGCCGATGAATATTGCCGAATATTCGGTTAAGCACCCGGTGACAATTATCATGCTCTTTGCCCTGGTAATAGGCATGGCTGTTACCATAGTTCCAAATCTGGCGGTAGATCTTTTTCCGACTACTCAAAATCCGGTTATTTCGGTTTCGGTGCGCTATGCCGGAGCGGGACCTGCGGACGTTGAAAAGAACGTAACCGAACGCCTTGAGAGGGCGCTTGCAGGCTCACGAAACCTTGTCAATATGACAAGTTATTCACAGTTTGAAAGCTGTTCTGTTAATCTTCAATTCGCCTTCGGTACGGACATGGACAGGGCGGCGACTGAAACCCAGAACATCGTAAGCCGCCTTGCCAATTCCCTGCCGGACGGAGCTGATACTCCTGTTGTTAGGCGCTATGATATGTCCACTTCGTCCATCATGCGCCTGTCGGTCAGGGGCAACTATCCTCCCGATCAATTGAGAATTTTTGCGGAAGACGAAATCCAATCGCAAATAGAAAGGATTGAAGGGGTCGCCATAGCGGATGTGACTGGCGGAACTACCCAGGTGGTCAGGGTAGCGGTATCGTTGAACCGGCTGGCGGCTTTTAACCTTACCCTGTCGGATGTAAGCAACGCCCTTAGGGGACAAAATATACTTGCCGGCGGCGGGAACCTACTAAGGGGAACCAGGGAATACCAGATCATGACTCAAGAGGAGCTGGTCAGCCTGAATCAGATAAAGCGGCTTGTGGTAAAAACAATCAACATGGGCGCTATAGGCCCCAGCCAGCCAAACCGCTCCCAGGTGGTCAGGCTGGAGGACATCGCCGACATAAGCCTCGCTTACAACGAAAACGCCGCGCGGGTTTACAACAACGGGCAGAGCGGGGTCTACATCCAGATTACCGGCGAGGCTAACAGTAACCAGGTGCAGGTGTCCGGCCGTGTAAGGGCGGCTTTGGCCGGAATTAACAATAAACTGCCGCAGGGTATTACCCTGGAAGTGCTGTCGGATAATACCACCATGATCACGGCAACTTTGGATCAGGTATATAAAAACGCCATTCAGGGGGCGGTTTTAGCCATGCTGGTTCTTTTTGTTTTTCTTAGGAATATAAAGGGAACCATGATTATCGGCCTTGCTATTCCCATATCCATTCTGCTTACTTTAATGTTCATGGCTATTTTTGGTTTTACCCTGAACCTCCTGACTTTGACCGGCCTTGTCATGGGTTTGGGCATGACCGTTGACGGCTCAATTGTCATACTTGAAAACATCCATAGTTACCGCCAGCGCGGCGCGAAACCGGAAATTGCGGCGATACTTGGAAGCAGGGAAATGCTCAGGGCTATCATTGCTTCATCCGCGACCACACTTTGCGTGTTTATTTCCCCAATGATTTACAAGAACCAGCTTGAGATGATAGGGCAATTTGCCAGTGATTTGATTTTTACGGTGGTTATTTCCCTGGCCTGCTCGCTTGCCGTTGCGGTTACCATCGTACCCAGCCTTTGCGGCAGTATCTTAAAACTGGACACAAGAAAACAAAAACCCCTGAAAAACCGCCTGCTCAGAGCTATTGATAACGCGTCTGAGGCGGTTTTAGTCGCCACGGAAAACGGCTACAAAAGGGCGCTGGGTTACTGCCTTTCGCACCGGTTTCTGATAGTAACCCTTGCCATTGTGATTCTGCTGTTTTCCCTGCTGCAGTTCAGCTCCATCGGGATGAATATGTATTTCCGGGGCACAGTCGATGACAACGTGAACATCAACGTCTCAATGCCTCTTGGCACTACCATTAATGAAACGGAAAAAATTCTTTTTCAACTGGAAGAAGTAATTAAAGAAAAGATAGAAGGATACAACAACGTCATTCTTACCGCAAGGCGAAGCGGGTCGGGCAGCATTCAGATTACGCTTCCCGAGCCAACCAAACAGATCGATAATCCCGAAACCATTATCAATAAATTGACGCCTTATACCAGTTCCATACCGGGAGCGAGGGTAAGCTTTCGGGCAGGCCGTTTTATGGCTTCAAGTACCCCGATGGAAATTTCGCTTACTTCCAGAAACTACGATGCCATAATGGAAACCGCCAATGAAATCGTTCACATTCTTGAGCGCCATCTTCCTGAAATCGAGAACCCGGCGGTAAACATAGATGAAGGGGCGCCTCAGTTGGTCGTCAATATAGATCGCGACAGGGCAGCCGCCCTGGGAGTGTCGCTGTCCTCTATCGCTTCGGAGATTCGCGCCGCCATGGACGGAACCACCGCCGCAACCGTGAGCATGGGAGACCGGCTTGTAAGCGTAAGGGTTCAGTTGCGCGAGGAAGACCGCACCGGCATTCCGAACCTGGACGCGATCTCCGTTGTCAGCAGAAACGGCTCAAGGATCTCCCTGTCCAACGTTACTGAAATTGTTGAAAGCCGCGCGCCGACTTCCATACGCCGCGAGAAGCAGGAACGCGTCATCCGCGTGACGGGAGGGCTTCCCGCGGGAATTGCCGCAAGCGAAATGCAGAAGCGGCTTGAAGCAACGGTGAAGGAATACCTTGTTCCCCGCGAAGGCGTAACGGTCAGTTTTTTGGGAGAGGCCGCGGAGATTCAACGCTACTACGGGCGTTACGTTCTGATAGTAATTACCGCGATCTTTCTTGTTTTCAGCGTCATGGCCAGTCAGTTTGAATCTTTTGTTGATCCGTTTATTATTTTCTTTACGATTCCAATGCTTTTTATCGGCGTCATCTGGATATACAAGTTCAGTGGTGAACCGATGTCCATGTTCTCGATAGTCGGGGTCATTGCCCTTGTGGGAGTTGTGGTGAACAACGGCATCATTCTGGTGGACTATACCAACACCCTAAGGTCGCGCGGTCTTACTGTACGGGAAGCCTGCCTTGAAGCCGGACGCAGCCGCCTGCGCCCTATTTTGATGACCAGCTTAACTACCATCCTGGGAATGTTCCCTATCGCTTTCCTCACCGGCACCGGAGCGGAATCCATTCAGCCAATAGGTAAAACTTTTGTCGGCGGTCTTACGGTCAGCACTTTGATGACTCTTTTTGTTATCCCGGCAGTGTACTCGCTTGTGAATAACAGGCATGACAAGAAAATGGCGCGGTTGGCAGGATAAATTTTTTGGAATTTCATCTCACAGAGGACACAAAGAACACAGAGTTTTAGGCTTAATTTGTAAATCCCGATGTGCCTTCAATATTATTATAATTTAAAGGCTGAGAAATTAAAGAAATTTTTTTTGTTTCCCTTTGTGTCCTCTGTGAGCTTTGTGCCTTTGTGAGATAGAAATTTTAGGAAGCTTCTTAAGTAGATGATGTTTTGGTAGCATAGTTTATTGGGAAAATACAATGTGGAAATTGTTCTAATTGTTGTCAATTTAATAAAGCCTTCTTTTGCTTCTCAATATACCTATCTTTAGTTGCAGACAAATTTACGAAGCGTTGTTTGAGCAGGGCTTTTTCTATGGCGTCTATGCCGGGAGCACGTAGAATGTTTCTAAGCCTTGTTTTATGCCCGATGCAGGCCGTGTGGAAAGCGTCTTTTGGAAAACCTCTTACACGGTATTTGCCGCTGTGGGGGTAGGTTTTTTCGGCTGTTTTGTAACCGGGTTCCTCAACGGCCTGGAGCGCAAGGAAAGCGTCATCAAAACTTTGGATGGCTTGCGTTAGGCTGCTAAAGGTGTCCTTGTCTGATTTATCGCAGAGTTGAAGTTCCTGAGATATGAAGGCATACTCAGCAAGAATCATATTATGGGGGTCAGTGGAAACTTGGGCTTCATGAAATGTGATCAGAGCATCGGCTATGCCTGTTTCGTAAGAAATGCGTCCTTCCCGTTCCTTTCCCTGAATGGCAAAACCCTTGCGGCCTGCGTCTATGTTTACTACTGATTCATTTATGTTATCTACTAAGCCAGTCTTGTCCAAATTCAGCCTCTGCCTCCGATAGATTCCAGCCGCCGTTTATTAAGTAATCCACACCCATTTTCTCTTTCATTATTTTTGCCAGAAACGGTGGCATAGGGATTGATCTAGTAAGGCGGCTATATCCTTCTCTATCTCCGGCTTGTAATAATAAACATGCCTTGTTTGAAATGGCGAGTTTTTCATCAAGGGTCATGGTTTTGGCTTGTGGCATTGGTTTCTCCTTAATTATATTATATTTGCTTTCCATAGCATCCTGCAAGACAGCCATATGACTTGCCCCTTACATCAACAATGTATATAGTAAGTAAAAGAGAATCGGAGGGTAGGATAGCGGCTATTCCGCCTGGTTTGGGACCAGGATGTCGGGGGTTCAAATCCCCCCCTTCCGAAAAATTTCATTGCAAATAAGTCCAGTAAAATAATTTATCAAGCAGACTATCGTTTTTTGGGACGGCGTTAGGCGCCCAGTGCTCTGAATCTTCAACAAAGGCGCTTTTGTCTATAGCCATACTGCCCCTGATATACGCCAGTTCATGCCTGGCGGACGGAACCGCAATGCCCTGTAGCGGAATGACGTGCACTCCCAGTTTTTTGCTTGTCCCGTTTTTTGCCCATGATGAGGGAACTGCCAGAGACAGGGCTTGCTCCAGTTTGTTGGCCGTTTCCAGAATTGCCTCCTGTTGATCCGTGTCTGTTGTGATGAGTTCCCTTATTGCCGCGGTTTTTTTTGTAAAATCAAAAATATCAATATACATATCCGAAGGAAATGAAGTAAAGAAATAGCTTTCCACGTTGTGAAATATTTGTTTCAGAACGGCGTTTTTGGCCGGTTCGTCAGCTATCGCTTCGGCAACCGCGCCGGAAAAATCGTTAAACCGCGAAAAAAGGTTTTTAATTTGAGGTAATTGTATTTGCGATATAGTCGCGTTATTTAGCGAGGCGTAATGTTCGCTGAACTGATTTTGAATTGTGTTGCCAAGATCGGAAATGGAATAGTTTTTTTTGCCTATAAAACCGTTAAACAAAGCCGTATAGTCCCAGCCTGTTGACATTATTTCGCCTTCAGAGCTGACAAAAAGCCTGGCGTCATTTCTAATCTGATAAGCTACTTCCAACAGCGCGCCGTAGCAGGTGTCGAAAGCAATTACCGAAAGACCCTTGCCCGCGACCGCTCTTCCGAATGACGGCAAAGACATGTACTGCCTTTGGCTGTCATCAAACGCGACGGCTTTAACCGGCTCAGGAAGAAACTCATTGTTGACGCCGCCCCGCCATCCTGTTCCATGTCCCCATATGAAAAGGGCGTATTGTTCAGCCGGATAAGCGCGCTTGGCGAAGTTAATGAGGCTTGATAAAACCAGGGGGTCTGAAGTATTCAGCTCGGTCTCTGTGTTTTTTTGCAGGCCAAGCTCAGGGCAATCAATGCGCGGAGAGCGTATTGTTGGAGTCAGCCCGGCTGGGTCAGATTTAATTTCGAAAAGCCGCGTGTCGCTCCAATTGCCGTTGGTCATATCATAGCTGTTGTGGCGATCCAGAAGAACCAGGATTGAAATGGGGGCCGCGCCGTAATTCACCGCTTCAAGTTCGTTGAAGTCCGCGATAGCGGCGGCTTCCAGATCGTTATCCGCCGCCATATAAATAATGAAAGTCCACTTTCGCTTTTCGGAAGAACCCTGCGAGTCTTTCACCAGATCGTCATGGTTATTTGTCCCCTGTATATCATTTATAATTCCAAATTGGCAACTGACGGTAAGCGCAAAAACTAAAAATAAGAGCGTTATGTTTTTCATTTTCTTACCTCACCCTGTACTTTCCGTATGTATCCTGCCAGATAGTCCCGTCAATGTAATGTATTTCCGAGATATAAAAGAAATCAATTAAATATGGTTCGGTTGGGGCGATATAAATATGCCTGTCAAGCGAGATGCCTATTTCCTTGTTTTCTCCAGGGGCAAGGAAGTCGTACTTTGTTATCTCAAACTTGTTGCTTCCGATAAACGGGCTTGACTGACCCTTTGCGTCAAAAAGCATGAAACAAATTTTTATCTTTTCAATGTGTCCTTCTCCGTTGTTCAAAAGCTTAAATACAATGCCCGCGTATTTAAAGCAATTGATGCGCTCGTTTATTTCAACCACCGGCTTTGTCAAAACAAACGGCGGTATTTCCGAAGGCGTAGCAGGCGGCATATCGGCAATTATCCAGGTAGGACTTTCGCAAGCCATGAATAATGTTACCGCAAGCAATAACAATATCGTTTTGCCTTGTTTAATTTTCATTTCGTATCTCCTTTATCGCAGACAGGAATTTATGGACATAATGATCTTTTGAACCCAGATTAACCGCGTCTTCCAGAAACGAAGCCGCCTTTTTAAGATTGTTTTGTCTGAATAAGACAGCCGCGTAATAAAAAAGCGTCTCAATGTTGTTTTTGTCGATTTGATAGGCCCTTTCCGCAAGTTCTTCGGCTAAAGTAAGGTTATTGGCGGTCAGGGCTTCGTCAGTCAATGCCAGAAGCTGGTTTTGTGAAGGGACCCTGATATATATAATTTGCCCTCTTTCTTTAATCTCTACTTCGCCATTGTAGTTTTCAAAACCATTTTTTAATCCGCTGATTTTATGGCTTCCAAGTGGAACCTTTAACAGCGTAAACCTGCCGTTTATATCTGTACTGCCAAAATACCTTTCGCCCAATGCAACCTCATAGTTAAAAACGGGCCTGTTTGAAAAATCGTATACCATGCCGTTAATATCCGCAGTTTTAAAGCCGAATTCCGCGGTTTTGCAGGACAGGGATGAAAGAGCAATAAAAATAATGAATGCCAGAAAATCGTATTTTCTATTAGTCATAGCTTCCTCCGACAACTATTTTCTTTGTGCTTGCGTCATGGTAAAAAACCATTTGCCCGGATGAGTCTTTAATTGAGCCTACAAGAGTATTTTTTGGCTTTGTCTCAATTGTTTTATTGTCTGGCGATAGAATTTTTATAACTTCCTCCTTATAGCCAAAAGCGATTGGGATTTTGCCTTTTTCGTTTCCAGGACTGTAAGCGTGATTTGCTTCGCCTGACCGGGATAAAGAAACATTTACCGTAAAAAGGCTGTAATCATTGGCGATTGATACGTCCAGTCTCTTAATACTTAGCGAATATTCGTTACAGGAAGCGGAGATAGTTTCCAGTGAACTTATAAGGTTCCTGTCTTTCGCGGTATATGAAATTGTATAAGAGTTTTTTCCGTTATGGCCGCTCGGCAGAATTTCAAAACTTATTGAAACTTTCTGTTGTCTCAGCAGATTTGACAGGTCGTCAACCAACTGGATGGTTGAGCTTTGAGAAGAGAAGGCATTCGCGTTAAACAACGCATAGCCTTTCCCAGCCTGGTTTAATTGAATTGTTACAAAGGGTTTTCCTTCGTTATATTTAATTTCCTGTATATCAAGCAAAGATAGAAATTCGTAGCGATTGCAAATCTCGTAAATTTTAGTTAAATCTATTCCCTGCATTTGTATTTCCATGATGGGATCAGCGTCTTCATCGTACTTCCAATGCGTCATTATGCCTTTTGCCTCAACAATGTCGCATGAAAATTTTTCCAGTATTTCAATCGCGGACGGAATATACCTGGTTTCGGCAATTGCTTCAACAGGCAGATCCAGGCAAATTGGCTCTTTAGTGCTTTTCGCGGCAAGGGCAAAGACAAGCGACAAAAGCATTATTGCCAGGATGCCTATGCTCAACGTTGTTATGCCCCGCCGCTGTTCGTTTTCGGTGAATAAACCATACCAGGGCGGAATGGCCTTTAGCGCCGCTTCCTGGTCAGGAATGCCGTCTTTCTTTTCAATTTCCAGCGGGAATGAAACGGGCTTGTTATTTTCGCTGTCAAACCCTATCTGTTCGTCGTCAATGGTGTTGATTCCGTTGCTTGCAAAGTCCTTTTTTCGTACCGCAATCGCCGTATTGGTAAAGAACGCCGCCCTCTTATTTAGGATTCTGTATTCGTTAAAAGTTTCCCTGTCCATGACAGTGACCATGATCCATTGCGAATTGTTAAGAACAAGGTACTGCCAGTCAAAGACAGAAGCTTCCGAAAACGCCGGATGAAGCTTCTGCAGCTGTTCATAAACAAATTGATGGACAAACTTTCTTTTAAGATCGTCCGGGGCGGAAATGAAATACACCTCGTGGTCTTTTCGCGGAATTATTATCTTTTTCATGGCTTGCACAACCCTAAAATTTCGATGCGCTCCCCAGCGATAATACACGCCGCTTTGAACGCGTATAATTCATTGTCTTTTTTTAACTCGGTAATCTCGCAGCTCTGCAGCTCTTTTGCGACGCTTACGGTTTCTTTCCATTTCTCCATATTCCGGTAGGGCTTGGCGCATTCCTTTCTGAAAGAGTCCGCGATAAATTGAATAGTATGCGCCGCATGATATTCTGACGCGGCCTTTCTCCATTCATTGAAGGCCGGTAAAAAAATTTGAGAAAATCCAAGCAGGAATAAGCTTAAAATAACCAGCGCTAGAACAACATTAATTAAATTCATAATTCCTTATTATCTCCCAGTTTGAAAGCTCAATGTCGCGAATAACGCTTGCCCTGTATTTATGGGCAAATTGTTTTGTTGATATTATTCGCGGTACCAATGACAGAGTAATTAGCGACAGTACGATTATAAAAACCAATGCTGTAATTACAGCGTTACCCTTGTCAGTCCCACGAATGAATTTCAGCATTCGCTTCCTCTCCTCCGGCTTTTCCGTCAGCGCCGTAAGACGTAATGGTAAACGGCAAATTCTTTTCGCCTGGATTTTTGTAAACAAAATCATTTCCCCAGGGATCTTTCGGTATCTGCCTGTCAACGTAGGGCCCGTTCCAGCTTGACGGGATCGGAGACAGGATTGGCTTTTCCCACAATGCCTGCAAGCTCTGGGCTTCGGTGGGAAACTGGCCGCAGTCCAAAAGGTACGATTGCAGGGCAAGCCTGAAAGTTTCAATCTGATTCCGGCACGCGGCTATTCTGGCCTTTTCAACGTACTTAATCGCGGAAAATCCAACCGCCGCCGAGAGTATGAGAATAATCGTGATTGTTACTATCGTTTCTATAAACGTGAATCCCTTATCTTTTTTTAGAACCAGTTTCAAAATCATAAGACGCCTCCCGCATAACTTAATATTGGTAAAATAACTGTTACCATGATGATGAGCACATAAAAACCAACCAACACGATCACCGCAGGCTCAATGAGCTTTGCCGCGGCTTCGCGTACCTTGCTTTCCTTTCGCAAATAGTAATCCCTTATGTGTGTGCTTATTTCATTTAAATTGCCGTTTATATCCGCAATGGAAAGCCATCCCAGCACATAGGGAGAAAAACACCGTGTTTTTTTGAAAGCCTCTGAAAACGAAACGCCCGATACTATGTCCTTTTTTATTTTTACGAGAGCTGTGCCGTATTTTGTATGTCCCAGACTGACAATGCATTGTGAAAGCGCATCCGTAAGCGCAATGTTGCCTTTCATTAAAAAATCAAGGAGATAAAATATCCTTGACTCAGGCGTTTCATCGTTGAAAATTTTGAAATACACATAAAAGAGGGTTCCGCCGCCCAGCAGTAAAACAAGTCCCGCCAGGCCAATGCCTGTTTTTGCGTCTTCAATAACACGGGCCGAAAGAAGGCCCGCTGAAATAAACAGCGGCATTCCTTTCAGGATTATTCCCACAGTCCCCGCGACAGCTAAAAGCACTATTGCCGCGGGATATATCAATATATTCAACAGGTTTTCTTTTGCCCTCTGTTTTCTCTGCAAATCTGAAGCAATCCGTTCCAGCACCGCTTCAATGCTTCCTGTTAATTCCGCGGCAGAAATCAACGTGATGTATAGCGGCTCGAAAAACACTTTTCCTTCCCTGACGATCTTCAGGCTTTCTGAAAGCCCCTTTCCTTTTTTCATTGTCGCAAGCAAAGAGACGGCGCTTTCCCTAATCGGCCTTTCTATGCCTTCACGCGCAAGGACACCCAGCGCGTCAAGAAGGCCAGTCTTGCCTTTGAGTAGCGCTAGCAGTAGCTCGGTGAAACGCAGGGTGGCGCTTCTGCTTTTCATAAGCGCCCTCCAAGCTCGCGCCTGATTTCAGCTTCGGTTGTCAGTCCGGACGAGACTTTTTCTTCCGCGTCGTCGTATAGCGTTCTAAAACGCGTTTCTTGCAAATGGGCTCTTAATTGTTCAATTACGATCCCACCGGCAATCATGTCTTGTAGTTTGAGGTCAACGGCAATAAACTCCGCGATGGCTGTTCTGCCAATGTAACCTGTATTTGAACAACGGGCGCAGCCTTCTCCCGTACACCCCTTGCAGACTTTTCTGATTAAGCGCTGGGCAATTACCGCCTTTAAAACCGCCGCCACCATATAAGGCGGTATTCCCATGTTTTGCAGACGGTACACCGCTTCTATAGAATTATTTGTGTGCAGGGTCGCGAAAACCAAATGCCCTGTCAAAGCGGCCCTGATCGCGAGCTCGGCGGTTTCGATGTCTCGAATTTCGCCAATCATAATTACGTCGGGATCCTGCCTGAAAATCCGGCGAAGCAAAGCGTCAAAGCTCAGTCCCAATTCTTCGTTCACCTGTATTTGAATGATTCCGGGAATGCGGTATTCAACCGGATCTTCTATTGAAATTATTTTTGTGCTTTTGATGTCGAGTTCTTTAAGCAATGCCGCAAGTGTGGTCGTCTTGCCGGAACCGGTTGGGCCGGTTACGAGAATCAGCCCCGACTTTACAGCGAGGATGCTCTGCAAATAGCTGGAATAGTCGGCGGAAAAACCCAGAGAATCAAGGCTGAAAGGCGAATCCGAGCGGTTCAGAAGCCGCAATACAATTGACTCGCCCCAGACAGTGGGTATCGTGGATATTCTGACATCAAGCGAATAGGAATCGGTCTTGACATCTATGTGCCCGTCCTGGGGCCTGCGGTTTTCAAGAACGTTCAGATTCGCGAGGATCTTTAGCCGCGCCGAAACCGCTATTGCCCGTTCCTGGCTGATTTTTTTTACGGTAACAAGTAAGCCGTCAATACGAAGCCTGACCGCGCTTTCACTCGCGCCGGATTCGATATGTATGTCCGAAGCCCTCTTGGAAATTGCCTCCAGAAAAATGCTGTTAAGCAAATTAACAACCGGCGCGTCGTCCGCCACCTGATCAATTATTGACTCGCGGCTATCGCGTATAGCTTCGGATGAAGAGCCCTCATTTGGCTGATCTTCCGAGAATAGTTGCGACAATTTAAGGTTGAAAGCTTCTGTATCAAGTTCCTGGAAAACGCATTGCCATTCGGCGTAAGCTTTCTTTACCCGTGTTTTTAATATTGCGTCGTTTGCGTTGAGCATCCCAAAAAAAATTGTTTTGTCTTCAAAGCGGATAATTATTATTCCGTTTGCGGCGCAAAACGCGGGGGTAATGGAGGGAGCCTTCATTTGCCCTCCATATAGGGTTCAACAAAGCGGCTGTAAATTGAAGCGGTCTTTAAGCCGCTAACGGTGTACTCATCGTTGGCAATATCAACATGGGGCACAAGGTAAATTATCATTTGCGAGTTTTCGGTTGAAGCGTTCCTGCTTTTGAAAAGCCAGCCCAGCAGGGGGATTTTTGAAAGCAGCGGGGTTCGCTGTTCAACGATGCTGGAATCGTTTTGCCTCAGCCCTGTCAATACAACCGTCTCGCCTGATCTTGCGCGAACCTGGGTTGTTAAAAGCCGCTCTGACGTGGGCGGCGGATTTCCGATGGCGGAAGAAACCTCGGCTCCGCGCTTTGACACCGACGCCGTCACAGTTGTAGTAATCATTCCGTCACCGGAAACCCAGCCTTTTATTTCCAGCACCAAACCCGAAACGATTTCCCTGGTAATGCCGGTATAAATCTGCTTGCCAGTATCAGGGTCAATGTTGGAATCACGGTAACGGTAGGTATTGGTATTCTGAAATTTTATTTCCTGCCCCGAAAGGCCAAAGAGCGTTGTATCGGCAAACACATTCGCCTGATTGTCGGATATGGCAAGGTTCAGCTTTGCCGCGAATTGATAGCCGAATACGGTTATGATGTCAAAATTCAAATTGAGCAGATTTCCCAGTTGTCCGGTAACCATTGTTCTGTCGCCTGGCCGGATGAACCTTGCTTCCGCCTGGGCGCTCCAGTTTAAGTTGCTGCCTTCCTGCACCTGTATAATAAACAGATCATAGCGGATGCGCGGCTGGGGGCGGTCAATAATTTCCAAATCTTTAAGAAACAATTCCCTTCGTTCATCGCTTCCCAGGAAAAAGAAGGTGTTCCCGTCACCAGCGTCAACAATATCTTCCGGTTGGGCTGTAGGCGGCAAAGATCTAAATAAATCCGCCGTCTTTATAAATTTAAGCCTGATAGCCTCGCGGTGTTTCGGCAAATCAATCGCCGAAATATAGCCGCGTATGTCATCCGCTGTTTTCTCGCTGACCAGAGCAAGGAAGTTATTGCTGCCTGACAGCGAGACGGTTTGCACGCCCGCAAAGCGGCTTTGAACGAGCGGTAAAATCTCCGCTGTTCGATGGTAAAGCACCTCAAAAGATTGCCAGGTTTTCCCTTCGTTCTTTAGCGAAGCAATAATTTCACTTTGCTGAAGCGGGAAAATATAAAACATATCCCCAATCTCTTTGTACTCGCCCCCTCCCTGCTCCAAGATTATCTTTAAGGTTTCATTAAATCCCCTGCCGGAAAATTTTGTCCTTTCTATCATTTGATCGGAACGTATAAAGGAAAGGTACTCCCGCCCTGCTGCCTGAAACAGCCTGTTAAGCGCTTCGCCTATTCCGGTGCGTTCAATCTCAACATCAAAAAGCCCGTCATTTTCATTGATGTTAATTGAAGAAGCGCCACCAAACGCGACAGAACCAAAAGGCGCGGCGCTTGCTTTTTTGATATGTATATAGTTGCCTGCGGCTTCTACGGTATAGTCGTAGAAAGGCTTCATGTACAATTCCACAGCTTCCTGAGGAGTTCCTGTTTCCAAATGTACGGACAGGCGCGTTTCCGGGAGTATATCCCTTAAAATGGTAGCGCTGGTTTTGCGGCTAAGCTTGTCCGTCAGCTGAGAAGCGGTCGCGTCCAGGGAATCAATGACAATGAGCTCGTTATTAGTCGTAATTTTAATTTTTGAGACAATCCAGACCGCATCTGTTTTCTCAACAAACAAACGGCTTGTTAATAGGAACGAATCGAACGCCTGTTCAAAACTTGCGCCGTTATACTGGAAACTCGCTGTCCCCGTTACCGTATCATCGCCAATGATGGAAATACCCGCGTAAGAGGAAAACGCGTATAATATTTCCCGAATCTGCTGATCGACAAAATCGAAACTAATGAGCTGGCTTCTCCTGCTTTGCCCATGCAGGGCAAAGCAGGAAAATGTAAAGAGTATTATTATCAGCTTTATTCGCTTCATGCCTATATACTGCACGGGGATTTGTTTTGCTTTGATTTTTTGAAAAAATTTTGAAAATTTTGAGCTTATTTTTAAAATAACTATATCTTAAAAATTTTTACCACTAACCACACGAACAAAATAGCCCTATTACTGCAAAGAACTATGCGTGAT
>Ga0268262_10003805_pt1:0-15000 | contig 16034 bp, 12 predicted proteins | sample TergutNc150P3_FD_190354 | JGI IMG/M metagenome (GOLD analysis project Ga0268262, IMG submission 190354) | Nasutitermes corniger P3 segment gut microbial community from laboratory colony in Florida, USA - Nc150 P3 (SPAdes) (version 2) | ecosystem: Host-associated > Arthropoda: Insects >... | reverse complement strand
GGCTTTCGCCCATTGCGGAATATTCTTAGCTGCTGCCTCCCGTAGGAGTCTGGGCCGTATCTCAGTCCCAGTGTGGCCGTTCACCCTCTCAGGCCGGCTACCCATCATCGCCTTGGTGGGCCTTTGCCCCGCCAACTAGCTAATGGGACGCGGGCCCATCTTAAGGCGGGGCCAAAGCCCCTTTCCCCGCCAGGCCATGGCCCGGCGGCATTATTCGGTATTACCCGCTATTTCTAGCGGCTGTCCCCATCCTCAAGGTAGGTCGCCCACGCGTTACTCACCAGTCCGCCGCTCTAGGGCGCATTGCTGCGCCTTGCCGCCCGACTTGCATGCTTAAGACGCGCCGCCAGCGTTCGTTCTGAGCCAGGATCAAACTCTCCATAATATTGCTCATCCGGCCCGAAGGCCGGGTGATTTATGCTTTAGGCCCATTTGTACGCTAAGATAATAACGCTCACGCGTTGTTACCTTTTAGGAGTTTCACTTCGTGAAACCCCATTGCTGTCCGCCGTCTAAACGAACAGCTTGGCTGCTCTCCTTCCCTATGTTGCCAAAGAACATTCGGACTACTGTCCGTAGCCTCCTAAACCAGAGGTTTGAAGACCATACTATAACAATTATCCGTCTGTCAAGCCCTGGGAGCCTGTGGGCTCCAAAAGGCTTAAAGATAGATATTCTGCCTTGTGAATTACACCGTCTTTAAGTTATTGTGCTTAATCAATAGACTTCAAAAAAATCGGTGAAAATTGCTCCGTTTAACTTATAAACGGCAACAAAATTGGTTCGTGGAAAATGACCAAAGAAAATAACCAAAGGTCAGAACCACAAATAATATACATATAGCGTAAAAAAAGATCAATAGCCTTTCGCGCTTTTTTTCGAAAATGTTTACTTTTTTCAGAACTCGTTAAAAACCGTAGATTCCGGCGTATTTGGATTCTATATAGTCCAAAAAGGGCTCGGCTGAAAGGCTTTTTCCGGTTACGATTTTTAAAAGTTCGGATGGATCTTTCCGGCATCCCCAGATATAAATCGTATCTCTTAACCAATCCCTGACAGGGGCAAAATTTCCCTGAGCAATTTGCGTCTCCGCGCCAGGTATGTCTGATCTAAGTTTTTCCCAGAACTGAAGACCGTAAAGATTCCCAAGGGCGTAACTGGGAAAGTACCCAAACGAGCCCATTGACCAGTGTACGTCTTGCAACACGCCCTGGGCGTCGGTTTCCGGCTCGACTCCAAGCAATTCTTTCATCTTTTCCCGCCATGCCTCCGGAAGCTTCGCGGGATCAAGCGAACCCTGGAAGAGTTCACTTTCAATTTCAAACCTGACGATAATATGGAGGCTGTAACTCACTTCATCAGCTTCAATGCGGATAAGAGAAGGCTCAACAAGGTTAATTGCCCGATAAAAATCTTCAGCTGTAAACGCTGACAGCGGACCCGGAAAATAGGAACACAGTACAGGATACATCGCTTCCCAAAAGGCACGGCTGCGCCCAATGACATTTTCCCACAGCCTCGATTGGGACTCGTGAATGCCCATGGAAGCCCCATCGGCAAGGCTGGAAAGGCGGAGTTCTTCCGGGAAACCCATCTCGTAAAAAGCGTGGCCAGCTTCGTGGATAGTGGAAAAAATATTGGACTGAACCTGTCGTTCCAAATAGCGGGTGGTTATGCGTATATCGTCAGAACCCAGCGTGGTGGTAAAGGGATGGGCTGAAACATCCAGCCGCCCCCTGCTTGTATCAAAATTAAGGCGTTTTAACAGATCCCGGCTGAAAGAGGTTTGTTTCTCAACATCAAATTCCTGGTCCAGAAAGGAATTGTCCGGCTGCGGCCTTGAAGAGATCTTCTCGAGTAACTCTCCAAGCTTTTTACCCAGGGGCGTAAAAACTTCGCTAATAGCCTTTACGCCCATACCCTTTTCGTAAATATCCAAAAGACCGTCGTATGGATTATCGCTATAACCCCAATAAATAGCGCGCTGCCTGGAAAAATCGATCATTTTTACCAGATGAGGCAAAAAAGCGGAAAAGTCATTGTCCCGCCGCGCGGCTACCCAGGCGGCCTGGGAAAGCCCCTCGGCACGGGCGGCTGCCGATACAAAATCCACAGGTAGCTTCACCGCGCGATCGTAATTACGGCGCAGGACTTTGAGGAAATCCCGCTCCATCTCCGGCAGCTTTTCGTCGCCACAGGGGTTTTCCGTCGAAGAACCCAACTCAGATAGCAGCCGCCCGGTTTCAGGCGAGGTCAGCTTTTCGTGCGCTATGCCTTCAAGCAGGGCCAGTTGCTCTGAACGCTCCTGCACCCCCTTTTCCGGAAGGTAGGTCTCCTGATCCCATTGCAGAACCGACGCCGCCCTTTCCAGATAAAGGCTTTCCCTGTCTATTGAATGCAGCTTTTCCAGTAATTCAGATGAATTCATAGTAACTCCCCTATTAGCTTTTAAATAAAGTTATACTCATGTTAAGGCTTTGTCAAAAGTAGTAATTTTCATTACACTATGGACAGAGGGTTTACTATGGGAATGATACAAACTGAAATTACATTAAGAAACGTATTAGATGAAAGCAAAGCAAGAGAAGGGCTAATTAGGGAACAAGAAATACGATCAATCACAGTGACCGCTGTGGTAGATACAGGCGCGGCATCCCTGGTTATCAGCGAAAATCTTCGTGAAAAACTTGGCCTTCGTATTGTGGAAGAACGGAGCGTCAAACTGGCCGATGGCAGGCGGACAGCCTGCAAGCTAACTGAAGCAGTGGAAGTCCATTGGAAGGATCGTCACTGGCCTTGCGCAGCAGTAGTAATACCAAACGCGGAAACTGTTTTATTGGGTGCAATCCCCCTTGAAGGCATGGATTTGATGATCAACCCAAAAACTCAGGAACTGGTTGGAGTCCACGGCGATACCGTGGAATACATGGTTTTCTGATGAAAGATCGCCTTTCCTGGCAGGAAGAGAGCCGGAAAACCGTATTCATTTGCCCGATTTTCGATGTAGAGGAGCGCATTTGCCTTTCTCCGAACAATGAAGTGAAAACATTCTCGGTTCTGGACACATCAGACTGGGCTATTGTGATACCGGTGCTGGAAACGGAAAAGGGCAGCAGATTCGTTATGGTCAGACAATGGCGGCACGGCGCACAGGAACTGAGCCTTGAATTCCCCGGCGGGGTTTTTGAAAAGGGCGAAAACGCTGAAACAGCAGCGGCCAGAGAACTAAAGGAAGAAACCGGATACAGCGCAGGAAAAGTTCAAAAACTGGGGCAATTCAACCCCAATCCGGCCATTATGTCCAACAGGGTACATTTTTTCCTTGCTACAGAATTAAATTCCCCTACCGGCCAACAACTGGATGAAGATGAATATGTAGATATTGAAATCCATGCCGTAGAAGAAGTCCTCCACGGCATGGGAAAGCCGCCATTCATCCACGCCCTTATGGGCACGGCAATGACCCTCTACCTGAAAAACAGCCAAACATAAGCACAGCAGCAGAAACTCACATTCCCGTTTATAAAAGAGGTAAATATGTCCTGGTTGGATCCCACATACCCTGCCTGGTTTCTCCCATTATACTTGGAATATCCAAAACCATTCCTGGTTCGATAAGATCCGGGTTATTGCTATCGGGCATCATGGACTTGTTCATTTCATATAGGATCTTCCACTTTGAGGGATCATTATACACCCAGGGGCGGCCCGCTATATTCCAAAGGCAGTCCTTAAAAGTACTCCATGTCCGCACCGTATACTGAGCGGGAAGCGGATCCGCCATCTCTGTTCCCACCATTCCGATACCGGAAAGGGCTGCCATGACACGGTTCGCCGCTTCAATGGCGTAATCCCAGCTTTCCGCCAGCCTGAAAGAGCGGGCTTCGCCGTAAGCGGCTTGAGCCTCCTTGTACTCATCCGGGTACCTTGAGGCGGCGTTTATGGAAGCGGCATATTCCAGCCTTAGGCCGGCGGCGTAAATTGCTTTGTCGACTTCCCCTATTCTTAGCCTTAACCTTACATAGGCGTCTGAAAGCTCGGCATAGCGAATTGCCTCTTCGGAATATCTGATGGAACTGTCGTAATCCCCTTCAGCATAAGACAGCCTCGCCAAATTATTCAGGCGCAGGCTTTCCATGTAATAAGTATTATTCCGGATAGCCAGAGGGATATTCGATCCGGTTTCCTGAGCCACGGCTATCGATAAACTACCAACTAAAAATACCAGAATTATCGGGTTGTATTTCATCTCACACCCCCTTGCAAAATCAGTTCAGCATTTCTGGCGGTTTCATCGCTTTCCGCCGCTTTTTGATCTGCCCGCCTTATGGCATCTTCGGCTGCATGTTGCCTGTCCAGGACCAGTTGGCTGGTCTTTCTAAAAATGAGCAAACATTCCTCATAAAGCGGGGCGGCCTCTTCGTACCTTTGCTCACTGTAAGCCGTATTAGCCCGGTTAAAAAGGGCTTCTGCGGAATTAAATTCCTGCCGGACAGCTGTATGGGCTTTAAGGTCAATGGCTGTTTGGCGCTCAGTTGACGCGCCAAGAACCAAATAAGTGATCCAGGCGACATTGGCGGTTTCCTTTGCGCCGGAATAATCCTCTGCAAGCCATCTATCAATGGCATCCAGGCCAACATCATCCGCCTGCGAAAGGAAATCAGGGAACAACACTTCAGCCCTTTCCAGGATTGTCTCCCTCAAATCATACGCATCCCGCGCGGTTTTAAGAGCCGAAAACATCGTCAGGGCTTTGGTCGCGCCAAGCTTTGCGCCAGGGTAATCTTCTGCATCCCATTTTGCAATGGCATCCAGGCCAACAGTATCTGCCTGTAACAGAGCATCGGGAACCAATTCCTCGGCTCTCTCCGCGACCTCTTCTCTCAGGTAATAGGCATCAATCCCGTCCTTGAGGGCGGTATACATTGCCAGGGCTGTATCGGCACCGGCTTTTGCGCTGGTATAATCCTTTGCATCCCATTTATCAATGGCATCCAGGCCAATGGTATCTGCAGTTAAAAGGTAGTCGGGAACTAATTCCTCAGCCTTCTCCGCGATCCCTTCCCTTACATTATAAGCAACAACCCCGTCTCTTAGGGCGAGGTACATAGACAGGGCGTCATCAGCAGAAGCTTTCGCGCCGTAGTAATCCTTCGCCTGATATTTTGCATCGGCGTCATCAAAAGCATTATCCGCCTCAAGGAGATAATCTGGAACCAGCTCCCCGGCGCCGGCATTAATAGCCGCATTGCGGACATCGTTTAATTCCCCGGCTTTCTTCTGGTAATACTGGGTATAGGTTTTGGCGACCAGGGCATCATAAGCATCCGCCGCCCTTGTATAACGCGCCGCGGATTCCTGTGCGCCATCCCTTGTGGATGTGTTTTTTTGCTGTTCCGCCTGGTTGAACAAAGACTCCGCGGATTCCCAGTCAGACGGGAAGAAAGAAGACGCATCAAAATCGACTGCCAGTTTCCGGGCGGCTGCCGCCCTTGCGGCCGCATCATTCAGGCTGTTCAATGTCGATTGATCAGGGGTTGTACTCGGAGGAGGAGGGGTTACGGATGGAGCAGGGCTCGGCACCTCCGTTACGGTCTGTGCAGGCGGAGGCGAAGGCGGAGCCCCGGCGCAGGAAACCGCGATAAAAACAGCCGCCAAGCTCAATAAGATTAACCAAATCCACTTTTTCTTCATAAGCGACTCCTCCAAGCTTCTAAATATATAAAAGTATAACACCACCATCATAGTGAAACAATGGCTATTCTGGTCAACTCATCACATCTTTCGTTGTATTTGTTGCCGGCGTGGCCTTTAACCCAAACCCAGCTTACGGAAAAAAGCCCGGCCAAAGCTTCCAGGCGCTGCCATAGCTCCTTATTTTTCACCGGCTTTTTACCGCTGGTTTTCCATTCCTTTTTCTTCCATTCCGGCAACCAAATGGAAATTCCCTTCTGAACATACTGGGAATCGGTGTAAACCGCGATTTTTTCTCCTTTCTCTTCCTCCGGAGAGAGGGTTTCCAGAGCCGCGATAACCGCCTGGAGTTCCATTCTATTGTTGGTTGTTAGCTTTTCCGCGCCGCATTTTTCAGAAACAAGAACGCCGTCCCTGATGATTACATAGGCCCAGCCGCCTGGCCCCGGATTTCCCGAGCAGCCGCCATCTGTGTAGATTTCCATGCAGGCTCCTCCTGCTTTCCCATCATGCCTGGTTTTTTATCTCATGTCAAATTTCTTTCCAAATCCCCCTTGCCCAAATTATGCCAATTTAGTAACCTTATTTCGATTCAGTATGTATGTATTAAAAAGCCCTTGGATTCAACCTCCCATTCGGGAGTTAAATATTTATAATAGACCGGGTTCTCAAGCGCCAAGACAGGAATAAAGCTATGAGAAGCCGGGAATAAACGGACTATAGTCCGGAGGAGAGTAATTATTATGGCGAAACAGCTTATTTTCAACGAGGAAGCCCGCCGGAGATTGTTGTCGGGGGTTGAGCAGATTTCCCAGGCAGTCAAGGTTACCCTGGGCCCAAAAGGACGCAATGTCCTTCTTGACAAGAAATTCGGCGCTCCCACAGTCACAAAGGACGGGGTTTCGGTGGCAAAAGAAGTTGAACTGGCAGACCCTTTTGAAAACATGGGCGCCCAGCTTCTAAAAGAAGTGGCCACAAAAACCAACGATGTGGCCGGCGACGGTACAACCACCGCTACGGTTCTGGCCTATTCCATGGTTAAGGAAGGGCTTAAATCGGTTGCCGCGGGCATGACCCCTCTGGAGCTTAAGCGCGGCATGGATAAGGCCGTACTAATCGCGGTAGAAGAAATCAAGAAGAATTCCAAGAAGATCAACGAAAAGGAAGAAATTTCCCACGTTGCCTCGGTTTCAGCCAATAACGACAGCGAGATAGGCAACACCATTGCCGACGCGATGGAAAAAGTAGGGAAGGACGGGGTCATCACCGTTGAGGAATCCAAAACCATGGACACCACCATTGAGTTTGTGGAAGGCATGCAGTTTGACCGCGGCTACATTTCAGCTTATTTCGTCACGGATCGCGACACCATGACTACTGTCTACGAAGACGTGTACATCCTGATCCACGATAAGAAAATTTCAGGCATGAAGGACATGCTTCCCCTGCTGGAAAAAGTCGCCCAGAGCGGAAAGCCCTTTCTTATCATCGCCGAGGACGTGGACGGCGAAGCCCTCTCTACCCTGGTTGTGAACAGCCTCCGCGGTACCCTGCGGGCTTGCGCGGTAAAAGCGCCCGGCTTTGGCGACCGCCGCAAGGCAATGCTGGAAGACATCGCCATTCTTACAGGTGGCGAAGTTATCTCCGAAGAATTGGGGCTTAAACTTGAAAACACGGACATTTCCCAGCTCGGCAAGGCCAAAACCGTAAAGATCGACAAAGACAACACCACCATCATTAACGGCGCGGGCAAGCAGAAGGAAATCCAGGACAGGATCGCCCAGATAAAGGCGCAAATTGAGGAAACCACCAGCGACTACGACAAAGAAAAACTCCACGAAAGGCTTGCCAAGCTCGCTGGCGGCGTGGCGGTGATTAATGTGGGAGCTGCTACCGAAGTAGAGCTGAAAGAGAAGAAACACCGCGTCGAGGACGCCCTGTCCGCCACGCGTGCCGCTATTGATGAAGGCATAGTTTCAGGCGGCGAAATTGCCCTGATTCAGGCAGCCATCGCGTTGGAAAAGGCCGACACCTCAGCCCTCTCGGATGATGAAAAAGTGGGCTTTAAAATCGTGAAGCGCGCCCTTGAAGAACCTATCCGCCAGATCGCCGAAAATGCCGGCCTTGACGGTGCCGTTGTCGCCGAGAAAGCCAAAAACGAAAAGAAAGGCATCGGCTTTGACGCGGCAAAGATGGAATGGGTAGACATGATAAAAGCGGGCATCATCGACCCCGCCAAGGTTACCCGCTCCGCCCTGCAGAACGCCGCTTCCGTGGCCAGCCTGCTCCTCCTCACCGAATGCGCCATCACCGACCTCCCCGAAAAGAAAGAAGCCCCGGCAATGCCTGGCGGCGGGATGGGCGGGATGGGAGGAATGGACTACTAGTTCGCTTCCGGCTGATAAACAGTGATTTAAGGCCGTCAGTCCACTTGAAACAAGTGGATTGACGGTTTTTTTATTGCTTATGCGCCCATCCCGCCGCCTTGCCCCTTCGGATTTTAAGACATCGTAAAAATCCGAAGGGTGTAAAAGTCGGTAATGTAATCATACCAGAAAATGCATCAACAGGTAAAAACGCGGCATGGGAGGAATGGACTACTGATAAAACCGCTTCGCGGTTTTATCTTGGCAGTTTATGGCTACGCCATAAACTGCAGGGCTTTATAGAAACAGTTTTATGATCCTGGACTTTATAAAAAGGCCGCCTGAAAGGGCGGCTTTTTTATTCTAAAACTGTTTTCAATGACGCTTTAACCGACGGGTTTTCCGTGTTGATGTATTTTATTTCGTTAGCGTATTCTCTTTTTACACCTGAAACAAATTCATCAGCCCATGACGGAGCCAATACTTTTATTTCATCAAAATCAAGGGTTATGGATTCGTCTGCTTTTAGTTCTTTGAAAACATAAGCTTTGGCCATCAGAAAAGCTTCACGGCCGGCAGGGCGGGATAGTAGAATATCGCCGAAATTGCTTACTTTTATATCCATGATTATGTTGCTCCAGTAAAGCTTAAAATCGCAAGGCAGCCTGTTATTGAAGGCGTTTTTTCAATAAATTTTACCTGCTGCTTATCTATCAAACAAGAACCATCACCAGACAGGAAATATAAATGCCAATTATTTTGTTGAATTGTTTCAGAAACAAACTTCAGTCCGTTTCCCCTCTGTTCAGGAGACCTTCCGGAAATTCTTTTAGTAAATGCTATCTCTACCGCTTCTAAATCAGAAGCAATTTCAGGTAAAACAGATAGTAATGATCGCCTTACACCCATTCCAAAATCGGCAAGCACTACATATTCCTGCTTGTAAGATAAATTGCAATAGACGCCGCCCGGGAAGTCTTTTTCAAAAATAAAATTATGATCAAAAGTGTTATTGCCTATTTCTCCAATGATAGCCGCTTCAAGGTATTTTTTGGTTTCTATAATGTAGCTTTGCAGCCTTGCAGTAAAAATATCACGAGTTTTTGAAAAATATTCACTATTTTCATTAAAGCCGCCTGCCATTTCTGAAATTGCTGAATCTATTATTGCTTCACTGATCATTAAGTGAAAATAGCGTTTTTAGACAAATTTAACAAGCTGGCGCGTACACACAAAAACGCCCCTCGAAAGGGGGCAAGAAGATCGCCCATTCCGATCTTCAACATGGTCAACCGTTGCCGGTTGCCTATACAATAATGTGGGTAGGGCCACAAACTAATAATACACCATGTTAAAGAATAAGGATAGCATCAAGCGCCATCGCTCAGAATGAATCCGTTTCATCAAATTCAGTATTTACCCACTCTCTCTGATTCCAGTTCGAAGAACCATACTTTCCACTAAACAAAGACTTTGTATACTCATACCTGCTGTTAAGGGTAAGAGCATCACTTCCGCCTGCAACTTCATTCATTCTATGAAGAACATCTATTGTCCCCAAATTATTGACTTTGCCATATACTATCTCAATTCTACGTGTTCTAATAGTACCTGTAAACGTTATCATGCCACTGCCTTTGTATTTTATAGCGTATTTTGAAACGCTATATGATCCCGGCGGGATTTTTAACGAATGAAACAACCCGCCAGATCCAAATTGCAGAAGATATGTTTCTTTGCCTGAAATTTCCTGTAAATAAATTACAAGGCCAGGTTCACCTGTAAAAGATGCAACAATCAGAGTTTGATTTTCACTATCTGATTCTTTTAGAGTAGCACAACCAACAACAAGCAAACAAATAATTAAGTATAAGAATAAGTACTTTTTTTTCATCCCAAATTCCTCCTGCCCTGCAAATTTTCATTTATGGTTTCGCTTACAGAATGGTAACATAAACTAATACGAATTATCAAGGCGGAAGTCGGAACGCTTACCTCGTTAATACAATAGCCAATGACATCCCAACCCTCCGTCAGATATAATCACATCAGACGGGAGGGAGCATGGCAAAAGAAGCCGCAATCGCCGAGGGCATGGCTGTAAAGCAGGAGCAAACTGCCATCCCCGTCGAAGTGGAATTCAGAAATGTAAAAACACTGCGGCTTACGGTTTACCCGCCGGATGGCAGGGTCAGGATTATCGCTCCTTTCAGAGCAAACCGTGAAGACATAAGAAAGTTTGCCGCCTCTAAAATCGCCTGGATAAATAAACAGCGGGCAAAATTCATAAATCATTCAAAGCTGACAGCTTCCCTAAAAAACCATGCCACTGTGTTTGTTTGGGGAGATCCGTGGGAGCTGGAAATAATTGAACGAAGGGGAAATCCCAAAATTGTTCTGGAAGACGGAATCATGAAAATGTATGTCCGCACAAATTCCACAAAAGCAAAATGGCAGGAATTCCTTGACAAATGGTACAGCAAAATCCTGAAGGAAGCCGCTCCTTTGATTATTGAAAAATGGGAAGGGCGGATAGGCATAGAGGTAAAAAAACTTTTTGTAAGGAAAATGAAAACGTGCTGGGGGAGCTGCAACAGCACAAGGCAGACATTAAGGCTGAATTCAGAACTGGCAAAAAGAAAGCGCGAGTGCCTTGAATATGTGATTGTTCACGAGATGCTCCATATTATTGAAAAAAGCCATAACCGTAAATTTTACAGTTTACTGAACAAATATATACCTACGTGGAAAATTATTCGCAAAAAAATGAATGCCGGGGAACTCTAAGGGAACCTCTAAAAACTTCAGTTTTTAGAGGTTCCCAAACTACTCGGTTCCCAAATTAACAACCGAATAATCAACAATTGTCCATACATCGTCTTTCTTTTCCACGTACCAGGTATAGCGTTTTTTCTCCGTGTAATTCCCCACCCTGAAATATTCCAGCACAGTTACTGTCCCTGTCTGCCCGTTATAAACCGTACGCTCAATAATAAAATTCATGGGAATAAGGGAAATGTCCCCGTCAATTACGGCATTTTGCAGATCCTGCCGGTAACGGGAAATCATCCTCCGGCGGCCTTCTTCAGACTCGGCATTGTACTGCCGCCTCCGGAAGGCATCGCGGGAAAGCATTGCTTCAAGGTCCAGGTAAAGGAAGAATTTTTCCCACTGGCTTTTCTGCCGGGCCGTCAGCAGGTAACTGACTACCTCGTCAGGGGGAAGTTTCTCGCGGACTAAAACCGCGTTGGTTTCAACATCCAGCTCCAGGGGAATGCCGCCCGGGCCCGGGATAAGAGCCGGGCGTATATTGAGCATAAGGCGGTTTGATTCCAGGATCATAGCCGCGGCCAGTATGGTTTCGCCAGATCTGATGCCGCTGGTTCCTAAAGACCATACTCCGGCGTTCTCAGACCTGACAGTGTGGTAAAGCTCCGGGTATATCCTTGCCTGAACCACGTATGTTCCGCTTTGCGTCAGGGCGGCGTAATTTTTAAGATCCTCGACAAAAGAAAAGGACTCCCCCGCTTCTATAGCGACTTCCCTGAAAAACACCTGCTGGCTCTGGCTCCGCTTGCGAACCAGGATATCCGCCGCGTCCACAATCCGGTTGCTGTTTGTCCTGACATCAAAATCTACCGAAAAAGCCCTCTCATCCGCCAGTTTGAACCTGTACGTGGAAGGGCTGTTATTTGTTACTGTCACCTGGATATAAATCGGGTCCTGTTCAAGGTAATATACGCGCTTGTCAAAATAACGGATGCTGAAATCAATCCCCGCCTCCGCCGCGGGAAGCATCGAAATCCCCAAAAAAACAAGCAGAACAAGCATTAACGGACGATAGTCCGGAGCGTTTTTCCGATTCACATTTTACTCCTACTTCTATATTATAATCGGTAAACTGAAATGAATACCTTATCCTTTCCTTTGCTAAAGGCAAAAATAGCGCGTTCTTCCGCTGCTATACGGACCATAAAGGCCCTGGAAAAAGGCGAATTCCCTTTACAGATAGAACACGCTGAGGGCGCTTTTCCGGGAATACTCATCTCCCTTATCCATACCGCCATAAAGGGAAAAATACTGGCTGTAGTCCCCACGGACGCCGAAGCTGCCCTGCTGGAACAGGACCTACAGAGCGCAGGTGTTCCCGTTTCAGTCTTTCCCTGGTGGGGCGGGATGCCTTACCGCGACATGACCTCCTCATCCGCTGTTTTCGGGGAAAGAATGCGCATTCTGGCAAGCCTGGCCTCAGGCGGAAGTGGAATCGTAATCGCGTCCGAACGCGCCTTCCTGACCCCACTGCCGCCGCCTGACTACATCAGGGGGCTTCTTGTTACCCTTAAGCCGGGAAATGCCATCGAAATCGGAAAAGAAAGCATGGATTTTGATCCGTCCACGCTTGCCGGGATCCTGGTTAGCTACGGCTACACCAGGGTTCCCAGGGTACAGTTACGGGGGGAATTCGCCCTGCGGGGAGAGGTTCTGGACATTCTAATGGGTGAGGAAAGCGAAGCATATCGAATCCTCTTCGATTTCGACAAGATTGAATCCATCAGGAGCTTTGACCCTCTGAGCCAGAGTGGAATTGAAAAAAAAGTGGAACTTGTCATTTATCCTTTTAAAGAGCTGGTCTGGACTGACGATCGCATCGAGGCGTTAAAGCGCAACCTTGAAAGCTTTGATGAGTTCCAGACAAACGGGAAAGAAATACTTGAAGAGCTGAAAGCCAGGCGGGTAATTAACGGCGAGGAATGCCTTTTTTCCCTGGCTTTTGAAAAGCCCGCCACGCTCGCGGATTATTTTTTACATTCCGTAGGTAAGAGCGAAGCGAAGGGCGAAGCCCTCGTTATCTACCTCGAACGAGAGCGGCTTGAAAACGCGCAGGAAAGCCTGGAAAGGGAATACAGCAGTTTATATTCCAAAATACGCAGGGACAGGGAAATCCCGCTTCCCAAACGAATACTTCTCAACTTCAATGAGCTTTCCTCTTCCATCTCCCGCAGCATTTCTTTTGCCTTGTTAAAAGGAAGTGTGGAAGAAAATACGTTGTGCATAAACGCCGCCTGCGATCCGCCAAGGAGTTTTTTCGGAAACGTGAATTACCTGAAGGAAGAATTCGCAGCTCTTAAAAAGCAGGGCTGGGATCTGGCGGTAGCCGCCGAATCCGACGCCCAGGCGGGGCGGATCGCGGAGCTTTTAAGGGACGAGGACGTCTTCGTGGGGGCGCTGCCATTCTCGTCCGGCTTTGCCCTGAGCGAAATCAAGTTCATGCTCATCCAGGAAAACGAGATCTTCGGCCGCAGACGCCGCCCGCCCAAATCACTTAAAACCGTGCGGAGCGCTGCAATCGACACCTTTGTGGAGTTAAACCCCGGCGACTACGTTGTCCATGTAAATTACGGCATCGGGCTTTTCAAAGGCATTGAGCGAATAAAGGCCCTGGGCCACGAAAGGGACTACATAAGCGTGGAGTACGCCGGGGAAGAAACGGTCTTTGTGCCAATTGAGCAGGTAAACCTGGTTCAGCGTTACATCGGTAACGAAGGCAGCCCTCCCCGGCTTGACATACTCGGTTCCAAAAGCTGGGAAAACCGCAAGGGCCGCGTTAAAAAATCCGTGGAGGACATAGCGGAAAAACTTCTCGCCCTTTATTCCAGGCGCCGTCAGTCGCAGGGCTTCGCCTTCCCGAAAGACACCGAATGGCAGACCATGTTTGAGGCGGCCTTCCCCTTTGAGGAAACTGAAGACCAGCTCCGCTGCGTGGAAGAGATCAAAGCCGACATGGAAAGCCCTCACCCCATGGACAGGCTAATCTGCGGGGATGTGGGTTTCGGAAAAACCGAAGTGGCTGTCCGCGCCTGCTTTAAGGCGATAATGGGAGGCAAGCAAATCGCGTTCCTTGCGCCCACAACAATCCTGGCGGAGCAGCATTATGAAAATTTCCAGGAAAGGTTCAGCCAGTTTCCGGTAAAGATCGCGATGCTCTCCCGCTTTGTGGATAAAAAAAGCGTCCGCAAGATTCTTGAAGAACTAAAAAACGGGGAAATCGATCTATTGGTTGGCACCCACAGGATTATTCAAAAAGACGTTGCCTTCAAGAATCTGGGCCTTTTGGTTATTGATGAAGAGCAGCGTTTCGGCGTTAAGGACAAAGAGCGGCTAAAAGAACTAAAGCATAACGTTGACTGCCTTACCCTTTCCGCGACTCCAATCCCCCGGACTTTGCACATGAGCCTCCTAAAAATACGCGATATGAGCCTTTTGGCGACGCCGCCCCAGAACCGCCATCCGATTGAGACCACGATTGAGGAATTTAACGAGGAACGCCTTGCCAGGGCGATACGCCAGGAAACGGAGCGGGGCGGCCAGGTTTTCTTCCTCCACAACCGCATAGAAACCCTCCGCGAGATACGGATAAAAATCCAGCGCCTGCTGCCCGAGATGCTTGTGGAAACCGCGCACGGCCAAATGGACGCCCAGGATCTTGAGGATGTGATGCACCGTTTTATTCACGGAGGCTTTCATGTCCTGGTTTCCACGACAATCATTGAAAACGGAATTGACATCCCGAACGTAAACACAATTATCATCGACAGGGCGGATATGTACGGGGTCTCGCAGCTTTATCAGCTCAGAGGGCGCGTCGGGCGTTCTGACCGCGTGGCATACGCTTACCTTTTCTACCCGAAGGAGAAAGCCCTATCCGAAGTCGCGATGAAACGCCTGCAGGTAATTTCGGACTTTACCGAGCTTGGTTCAGGCTTCAAAATCGCAATGAAAGACATGGAGATCCGCGGGGCGGGAAACCTGCTGGGCAGGGAACAGTCGGGGGACATCTACTCTGTCGGCTTTGATCTTTACATCCGCCTTCTTGACGAGGCTGTGAAAAAACTTGAAGATACTCATTACGAAGCTGAGACCGAGACCTTAATGGAGCTTG
>Ga0268262_10003804_pt1 | contig 16037 bp, 14 predicted proteins | sample TergutNc150P3_FD_190354 | JGI IMG/M metagenome (GOLD analysis project Ga0268262, IMG submission 190354) | Nasutitermes corniger P3 segment gut microbial community from laboratory colony in Florida, USA - Nc150 P3 (SPAdes) (version 2) | ecosystem: Host-associated > Arthropoda: Insects >... | reverse complement strand
AGTATTGGCAGAAGCAGGGTTATCAGAATTCAGAAGTTTTGACTCTATTGACAACGCTCCTGAGGAAAAAGAACGTGGTATTACCATTAATACCGCTCACGTTGAATATCAAACGGCAACTCGCCACTATGCACACGTGGACTGTCCCGGTCACGCCGACTATATTAAAAATATGGTAACCGGTGCTGCACAAATGGACGGTGCAATCATCGTGGTTGCTGCAACAGACGGTCCTATGCCGCAAACGCGCGAGCATATCTTGTTGGCACGTCAGGTTGGCGTTCCTCGTTTGGTTTGCTTTATGAACAAATGCGACATGGTGGACGACCCCGAGTTGTTAGACCTTGTTGAAATGGAAGTTCGCGAACTATTGTCTTTCTACGGATTTGACGGAGACAACTGTCCTGTTATTCGTGGTTCTGCATTAGGCGGATTGAACAGCGACCCACAATGGGTTGGCAAAATCATGGAGTTGATGGAAGCTTGCGATACTTATATTGAATTGCCTCCTCGTGCAAAAGATAAAGATTTCTTGATGCCGATTGAAGACGTATTCTCTATCACAGGTCGCGGTACTGTGGCTACAGGTAGAATTGAAACGGGTATTATCCACACGGGAGACCCTGTTGATATTATCGGTATGGGCGCTGAAAAACTGAAATCTGTTGTTACGGGAGTTGAAATGTTCCGTAAGATTTTGGACGAAGGCGAAGCTGGTGATAATGCTGGTTTATTGCTTCGCGGTATTGACAAAGACGAAATCCGCCGCGGTATGGTTATCGCAAAACCGGGTTCTATCAAACCGCACAAACACTTCAAGGCAGAAGTTTATATTTTGAAGAAAGAAGAAGGCGGTCGCCACACGCCGTTCCACAACAAATACCGTCCGCAGTTCTATTTCAGAACCACTGACGTTACAGGCGAAATCATGTTGCCTGCAGGTGTGGAAATGGTAATGCCTGGTGATAACTTGACCATCGAAGTGAATTTGATTGCAGAAATTGCATTGAACATGAACTTGCGTTTCGCTATCCGTGAAGGCGGCAGAACAGTAGGTGCTGGTCAGGTAACTGAGATTTTAGATTAAAAAGATACATTTTTTTCATGAAGAGAAGGGTGAGTGAATACGCCCTTCTCTGTTTAGGAGTGTAGTTCAAGGGTAGAATAGCGGTCTCCAAAACCGTTGATGGGAGTTCGAATCTCTCCACTCCTGCAAAAAATAGAAAAATATGCAAGTAAAAAATAGTAAATTGGTAAATTACGTACGCGAATCTTACAGCGAGTTGATGCACAAAGTATCGTGGCCTACATGGGCGGAACTGCAAAACAGCGCTGTAGTAGTATCAATCGCATCATTGGTGATTGCAATGGTAGTGTTTTTCATGGACGCATCTTTCGGTATTCAGCACATGAAAATCGGGTCGTTTGTGTGGAAAGGATTGTTGGGATTTTTGTACGGAGTGTAGTAATAAAAAAAGGAAATAACGCCTCGTTTTGCTTCCATGAACGCAAAGGCGGACATTCGAAACGGGGTTTATAAATAGTTGGAAACGTTATAGAAAAGAAAGATTGAGTATGAGTGAGACAGCAAGCGGATTGCAATGGTATGTGTTACGAACCATTACGGGACAGGAAAAAAAAGCAAAGCTATACATTGAAACAAAGGTGGCTTCTCTTGGATTTCAGGATTATGTTTCGCAAGTGCTAATTCCTATTGAGAAAGTATTTCTAATTCGCAAAGGTAAAAAAATTACGAAAGAGAAAAACTTTTATCCGGGCTACCTGTTCGTAGAAGCCGACATTTCACAGGGAGAAGTGAAGCACTTGCTTCGTTTTGTCCCGGGAGTGTTTGGATTTTTGGGAACAGACGAGCCTTCGCCCCTGCGTCATCATGAAGTGATGCGTTTGCTTGGAAAAGCAGACGAATTGGTTGAAAATGAAGGCGAATATATAGGGTCGTTCATGGTAGGCGAATCGGTAACGGTAACCGACGGACCTTTCAACAGCTTTACGGGAATTATTGAAGAAGTAAATCACGAAAAGAAAAAACTGAAAGTTACGGTGAAAATTTTTGGAAGAAAAACACCTCTGGAACTTAACTTTTCACAAGTGGTAAAAGAGGTAATTTAAGTTGGAACGGTCAAAAGTAGTAAAAAATAAATTATTAAAAAAGTTAGAAAATGGCAAAAGAAGTAGCAGGACTCATCAAACTACAAATTAAAGGAGGAGCTGCGAATCCGTCACCTCCCGTCGGACCCGCATTGGGTTCTAAGGGTGTGAACATCATGGAGTTTTGTAAACAGTTCAACGCACGTACACAAGACCAAGCGGGAAAAGTGATACCTGTAATTATTACGGTTTACAAAGACAAGTCTTTCGATTTTATCGTAAAGACTCCTCCCGTGGCAATTCAAGTGATGGAAGTTGCAAAACTTCAAAAAGGTTCGGCAGAGCCAAATCGTAACAAGGTTTCTACAATAACATGGGACCAAGTTCGTGAAATTGCAGAAGGCAAAATGACGGATTTGAACTGTTTTACAGTAGAATCGGCTATGAGCATGGTGGCAGGAACCGCACGTAGTATGGGAGTCAACGTAAAAGGTGGTACGAATCCATTTGAAAACTAAAAATCGTTTAAATTAATTAAAGATGGCAAAAGTATCGAAGAAACGCAAGGAAGCAGAAGCAAAACACGACCTCACAAAGTCGTATGCTTTGGCTGATGCAATTCAGATTGTAAAAGACATCACTTTTACCAAATTTGATGCGTCTATGGATATTGACGTCCGTTTGGGCGTTGACCCCCGAAAGGCAAATCAGATGGTGAGAGGTGTCGTAACATTACCGCATGGCACAGGTAAAACCGTACGCGTATTGGCGTTGGTAACTCCTGACAAAGAAGACGAAGCGAAAGCAGCGGGAGCCGAGCATGTTGGATTAGACGATTACGTCCAGAAAATTAAGGACGGGTGGACAGATGTTGATGTAATTATTACCATGCCCAGCGTAATGCCTAAAATTGGAGCATTGGGGAAAATATTAGGTCCTCGTGGCTTAATGCCCAATCCGAAAACAGGCACGGTTACAATGGAAGTTGGTAAAGCCGTTCAGGAAGTGAAAGCGGGTAAGATAGATTTCAAAGTAGATAAGTATGGTATTATTCATACTTCCGTTGCAAAAGTATCGTTTGCGAACGATAAAATATTAGACAACGCAAAAGAAGTCCTTCAAACCATCATTAAACTCAAACCCACGGCAGCAAAAGGTACTTACATGAAAAGCATCTACCTGTCCAGTACAATGAGTCAGGGCGTTCAAGTGGATCCAAAATCAGTTACACTCTAAAATTAAGTAAAGAATCATGAGAAAAGAAGAGAAATCTCTGGTAATAGAGGAAATTAAACAAATTCTTTCTGCGTACAATACAATCTATGTAGCTGATATATCAGGTTTGACCGTTGAGAAGAGCAATGAATTGAGAAGGTTGTGTTTTAAAAAGGGCATCAAGCTCAAAATGGTAAAAAACACTTTCTTAAAAAAGTCTTTTGAACAGTTGGACACAGACTATTCGGAAATGTATCCTGCTTTGCACGGAACATCTGCAATCATGGTGGCAGAATCGGGCAGTATGCCCGCCCGCCTGATTAAGGAATTTCGCGGAACGAAAGGGACTATCCCTGCCGTAAAAGCAGCCTATATTGAAGAATGTGTTTATCTGGGAGATCAGTTAGATTTTCTATGCAGTATCAAATCCAAAGATGAACTTGTTGGCGAACTTATCGGCTTGTTGCAATCTCCTGCACGCAATGTTATTTCGGCATTGCAATCGGGTGGTGGCAAATTGGCTGGTATCGTGAAAACACTTTCAGAAAGGTAAAAAAAGTAATTAAATAAAGTAAGAAACAAAAAAAATTGAATAAAAATGGCAGATTTGAAATCGTTTGCAGAACAATTGGTTAACTTAACAGTAAAAGAAGTAAATGAGTTAGCCCAAATATTAAAAGATGAGTATGGCATTGAGCCAGCAGCAGCAGCAGTAGCAATAGCAGCACCTGCAGCAGCAGCCGAAGAAGTTGAGGAAAAAACCGCTTTCGACGTAATTTTGAAAGAAGCAGGTGCTCAAAAATTGGCAGTTGTGAAATTGGTAAAAGAATTGACCAGTCTTGGCTTGAAAGAAGCAAAAGAATTGGTTGATGCTGCTCCCAAACCGCTGAAAGAAGGAGTTACTAAAGATGAGGCAGAAGCACTTAAAAAGTCTTTGGAAGAAGCAGGTGCAGTTGTTGAAATTAAATAAGTAAACCTACTTTTTAACATATAGGATTTCCGTTTTGCACGGAAATCTTATATGTATTTTTACCATATAAAACAACGTTCTTTAATTTTCTTATTCGTAAACATTTAAAAACTAAAGCTTTGGTTAATAATACAGCACGAATTAATTTTGCCTCCGTGGCACAAGTAGAATATCCCGACTTTTTGGATATTCAGTTGCAATCGTTCAAGGACTTTTTTAGCATTGATACAAGTCCCGAAATGAGAAGCAAAGAAGGATTATACCAAGTTTTCTTGGAAAATTTCCCCATAACAGACGCACGTAATAGTTACTTGCTGGAGTTTATGGATTACATCGTAGAAGCACCCCGCTACTCTATTGAGGAGTGCATCGAAAGAGGACTTACGTACAGTATTCCTCTTAAAGCCAAATTAAAACTCTCTTGCACCGACACGGACAATGAAGAGTTTGAAACCATTATACAGGACGTATATTTGGGCTTAGTCCCCTATATGACGCCCAAAGGCTCGTTTATCATCAACGGGGCGGAACGCGTAGTGGTTTCTCAGTTGCACCGTTCACCCGGTGTATTTTTCGGCAGTTCTTTTCACACAAACGGTACGCAGTTGTATTCGGCAAGAATTATCCCGTTTAAGGGTTCTTGGATTGAATTTACCACTGACATTAACAATGTCATGTACGCGTACATCGACAGAAAGAAGAAATTGCCCGTAACAACCCTGCTTCGTGCTATCGGTTACGAAACTGACGGCGACATCCTGTCCATATTCGGTATGGCGGACGAAATTAAAGCCACCAAAACCAACCTCAAAAAAATATTGGGGTCGAAATTGGCTGCCCGCGTAGTGCGGACTTGGAATGAAGATTTCGTGGACGAAGAAACAGGTGAAGTTGTTACCATTCCCCGCACGGAAATCATTATCGACCGTGAGGAAGTTTTGGAAGAAAAACACATTCCTTTGATTGTAAATAATGGTGTGAAAACCATTTTAATTCATAGAGAAGATGATAATTCAATAGATTATTCTATTATCTTCAATACCTTGCAGAAAGACCCTGCGAACTCTGAAAAACAGGCAGTTGAGTACATTTATTTCCAATTGCGCAGTGTTACCGCTCCCGACGAAGAGACGGCTCGCGTTGCTTTTGAAAAATTGTTCTTTTCAGATAAACGTTATGATTTGGGAGAAGTGGGTCGTTTCCGCATCAACAAAAAGTTGAACATCAACACGCCCTCAGAAGTGCGTACCCTTACAAAAGAGGATATTATTCTGATTATCAAACATTTGATTGAGTTGATTAACTCCAAGGCAGAAGTTGATGATATTGACCACTTGAGCAATCGTAGAGTACGGACGGTCGGCGAACAGTTGTCCAACCAGTTTGCACTCGGCATGATGCGCATGACGCGTACCATCCGCGACAGAATGAACATGCGGGACAATGAAACTTTTACCCCCATGGATTTGATTAACGCGAAAACATTAACTTCCGTAATCAATTCATTCTTCGGAACAAACCAATTGTCTCAATTTATGGACCAAACCAATCCTTTGGCGGAAATCACGCACAAACGCAGAATTTCGGCTTTGGGTGTGGGCGGATTGTCCAGAGACAGAGCAGGTTTTGAAGTCCGTGACGTTCACTACACGCATTACGGACGTTTATGTACCATTGAAACGCCTGAAGGACCAAACATCGGTTTGATTTCGTCTTTGTGCGTATTTGCAAAAATAAATCATTTGGGCTTTATCGAAACGCCTTACCGCAAAGTAGAAGGCGGCAGGGTAATGCTCAATGAACCGCTTACTTATCTGGCAGCAGACGAAGAAGAAGAATGCACAATCGCACAGGCAACAACGCCTTACGATAAACAATACGGCAGATTTTCGCAAAACCGCATCAAAGCGCGTAAAACGGCGGATTATCCCATTGTAGAACCCGAAGAGGTGAACGTGATTGACGTTGCACCCAACCAAATCGCATCGATTGCAGCCTCCTTAATTCCTTTCTTGGAACATGACGATGCCAACCGTGCATTGATGGGTTCAAACATGATGCGTCAGGCAGTGCCTTTGATGTGTGCAGAAGCACCCATTGTGGGTACGGGTATCGAGGAAATGGTTGCCCGCTGTTCCCGTTCGCAAATATATGCTGAGGGAGACGGCGTGATTGACTATGTGGATTCCATTCAAATACGCGTGAAATACGACCGTACCGAACAGGAAGAGTTGGTTAGTTTCGACACCAACATTAAAACATATTATTTAACAAAGTATCACCGTACCAACCAAAGCACGTCAATCAACATTCAACCGCTTGTAAGAAGAGGCGACCGCGTGGTGAAAGGACAGGTTTTGACCGAAGGCTATTCTACCCGCAACGGCGAATTGGCATTGGGACGCAACCTCAAAGTTGCATTCATGCCTTGGAAAGGATACAATTTTGAAGATGCTATTGTTATCTCGGAAAAAGTAGTAAAAGAAGACTGGTTTACTTCTATCCACGTGGACGAGTACACATTAGATGTGCGCGATACCCGACGCGGTGCAGAAGAATTGACCAGCGATATACCCAATATAAGTGCAGAAGCAACTAAAAATTTGGACGAAAACGGTCTAATCCGTGTTGGTGCATCGGTGAAAGAGGGCGATATTCTGATAGGGAAAATCACGCCCAAAGGAGAAACCTATCCCACACCCGAAGAGAAATTGCTTCGTGCCATTTTCGGAGACAAAGCAGGCGATGTGAAAGATGCCTCTTTGAAAGCACCTCCTTCAACCGAAGGCGTTGTGTTGGGCAGCCGTCTATATACGCGGACGGTGAAAACCCGAAAAGGAAAACTCAAAGAAAAAGAAACCGTTAAAGACGTTGAAGCAAAATTTGATATTGATGCAGATTTGTTGAGGGAAAAATTGATTGCCAAACTGTACAAGATTTTGGACGGAAAATTATCTCACGGCGTAATGGATAATTCAAAAAATATATTCATTCCGAAAGGACCTAAATTTTCACAAAAATCTTTGTCCACAATTGATTATACACGTGTAAACTTTTCAGGTTGGACAACTGATGCTGCAATTAACGAGTTGGTAGAACTTTCTATCAAAAATTACAACAAACAGTACCGCGACTTGGTAGCCGAAAGTACCCGCAAAAAATTTGCGATTACCATCGGAGACGAACTGCCATCAGGTATTGTCCAAATGGCGAAAGTGTTTATTGCCAGCAAACGTAAATTGCGCGTGGGTGATAAAATGGCAGGACGGCACGGTAACAAAGGTATCGTTGCGAAGATTGTCCGCGAAGAAGACATGCCGTTCATGGAAGACGGAACACCTGTTGATATTGTATTAAATCCGCTGGGTGTGCCTTCCCGTATGAACATCGGACAGATTTACGAAACCATTTTGGGTTGGGCAGGTAAAAATCTGGGTGTAAAATTCTCTACCCCCATTTTTGACGGTGCAACCATTGAAAATGTAAACGATTATCTGAAACAGGCAGGTTTACCCGAAAACGGCAGCGTTTACCTCTATGATGGCAGTACTGGCGACCGCTTTGAACAGCCTGTTACAGTGGGATATATCTACATGCTTAAACTGCATCACATGGTGGACGACAAAATGCACGCCCGCTCAATTGGACCTTATTCTCTGATTACGCAACAACCATTGGGCGGTAAGGCTCAATTCGGTGGTCAGCGTTTTGGGGAAATGGAAGTCTGGGCTTTGGAAGCATTTGGTGCTGCCAACATCTTGCAGGAAATTCTAACCGTGAAGTCCGATGACGTAAACGGAAGAGCAAAAGCATACGAAGCCATTGTCAAAGGCGATGTGTCTTCAACACCCGGATTGCCCGAGTCGTTTAACGTTCTGGTGAATGAATTGCGTAGTTTGTGTCTGGAAATAACATTCGAGTAAACATTCATCAAAACAAATTTTTAATTTTGACATTTATTTAGATAAAAATAAATTATGGCTTTCAGAAAAGATAATAATTCAAGAAAAGATTTTTCAAAAATCACCGTAAGTTTAGCATCTCCCGAATCGGTTTTAAAGCGTTCGAAGGGAGAGGTTACTAAACCTGAAACCATCAACTATCGCACCTATAAAGCAGAGCGGGACGGTCTGTTTTGTGAGCGGATTTTTGGTCCAGTAAAAGATTGGGAATGCCACTGTGGAAAATACAAACGCATTCGTTATAAGGGCGTTATATGCGACCATTGTGGAGTAGAAGTAACCGAACGCAAAGTTCGTAGAGAGCGTATGGGACATATACAGTTGGTTATCCCCATTGCACATATTTGGTTTTTCAAATCCTTGCCTAACCGTTTGGGTGCTTTTGTGGGACTGCCTTCCAAAGCGTTGGAACATGTTATCTACTTCGAGAAATTTGTGGTAATACAGGCAGGTGCTGCCCGCGAATTCGGCGTGGAAAAAATGGATTTGCTTACCGATGACGAATATTTTGAACTTTGTGATAAACTTCCCAAGGAAAACGCTCAGTTAGATGACAGCGACCCCGAAAAGTTTATTGCCAAAATGGGTGCGGAAGCAATTGAGGATTTAATTCTTCAAATAGATATTGATAAAGAGTCTTACGAACTGCGGAACAGGGCGAACAAAGAAACTTCACAACAGCGGAAACAGGATATTTTGAAACGTTTGCACGTTTTCGAATCTTTCAGAGAGGCGAAAAAACGGATAGAAAATCGTCCCGAGTGGATGGTTGTCAAGGTTATCCCCGTGATACCGCCCGAATTGAGACCTTTAGTACCGCTGGACGGCGGACGTTTTGCCACTTCCGATTTGAACGAACTTTACCGTAGGGTAATCATTCGCAACAATCGATTGAGGCGGTTGCTGGAAATCAAAGCCCCCGATGTAATTACGCGTAACGAAAAGCGCATGTTGCAGGAAGCCGTTGATTCGCTTTTTGACAATTCAAGAAAGGCAAATGCTTTCAAGGCGGAATCCCGTCCGTTGAAATCGTTGTCTGACAGTTTGAAAGGAAAACAGGGACGTTTCCGTCAGAACTTGTTGGGTAAGCGTGTGGATTATTCGGGTCGTTCCGTAATTGTGGTAGGTCCTGAATTGCGTTTGAACGAGTGCGGTTTGCCCAAAGAAATGGCTGCCGAACTGTTTAAACCATTTATCATCCGCAAAATTTTAGAAAGAGGAATTGTAAAAACTGTCAAATCTGCCAAGCGGATTGTGGACAGAAAAGACCCATTGATTTGGGATATTCTGGAAAATATATTGAAGGGACACCCCGTATTGCTAAACCGTGCCCCCACCCTGCACCGTCTGGGTATTCAGGCATTCCAACCTCGATTGGTGGAAGGTAAGGCAATTCGTTTGCACCCGCTGACTTGTACCGCGTTCAACGCCGACTTTGACGGTGACCAGATGGCTGTTCACGTTCCGCTTGGAAATGCTGCCATTATTGAGGCGCAAATGTTGATGTTGGCATCGCACAATATTTTAAATCCCGCCAACGGCGCACCTGTAACCGTGCCTTCGCAGGATATGGTATTGGGATTGTACTACATCACCAAAGCCTTGAAATCGACTGATACCATGAAAGTTAAAGGCGAAGGAAAAGTTTTCTATTCTCCTGAGGAAGTGATTATGGCACATGCGGAAAACAAAGTCCACACCAACGCCGTAATCAAATGCCGCGTCAATTTACACGGAGACGGGGAAATGGTTTTAACCGAAACCACGGTGGGCAGAGTGCTGTTCAATTTGGTTGTTCCCAAAGAATACGGATTTATAAATGAACTACTTACAAAAAAATCTTTGCGTAATATCATCGGCGATGTTTTAAAGAAAACAGGCACGGCGAAAACGGCAAAATTTTTGGACGATGTAAAAGATTTGGGTTTCCAAATGGCATTCAAAGGCGGATTATCTTTTAATTTGGGTGATGTGATTATTCCCGAAGAAAAAGCAAGTTTAATCAACGATGCCAACGAACAGGTTGAGGAAGTGTTGATGCACTACCACAGCGGATTAATCACAGGTACAGAACGTTACAACCAAGTTATTGATATTTGGACACATACCAACGCACAATTGAGCCGTATCCTGCTGGATAAACTGTCGAAAGACCGCAACGGTTTCAATTCCGTTTACATGATGCTGGATTCTGGAGCGCGTGGTTCGCAGGAACAGATTAGACAGTTGTCTGGCATGCGTGGTCTGATGGCAAAACCAACAAAAGCAAGCACTATGGGCGGTGAAATTATCGAAAACCCCATTCTTTCAAACTTTAAAGAAGGTTTGTCGGTTATGGAGTACTTCATTTCAACGCACGGGGCACGTAAAGGTTTGGCGGATACCGCTTTGAAAACGGCTGATGCGGGTTACTTAACACGCCGTTTGGTAGATGCTGCCCACGATGTAATTATTTCCGAAGACGACTGCGGAACATTACGCGGATTGGTAACTACCGTTTTAAAGAAAAACGATGAAGTTGTTGAAACACTGTACGATAGGATATTGGGAAGAACCACCCTGCACGACATCTACCACCCCGAAACGGGCGAATTGATTGTAAAAGCAGGCGAAGAATTGACGGAAGAAATCAGTGCTGCCGTTCAGGATTCGGGTGTTGAAGAAGTGGAAATACGTTCCATTCTTACCTGCGAATCGAAACGCGGTGTTTGTGCCCGTTGCTACGGTCGAAATCTGGCTACGGCGAAGATGGCGCAAATCGGCGAGGCGGTAGGCGTTATCGCAGCTCAGTCCATCGGTGAACCTGGTACACAGTTGACACTCCGTACCTTCCACGTAGGGGGGGTTGCTGGAAACTTAAGCGTACAGGCTGACATCAAAGCAAAAATCACAGGTATTTTAAGCATTGACGAATTGCGTTCTGTTTCCGTTACAAAATCAGATAGAACAGGAAATGATATTGAATGTGAACGCGTTATCGGTCGTTCTGCCGAAATGCACATCATAGACGAAAGCACGGGATTAACATTGACAACTGCCAATATTCCTTACGGCGCTTTCTTATACAAAAAATCGGGCGAAAAAGTGCAAAAAGGCGAAGTTATTGCCGATTGGGAAGCATTTAACGCACTGATAATCTCGGAAGTTGCGGGTAAGGTTAAGTTTGTCGATATTCTTGAGTCGATTACCTACCGTACCGAAACGGACGAACAAACGGGCATGTCTTCAAAAATCATTATTGAAAGCCGTCAAAAAACAAAAAATCCGTCTATCCGAATTTTGAACAAATTGGGGGAAATCTTGAAAGAATACGATATTCCCGTAGGTTCTCGTTTGGAAGTGAACGAAGGCGATACAATTGCAGCGGGCGGTATTTTGGTGAAAATCCCAAGAACGTTTGGAAAAACGGGAGATATCACGGGCGGTCTGCCCCGCGTAACAGAATTGTTTGAGGCTCGCAACCCCTCCGACCCTGCCATTGTAGCGGAAATTGACGGTGTGGTTTCGTTCAGCAAAAAACTGAAACGCAATAATAGAGAGGTAATTATCACAAGCAAAACGGGTGAAACTAAAAAATACCTCATTTCGACTTCCAAACAGATTTTGGCACAGGAAAACGACTTTGTCCGTGCGGGTACGCCGCTTTCGGAAGGGGCATTAACACCTGCTGATATTCTTGCCATCCGCGGTCCGATGCAGGTGCAGGAATACATTGTGAATGAAATTCAGGAAGTGTACCGTTTGCAAGGGGTGAAAATCAATGATAAACACTTTGAAGTGATTGTGCGTCAAATGATGCGCAAGATTGAAATTGAAGACCCCGGCGATACAAATTTCTTGGAGGGCGAATTGGTAAATAAAATTGATTTCCAAGAAGAAAACGACCGAATTTGGGATAAGAAAGTGGTTGAAACTGCGGGCGATTCCGAAAAATACCGTGAGGGACAAATCGTGTCTGCACGCGAAGTACGGGACGAAAATTCATTCTTGAAACGTCAGGACAAACAAGGCTTGACCGTGAGAGATGCACAGCCTGCTACAGGCGGACAAATCTTGCAGGGTATCACAAGAGCATCCTTGCAGACGCGGAGTTGGATTTCGGCTGCCTCTTTCCAAGAAACTACAAAAATATTGACCGAAGCTGCCATTCAAGCCAAAGAGGACGATTTGAGCGGACTGAAAGAAAATGTTATTGTAGGAAAATTAATTCCAAGCGGTACGGGATTGCGTAAGTTTGACAAGGTGATTGTCGGCTCAATGGAAGAGTACAAACGGTTAATGGCTTCAAAATCACAACATTAATTTGATATATCATGGAACAGGAAAATAAAATAGATATTGCATTGAGCGATGCCGTTGCAGAGGGAATTTATTCCAATCTGGCTATCATTACGCATTCGCATTCGGAATTTATTGTGGATTTTGTATCCTTGATGCCCGGGGTGCCAAAAGGGAATGTCAAATCGCGGATTATCCTCACGCCTCAACATGCAAAACGTTTGTCGCAGGCGTTGAACGAGAACATCAGCCGTTTTGAATCCATGCACGGCACGATTGCCGATTTCGACCCAAACAGGGGAATACCTATCAATATAGGACGAAGTCAGGGAGAAGCATAAAATACGCCTTTACGGCTTGGGTTCTTCAAAGAGTTTGAACTTGGTTTCGGCTTTTTGAAGAACCTTTTTTTTATTTCAACCCAATTTATTATTTTTCGGAAAAACACAAATCGGCTGATGCGATTCCACTTCCTCAAGCGTAAGGCTCACGTAGGATAGAATAATAACGATGTCGCCGATATTCGCCTTGTGGGCAGCAGCACCGTTGAGGCAGATAATCCCGCTGCCTGCCTGACCCTTGATTACATAAGTTACCAAACGTTCGCCATTGGTTACGTTCACCACGTGTACTTTCTCATATTCAAATAATTGAGCCGCTTTCATCAAATCCTCATCAATGGTGATGCTGCCGATGTAGTTCACATTGGCTTCGGTTACCTGTGCGCGATGTATCTTTGATTTTAAAATCTCTACTTGCATGCTGTTTATTCTTTTATCGTTATGTTATCTATTAATCTTACGTTGTCGAGCCAGACGGCAAGGCAAATCACAATGCTTTTCGCCTGATAATCAGACATGTTTTCCAATGTTTCGCCGTTTACCATTTGCACGTATTCCAACTGAAACTCCTTTTGATTGTCAAACTGTTCGTTTATCCAACTTTCGACTTCCTGCGGAGTTTTCGTACTGGTCAATGTTTTTGCTTGCGTGAGGGTCTGGAAGATAAAGGGTGCGATTTCCCGTGCCTTTTCCGACAAGCGTTTGTTGCGTGAACTCATTGCAAGTCCGTCCGTTTCCCGTACGATGTCCACCGCTTTTATTTCAATGGGCAGACGGGCATCTTCGGTCATTTTGCGGATAATCGCCAGTTGCTGAAAATCTTTCTTTCCAAAATAAGCCATATCGGGACAAACCATTGCAAACAAACGGTTTACCACAATTGCCACTCCGTTAAAATGGTTGGGACGGAAACGCCCTTCCATTACCTCTTCCAGCAAACCGAAATGGAAACTTTCCGCGGGCGGTTCGGGATACATCTCGTTTGCCGAGGGCATGAACAGCACATCGCACAGACTGTCAATCAGGGAAATATCCTGCTGGGGCAGACGAGGGTAATGTTCCAAATCTTCCGCATTGTTGAACTGTATCGGATTGACAAAGATACTGCACACCAGCACATCATTTTCCGATTTTGCTTTCCGCATCAACGCCAGATGTCCCTCGTGCAAAGCCCCCATTGTAGGCACGAAGCCGATGCGTTGGGAACGGTTTTTGATATTTGTAATCTCTTCAGCCAAAAGGGCTTTCGTATGTATTATTTTCATTTGTTAATACTTTTTTTTGCAAACGGCTTGCTTTGAAACCGAAATGCAAAGATAGCATTTTTAATTGACAATGGATAATGAATAGTGAACTTTTAAAAAAAAATAATTGTCAATTATCCATTATCAATTATTTTAAAAATTGTATCTTTGCAAATCAGATAAAAACAGATATAAAAATGGCGATAACGAAACATACCAACGCCGCCCCTGCGGACACAGACTGCAAGAATTTTCTTGCTAATGGTTGGCATCTAAGTGTTACCTACCCGCCCGCTGATTATCAAGCAGTTACGGTTTTTTCACTTGGCAATGTTTCCTTTGTTGAAAGGTGGCGGAAATTGTATGCCCATGCAACAAAATTTCCATGCCTATGCAGCAAAATTTCCATGCCCATTGCCCGAAATTTCTATGCCCATGCAACAAAAACGCAATGGGCATTGCGCAGAATTTCTATCAAGAGAGAAATTTGTTTGTGATTTTTTTTAACATTATACATATTATATTTATAAATAAAATTAACAGATATGAAATATCGAGTAATAGAAAGAGTAAATCCTGCTAAAAAGGAGGATAAAAGAAAACAGTATGCAAGTCCCGTGAACGCTGGGAATTTGACAATCAAAGATTTGGCAAAAGAAATTGCAGGTCGTTCGTCCCTGACAAGAGGGGATATTGAAAATGTGTTGGCTAATTTCTTAGACGAATTGCCCAATTACCTCAAAATTGGCATGAGCGTAAAACTCGGCGAATTTGGAACAATGCGGCTTAACCTCAAAAGCGAAGGTGTTGAACAAGGAAAAAAGTTTGACGCATCGAAAATTAAAGGAGTAAAAATTATTTTTACACCAAGTAGTGAACTAAAAAAGAGTTTGGACGATATTACGTTTGAGGAAGTTAGAAAATAAAATCGTCTGAACTGTGATTTTTGTGATTAATGTGATACGGTATGATTAATCATTAGAATCATATAAATCACAGTTCAGACACAGTAATTAACAATAAAAAAGATAAAGCAATGAGAAAGTTTGATTTTAAAAAAGGAGTGGTGCCAATGGAAATCAAACATCGCAAATAAACTATAAGTGGGAAAATAATGATTGGGAAAAAAGAGATAGTACTGAATATACGTATGATTTATCTTATTCTAAAACAAATTTAATATTTCCGCAGAACTATTCTATGGATAATATGCTGACAGAAAAAAAAGAATATTCTTGGAATGGAACGGATTGGAATACTACAGATGTTGCTACTTATTATTGGTCTGAGCAGAAAACAACGGGCATCGTAGGGGCAGGGTCTGCCTGCCCATTACAGGTTTATCCCAATCCGACAAAGGACATCTTGCATATTGTTTCCGATGATGCAGGGGCAAGCACGCAGGCATTGCCCCTACAGATTTACAATATTGCAGGACAATCCGTAGGGGCAAACCTGCGTGTTTGCCCTAATGATAATGTGATATGATTACCATTGATATTTCCAATTTGGCAAATGGATTGTATTTTCTAAAAGTTAGAGATAAAACGGTGAAGATAATAAAAGAATAGTCTGAACCATGATTTGCTTGATTAAAAGATTTTCAGGATTATTCTTGGAAATCTTTTTTTAATTGTCAATTGTCCATTCTCAATTAAAAATGCTATCTTTGCAACCTTGTAAACAACAAACCAAAATGCAACCTTTCATAGATGTCATACTGCCTTTGCCCTTGCCCGACTGCTTTACGTACCGCGTATCGGAGGCGCTGTTGCCTGCGGTTGCGGTAGGGAAACGGGTGTTAGTCCCTTTTGGACGGAATAAATTTTATTCGGCACTGGTACTGCGTCAGCACAATCGGCAACCACAAGGCTATGAAACAAAGGAGATTATCTCCATTTTGGACGATTACCCCCTT
>Ga0268262_10003803_pt1 | contig 16041 bp, 10 predicted proteins | sample TergutNc150P3_FD_190354 | JGI IMG/M metagenome (GOLD analysis project Ga0268262, IMG submission 190354) | Nasutitermes corniger P3 segment gut microbial community from laboratory colony in Florida, USA - Nc150 P3 (SPAdes) (version 2) | ecosystem: Host-associated > Arthropoda: Insects >... | reverse complement strand
TGCTGACGTTTGCCGAAAAGGGCTTCGACGGCGCGAGTGTCCGCGAGATTGCCCAAAGGGCCAAGGCCAACCCGGCGATGATCGCTTACCACTTCGGCAGCAAGGACGGCCTTTACGAGGCGGCGATGCGGTGGGTCTGCTCCGACTTTTCGTCCAGGGTTCAAAAGATGATAGATGTCGCCTGCCCGGAGCCGACCGCGGGCACTGCGCTGGGCAGCGTCAGGGCCATTGTGGGGGACCTGTTCAAGAGCGTGGTCATCTGCGGCCACGGCATCGGCCAGTGCATCGGCCAGTGCAAACCCGAGGACAGGCGCAGGCGTGGCATGCTGCACGATGCGGGGCACAGGCTTTGGGACCAGGAGATGTCCAACCCTAGGGCGTCGCTGCTCGATTTCATCATCGAGCAGATTCGCGTGCCGATGGAGCGCATCGTCGCATGCATCAACCTGCTTAGGCCCGAACTGTCCGGGCTTGAACTCGACACGATGCTGATGGGCATACACGGGGCCGTCTTTCTGTTCCACAAGCACTCCAGCTTCATAGAGAAAATACGCGGCGTGCCGTATTCGGGCGATGACTTGGAGCGCATGGCCGAGTACTTTGTTGACTTTTGCATCAGGGGGCTCGGCATACCGTCCGAAGCCGCTGGTTAATCTTTCGAATCCAAGGAAGCCCGATATGCCATTGTTTTTCCCACCTGCAATTATTGACTGCCAGAGCGCGGTCGAAAGCCCGTCCGCGAAGCTGGACTTAGCCAAGGCCATAGGCGCGGCAAGGGCCGAAAACCCGCTGCTGAAGGCGGCCAAGGCCGCGGTGGAGGAGCGCAGGGGCCAGGTGCGAACCGTTAGGGCCGACATCTTCCCGCAGTTCTCGGTGAGCGGCGACTTCAGCCGCGTCAGGGACGTTTCGATGCTCAACAGCAGCTTAGGCGAGACGCTTCTGGGGGGCGGCCAAAGCCCTATGCCTGGGCTGAGCGTGGCCTCGGTCACGGCGCCCAGGACCTACTACTCGACCAACCTGAACGTCAGCCAGCCCCTCTTTTACTTCGGCAAGATAAGCACAGCCGTGGATATAGCCAAGATGGGCGAAAAAGAGGCCGCCCAGGCCTACAGGACATCGGAACTGAATGTGCTGCACGGCGTGGCCAAGGCGTACTTGGGTGTGCTGGCAGCCAAGGCGGAGACAGAGGTCATCCAGTCGCGCATGTCGGCGGCGCGGCAGTTTTTAAGCGACGTGACGGCAAAGCTGGAGGTGCAGAGCGCCACCAAGCTGGACCGCCTGCGCGCCGAAAGCGAGCTGCTGGCCGTCATGCCGGACGCGCTGCAGGCCGAGGCCAACCTGCGGCGGGCCAAAGAAGTCCTGTGCGGTATGCTGGGCCTGGACCCCAAGACCGACCTAGACCTAGCCGACATGGGGCCGCCGCCGGAGGGCCAAAGCGCGTTGAGGGGCGAAGAGCGCAGCGAGATAGCCCAGTTGAAGATTCAGGAGGGCATCCTGAAGGCCAACGGCAAGATCATTTTCTCCGACTACCTGCCCAAGTTCGACCTGAGCGCGCAGTACGGCTACCAGGCCAGCAAGACCGAAAACATGTTCAAAGAGCCGTACGACCCCTGGCGCCTCACCATTTCGATGCGCTGGCCCTTGTTCGACGGCCTGCGCGGCAGCGGGAGGCTGGCCCAAAACAGGGCGCAGTTGGAGCAGATACACCAGATGCGCGTGAACCAGGAGCGCAACTTCGCCGTCGACAGGCAGAGCGCCGAGCGCGAGATGGCAAAGGCAAAGGCGTTTTTGGAGGCGGCCAGGAAGGCCTTCGACACTGGCCAGGAGGCGCTGCGCGTAAGCAGGCAGTCCTTTGACCAGGGCCTGATCACCAGCCTTGACCTGTTGCAGGCCGAGCGCACGGCGCACCAGTTGCAGAGCCAACTGCGCCATGCGGAACTGGGCGTGTGGTCCTCCGTCTTCGACTACCGCCGCTCGCTTTCACTGCTGCCGAACTAAACAAACGATGTAAGTTTCCGAAAGGTAAAAAATGGACAAAACCAAAAGAAATTGGATACTGGCGGGCACTGCGCTGCTGCTTCTGATAGTCGGCTCCATCGCGCACAACAGGTACAAGCGCAACGTGGAACTGGCCAAACAGCACGCCGTCAAGGAGCTGGCCGAGGTGCCGGTGACGCTCACCAGGGTGGAGCTGAGGGGCTTCCGCACGACCATCCCCTTTACGGGCAACCTGCTGGCGGTGAACCGGGCGGAACTAAAGGCCGAGGTGACGGGGCGCGTCACCCGCGTGGCGGTCCGCGAGGGCGACCACGTCGGCCACGATTCTGTGCTGTCGGTGCAGGACGAAGAGGACCTGCTGCTGGGAGTGCAGGCGGCCGAGGCCCAGTTTACACAGGCCAAGGCCCAGGCCGAGCAGGCCACGAGGGACTTCGAGAGGGCCAAGCAACTACTGGAGACCAGCAGCATAACCAAGCAGGCCGAGCAGCAGGCGGAGACCATGTACACTGCGGCCATGGCCGGCGCCAGGGCGGCCGAGAGCAACCTTGGGATAGCCAAGAGCCGGCTGCACAAGGCCCAAATCAAAAGCCCTTTCGAGGGCCAGGTGGCTAGGAGCTACGTCAAGGTCGGCGAAATGCTGAACCCGGGCCAGCCCGCGTTCAGCGTGGTTGACAACAGGCGCATGGAGATCGAGGCGGACCTGCCCTCCGAAAACATCGGGCTGGTGGAGGTCGGTCACAAGGTCAGGTTCTCCGTTGGGGGGCTGGACACATTCTTTGAGGGCAGGGTGGCCAACGTGGCGCCGGCCCTGGTCCAGGACGGCCGCACGCTGCGCGTCAGGATAGAGGTACCCAACGACAACGGGAGCCTGAAGAGCGGCCTGTTTGCCGAGGGCGAGATAATTTCAGGCAAGGTGCTGGACAAGCCCGCGCTGCCCGCCAGCGCGTTGACCGTGGCCGGCAAGAACGCGGATGTGTACGTAGCGGAAAACAACGTGGCCCGCCTGAGGCGCGTCACGGTCGGCTACGACCAGCAGGGCTGGCGGCCGGTGGAAAAGGATGGTCTAAAGCTGGGCGAGTTGGTGGTGGCCCAGGGGCGCGACCAAGTGGCGGAGGGCATAAGAATCCGCGTGACGGCGATAGAGGCGCCGCCGCAGGACCAGACGCCGGATGCCGCCCCCAAGGCGGACAAATCCGCCAAGCCAACCGCCAAGCAGGTGAACTGAGATGTTCATATCCAATCTGTCGATCAAGCGGCCTGTATTCACCACCTGCATAATGCTGGCCCTGGTGGTGCTGGGCCTGTTCAGCCTCCGCAGGCTTGGGCTGGATCTGATGCCCGACGTCGAGTTCCCCTACGTGACCGTAAGCGTGGTCTATCCGGGCGCCAGCCCAGACGCCGTCGAGCAGGACGTGGTCAGGAAGATAGAGGAGGCCATCAATCCCCTTGAGCTGCTTAGGAACGTCAGTTCCACCAGCATGGATTCGGTGGGCATAGTGGTGGCCGAGTTCGAGCTGGAGCGCGAGGCCGACAAGGCGCTGGACGACGTCAGGTCGGCCGTGGCCACAATCAGGCGCAACCTGCCGGACACGATGGACGAGCCCGTGATCCAGAAGGTTGACCCATCGCAGAGGCCCGTCCTTAGCCTCGTGGTGCGCCCCAAGGAAAAGGATTCCGGCATAGGGCCCAAGGAACTGACGACGATTGCGGACGAGTTTTTGAAGCGGCGCCTGGAAAATGTGAAGGGCGTCGGCAGGGTTGACTTGGTGGGCGGCGCCAAGCGCGAGGTGGGCATAAAGGTTGACCCCTACAGAATGGAGTCGCTGGGCATAACGCTGCCGCAGATAATAGGGGCACTCGGCAACGACACCGTCGCCGTGCCAAGCGGCAACCTGCGGCAGAGCACCCGCGAGATAGCCCTGCGCGTCGACGCCAAGGCCAAGCTGGTGTCCGACTTTGAGCACGTAGTGGTTGGGAACCTAAAGGGCAGACCCATAGAGCTACAGGAACTGGCGACCATCGTTGATGGCGTGGAGGACCCCAAGACCCTTGCGCTGCTCGACGGCCAGGGCGCGGTCTCGCTGGAGCTGCTGCGCCAGAAGGGCGGCAACACCGTCGAGATGGTCAACAACATCACTGCCGTGCTGAAGCGCATTAAGCCAGAACTGGACGAAAGGGGCGTGGAGGTCTTCAAGGCCAAGGACAACTCGTGGTTCATCACCGATTCCGTCCACGATGTCGTCGTCACCATAGTTTTGGGCGGCCTGATCACGATCCTGATAGTGTTCTTCTTCCTAAAGTCGTGGCGCAGCACGGTCATAACCAGCCTGACGCTGCCGGTCTCCATAATCAGCGCGTTCATCATAATGAACACGATGGGCTTCACGCTCAACACATTGACTCTGATGGCCCTGTCGCTGGCGGTGGGCATCCTGATAGACGATGCCATCGTGGTGCGCGAAAACATCACGCGCCACGCCGAAATGGGCAAAGACCACGTCCAGGCCGCCATAGACGGCACGGACGAAATTGGCCAGGCAGTGGTCGCCACCACCATGTCCATTTTGGCCGTGTTCGTCCCCGTGGCGTTCATGGGCGGCATAGCCGGCAGGTTCTTCTTCTCGTTCGGCATAGTCGTGGCCTTTGCCGTGGCGGTGTCGCTGTTCGTCAGCTTCACGCTTGACCCCATGTTGAGCGCCGTCTGGCCGGATCCGGAGCATGGGCACGGCGAAAGCCATGTGGCGACGCGCCGCGCAAACCGAGGCTTTGTGATGAAGGTCGTGGACTGGTTCAACGACCGCATCGACAGGCTGGAGCACTTCTACAAAACCGCCATCCACTGGTCGCTTGACCACCGCAAGACCGTGATGACCATTGCGGTCGTCAGTTTTTTGGTGTCGCTGCCCCTGATGGGCCTGTTGGGCAACGACTTCCAGCCGGACCACGATAGGGGCGAGGCGTTGATTTCGTTCAAGACCGAGCCCGGGGCGCACCTGGAGGCCACTGCGCGCAAGGCCGCCGAGTTGGAAAAGATAATAACCACCAAGCCCGATGGGACCAGAAACCCCGAAATCAAGTTCCTGTACACGACCATTGGCACGGGCATGATGGGGACTGTGAACGAGGGCGGCATCTACGTGAAGCTGTCCGATGGTCACCGGCGTGGCCATGTGGAAATCAGGCGCGAACTCCGCGAGCGCCTGCGCCGAGTGCCGGGCGTGGAAGTGGGCGTGGGCGAAGAGGGCATGGGCGGCAACAGCAAGCCCCTTAGCATCTCGATACTCGGCGCGGAGCGGAAGTCCGTCGAGAAAGCCGAGCCGCTGGTGAGGGCCGCCTTTGAAAAGATAACCGGCGCGGTTGACATATCATCCACCAACGACAAGGGCAAGCCGGAAATCAGGCTGGTCATTGACAGAAAGCGGGCCTCCGACCTGGGCGTGTCGCCCATGTCCGTTGCCAGCGTGGTGCGCCCGATGGTGGACGGCTTGGATGTCGCCAAGTTCGAGGACGTCACGGGCGAGCAGTATAACGTCAGACTGCGCCTGTCGGACGAAAACCGCGCCACGGTTGACCAGTTGGGTGCCCTCACAGTGGCCTCCAGCAAAAAGGACCAGACGGGCGCGACCATCATGGTCAAAGTGGCAAACGTGGCCACATTCGAGGAGGGCTTGGCCCCCGCCAAGCTACAGAGGAGCGGCCTGCGCTCCAGGATCATGCTCGGCTCCAATACCGAGGGCAAGACGCTGATGGAGATTAGGAGCGAATTGACCAAGGGCGTGAACGAACTGAAGGCCAACGGAAGCATCCCGCTGGGCGTCGACGCCGAGTTCGAGGGCATGGCCCGGATGACTGCGGAAATGGCCAGTAACATGGCCACCGCAATGCTACTGGCCATCATATTCATCTACCTGGTGCTGGCCAGCCAGTTCGAGAGCTTCAAACTGCCCGTAGTCATCATGCTCACCCTGCCGCTGGCCATGGTCGGCATGGTTGTGATGCTGCTCATAACGGGCGACTCGCAGAGCATGATGACCCAGATAGGCCTGATACTGCTGATGGGTCTCGTCGTCAAAAACGCCATACTGCTTGTTGACCGCACACTGCAGCTGATGCGCGAGAAGCACCTGTCGCGGCGCGACGCACTGGTCGAGGCCGGCATGACGCGGCTCCGCCCCATCCTCATGACCAGCTTCGCCATGATAGGCGGCATGTTGCCCCTGTTCCTTGCCATAGGCAGCGGCGCCGAAATGCGCGCCCCCATGGCCCGCACGGTGGTGGGCGGCATAATCACCTCGACCCTGCTCACGCTGGTGGTCATACCCGTGTTCTTCGACATCCTGGACGGGTTCACGCTGAAAAAGCTGTGGGAAAAGATAAAGGGGCGCTTTGCTTCTTCGTCTGACAACCAACGGCACTGGTGATGCGTCTGCGGGCGGCCAACAAAATTTCCTTGACATTCCATTTTTGGAATGTTAGTCTTGTGGAGTGCCGCGCATGAGCGATGCAGCTTGGCGGTTTTTCAGGTACAGAGACAAGAACGGAGATGACCCTGTCCGTGAATTTTTGGAGGAGCAAATCACCCATGGTGAGCAAGGTCAAATTTTGGCCAGGATGCAAATGGTGCATGCCATGGTGAAAGGGCACATCGTTGAAAACCTTGGGGGAGGCCTCTATGCCCTGAGGGCGCCGAACACGCCGAACAATCCCCGGGTTTTCATGTGCCCCCATCCAAAAGTCCGTGGCAGCTATGTCATGCTTCACGCCTATCGGAAAAAGGGCGATAAGATTCCCGAATCCGAAAAGGCGACCGCTAGGAAGAGGCAAAACGAAGTGAACGAACAACCAAACAAACAAACACATCATCGAGGGATGGCAATGAAAAAAGCACAATGGACCGATACTTTTGACGAACTGATGGAAATCGTTGAAAGCAAGCCTGAAGCACTGACCGAGTACAAGGTGGAGCTGCTTCGCATCGAGCTTGCCTTGGCGTTGAGGGAGGCAAGGGAGTGCATCGGCATAACTCAGCGCGAAATGGCCAAGACCTTGGGCGTCAGGCAGCCCTGGGTGTCCAAGCTCGAAAGCTGCAACAACGACCACACACTTGAATCCTTGGCCAAGTACATATTCGCCCTGGGCGCCGACATCACCCTCAGCATGGACCTGGACGACGACACATCCGTGAAGCTGGTGTCCTCAAAACAGAAGCCAAAGGCGGTGAAGTACAAAGCCGGCAGTCTGCCGGTGTTCATCAAGTTCCTGGACGAATCCGCCATCGACTCTGCCTATGCGCGGGACTGGGGCCAGATCATCGCAGGGCTGGGAAACCAGTCGCAGTTGGGCTTTGTTGACCATGTTGCTTAAATTTGATGCCGATTGCTTCCAGGCAGCGTCCGTAGTTGGCGGCGTAACAGAGTTGCAGACGATTCGTCTGTTGAGCCTTGATTCGTTCATCGGCGATGCACCTAGTTCGGTTCTGCATGACGATGCCCTGGTCTATGACTTGGGCACTAAGCACTCTTTTGCCGAAGACCAAAAACGGTTGACCGTCCAGGTAGGGTTCGGCCTGAAGTCCCAAGACGCCAAGCAGACCAAAGCCGGCAACCGTGGCTTCTGTGTCCGGGCGACCTATGAAGCTACCTATGACTTCAAAACCGACCCGCCGCCGCCCGAAATGAGGGACTTCTTTTTCGAGGGCTTTGCCGGTATCAGCGCGGTCCACCACCTGTGGCCTTTTTGGCGAGAGTTGATCCATTCGCTCACGCAGAGGTTTGGCATGGACCCCATAGCCATGCCCCTGATCAAATTTGTGCCCGAGACAAAGCCTGGGGCAAAGGAAGTCACGAGAACCCCCCAAAAGCCCGCAAAACAACTGTCCAGCAAAAAGCCCGACAAACCTAAGCCAACCGCCAAGGCACGCACCAAGCACTGAGCGGGCGGGGCTTCACGTCTTCGGCAAAACCCCGTAGCATCATCGGCCCTTCCCCCATGACCACCGCCCTCGTGCCCGGCGTGGAATCGGTGGCTGCTGTTCCATTTAATCGGCAGTGCCCCCGCAAAGTCAAAACTTATGGTACACTTGCACTAATCGCGTTTGCTTGCAGGCACACCAACATTTTTCGCAGAGAGGCAACATGGAAACCGTCAAACAGTCCCTAAGGGAATCCGCAAAGCTGCGCTGGATAGCGCTGGCGATCGTGTCCTTCACGATGTTCTGCGGCTACTACTTTGAAAAGGCCACATCGGCCTTCAAGCCGGCGCTGGAATCCGCCGCAGGGGATTGGGTGCCCTGGACCAGCACGCAGTTCGGCTTCTTTAGGTTCTCCTACATGTGGCTGAACGTCTTTGCGGGGATGCTGGTGATTGGCGGCATCATCCTGGACAAGAAGGGCATTAGATTCGCCGGTGTCATGGCGACCATCATCATGGTCTGCGGCGCGGCCATCTGCGGCGGGGCGCTCTGGTGCGGCTATTGGTTCACCATACCCAACGAGGTCTGGGGCATATCCATGCCTTTCGCTGGGACGTGGCGCTTCCCCGTCACCACACAGATGTGGATGGCCTGCTGTGGCTTCGCCATTTTTTGCATGGGCGACGAGATAGCCGGCATCACTGTCTCCAAGACCATCGTCAAGTGGTTCAAGGGCAAGGAGATGGCACTGGCGATGGGCCTCGAAATGGCGTCGGCCAGGATGGGCACCGCGCTGGCCATGGCCTGCAGCCTGCCCATAGCGCTCAAGTGGGGCGTGCCCGCGCCGGTCCTGCTGGGCGTGGCGCTGCTGACCATCGGCATGCTGTCCTTCGTCGGCTACACCAGGATGGACAAGAGACTGGACGCCAGCGAGCCGCCAGCCCCCGTCACTGCCGGCGGCGACAGCGAGGAGGCGTTCAAGTGGTCCGACATCCTTGACATAGTGAAAAACAGGGGCTTCTGGCTGATCGCGATACTGTGCGTCCTGTTCTACTCGGCCGTCTTCCCCTTCCTCGACTACGCGACAGACCTGATGGTCAACAAGTACGGGCTGGACAAAAACTACGCGGGCTACATCCCCGCCATGCTGCCCTTCGGCAACATTCTGCTGACACCAGTTTTCGGCTCTATCTACGACCGCAAGGGCAAGGGCGCGACCATCATGGCCCTGGGCGCCGTGCTGCTGATACTGGTCCACGTGATTTTCTCTATCCCCGCGCTGGCGCACTGGGGCTACGCCGTGTTCGCCGTGCTGATACTGGGCGTCGGCTTCTCGCTGGTGCCCTCGGCCATGTGGCCCAGCGTGCCCAAGCTGATACCAGAAAGGCAACTTGGCACGGCGTACGCCATGATCTTCTTCATACAGAACATCGGTCTTGGCCTGGTGCCCCTGCTCATCGGCTGGGTGCTGGACCGCTTCTGCAAAGTCGGGGAAAGGGTCACCGTGACCGGAAGCGAGCCAATGTACAACTACATGTGGCCAATGGTGATTTTCACGGTCTTCGGTGTCCTGGCCCTGATCGTGGCCATGATGCTGAAATCGGCCGACCGCCGCAAGGGCTACGGCCTGGAGATGCCGAACATCAAAAAGTAGGGGTCGTTTTCTGTTTTTTTTCGCTTTTTTGTGGTAGCCTACTCTTTGCAACGGACAGGAGAACCTACATGGCCGCTTCGGAACAATCTGACAGGATGAAGGCCCTTGGCAGGGCTATCACGGACATAGAGCGCGCGTTTGGCAAGGGCTCAGTGATGAAGCTGGGCGACCACATGAACGCGGATGGCATCGAGATCATCCCCACTGGCTCCATCAGCCTAGACTTGGCCCTTGGCGTTGGCGGCGTGCCCAAGGGGCGCGTGGTGGAGATATACGGCCCTGAGGCCAGCGGCAAGACCACACTGGCGCTGCACATCGTGGCCGAGGCGCAGAAGCGCGGTGGCCTGGCTGCCTACATAGACGCTGAACACGCGCTGGACCCGGAGTACTCAAAGAAGCTGGGCGTTGACATCGACAACCTGTTCATCAGCCAGCCGGACAGCGGCGAGCAGGCGCTTGAAATATGCGACCAACTGGTCAAGAGCGGTGCTTTGGACGTTGTGGTGATAGACTCCGTGGCCGCGCTGGTGCCCAAGGCCGAGATAGACGGCGAAATGGGCGATTCGCACATGGGCCTCCAGGCTAGGCTGATGAGCCAGGCGCTCCGCAAGATGACGGCCACCATCAGCCGCAACAACACATGCGTGATATTCATCAACCAGATACGCATGAAGATAGGCGTCATGTTCGGCAACCCTGAGACCACCACCGGCGGCAACGCGCTGAAGTTCTACGCCTCTGTGCGCTTGGAGGTTCGCAGCGGTCAGAGCATCAAGGGCGGCGGCGAGGCCGGCAAGGACGGCGGCAAAGACGAGGACGGCGGCGTGGTGGGCAAAAAGACCAAGGTCAAGGTGGTCAAAAACAAAGTCGCGCCACCGCTCAAAATCGCCAACTTCGACATCATGTACGGCGAGGGCATCAGCCGCACGGGCGAACTGGTGGACCTGGGCGTCGCACAGGAGATCATCCAAAAGAGCGGCTCGTGGTACTCCTACAAGGACAGCCGCCTTGGACAGGGCATGGAAAACGTCAAGAAACTGCTGATTGACAACCCCGGCCTGGCCGAGGAAATAGAGAACGCCATCCGAGCGAAGCTCGGGATGAAAGCATAGACCCGGCTCTATTTCCAAGGCTCCAGCACCACCTGTATCTTTTTGCCATCCCTAAGCACGTCGATGGACAGTGGCGCACTGGGGGGCTGCTGTTCTAGCAAGTCCCAGAGAGTCTCGCTGTCTTCAACCTGCCTGCCGCCGAGGCCGATTATTACGTCGCCGATTTCCCAACGTGGTCCGACGGTGCCTAGAACAGCTTTGACCGACCGCAGGCCCAACAGGCCGGCGCGTGAGGCTGGCGAGTCGTTGTCCACGCTGTCCACCAACACCCCCTTTTTGACGCCGAAGTAGCGCTCCGCCTCCGGCCCCGCCACGCTGACGAAGCCCAGGGCGGGCCTCTCCACTTGGCCCTTGGCCAACAGTATCGGCACTATGCGGTTCAGCGTCGCCGATGATAGCGCGAAGTTGATTCCGGCGTGGGAATTGGGGCCTTCCATGAAGAAGCCCATGCCCACAAGGTTTCCATCACTATCCAGGATTGGGCCGCCTATGTTGCCTGGGTTGATGGCCGCGTCCGTCTGGATTACGCCGCGCAGCTTTGAACTGAGGTCGCGGCCGGCGGAAAGCACGCCGGCGCACAGGCTGTGGTCCATGCCAAAGGGGTTGCCCAGTGCGAAGATGTCTTGACCCACCTTCAAACCCGCCTGTCCAGCGAGGGGCAGTGGGCGCATGTCCTTGAAGGGCGCGAAGACGCGCAGCACGGCCACCTGGTATGTCAGGCTCCGCCCGATTATGCGGGCACTGTATGTTTTGCCGTTGGCCAGCGTGACGGTCAGCTTTTCGGCCTCCACCATCTGGCCCGAAAGGGGGTCCGACATCAGCACCGTCCGATACGCGGTGACTATGTGGCCCAAGCCGTCCCACACTATCCCCGTGCCAGAGGTGGGCCTCAGGCGCAGGATGTTGCCGGTCCATACATCGTCTATGTCGAATTTGCTGGTCTGGGCGTGGACATAGACCACCGCGTCCTTGGCCCTTTTGAACACGGCGCCCCCGTTTTGGTCCTCTGGACTGCCAAGTAACGCTTGGGATAGCTCCTTGGGGCCCGTCACGGTCTCTATTTCCCTGCGGATTAGGTCGCTTGGCACGGCCATGCCCACGTTGGCGTTCACGCCGGATGCGCTGAACATCATCGTGTTCATGCCTATCATCCTGCCGCCCATGTCCAGCAGGGGGCCGCCGGAGTTGCCGGGGTTGATGGCCGCGTCGACTTGCAGGGCCCCCTTTATGGGGGAGCCCGTGGGCGACTCGATTGTCCTGTTCAGCGCGGAGACGACGCCGGCCGTGAGGCTGTGGTCGTTCCCAAACGGGTTGCCCAGCGCCAGCACGGACTGCCCAACGGCCAGCCCAGCTGCGCTGCCAACGGGAATGGGCTTCAGGCCTTCGGGAACTTGATCCAGCTTCAGGACTGCAATATCAATATCCGGTCGCAGTGCAACCACTCTCGCGCTGGTTTCCTGACCGTCCCGCGTGGCGATGGTTATCACGTCCGCCGCCTTTAGGTTGCTCTGGGCTATCACGTGGAAGTTGGTGACCACGTGCCCCTTTGAATCCCATATTACGCCGGAGCCGCTGCCGGTGGGGTTGAGCGATTCAAAGCCAGTCCAAAAGTTGCGGTAGAGCTCCTTTGTATGCACAGCCACGATGGAGTCCTTGGCGCGATTGAACACGTCGGCGCGGGCCTGCTCCATCTTGGTCATGGGCGGCAGAGGCTCGATCGCCTTGGGTTCTTCCAGCAACTTGGCGATTTCGGCCGCTACGGTCTCGGACGGAATGGCGTAGTTGAGGCCAGCGCTCCAGCCCGACGGCGAGACAAGTGCAGCGTTCAGACCGACCATCCGTCCCCTTGTGTCCAGCAGCGGCCCGCCGGAGCTGCCCCTGTTTATGGCCGCGTCAGTCTGGATCATGCCGCTGATTGGCGTGTTGGCCGGTGAGCCAATTACCCTGTCCAACGCCGACACTATCCCGCTGGTCAGGCTTTGGTCGTAGCCGTAGGGGTTGCCCAGTGCGTGGACATACCTGCCGACCACTAGCTCTGACGACCTGCCCAGGCGGATGGGCACGGCGCCCTTTATGGGTGTGTCTGTCTTCAGTAGTGCCAGGTCACATTCGGGCACGGCTCCCACCAGCTTCGCGCTGTACTCGGCACCGTCCTGGGCGCGGACAGTGAAGTCCATTGCCTGTGCTGGTATCGCAAAGAATTGGGAAAGAATGGGCGGCAAGCCCTGGGGCGTGGCGCCCGCAGAGACCAAGTGGTAGTTGGTGACCACGTGGCCCTGGCTGTCCCAGACTACGCCGGAGCCATAACTTTGCGAGGATGCCGCTACCTGCACCACGCTTGCCCTTGCCGCCTCAAAGGCCCTGACCCGCTCCCTTTCCCTGTCGCCAAGGGGCGTTTTCCTTTGGACGAAGGGCCTTGGCTTCGCGCCTCGGCGCGCGTCCTCTATGGCCCGCAGCTCGTCCTGCGGCACCGCGACGTGCGAGCGCTCCAGCACCCCCTGCGGGCGCAGCGCGGGCGCGACCACAAAAAGCACGGCCAGCAAAAGCCCACGCAGCACCGCCATTCAACGCCCTCCGCAGGGGGCATTATATACCGCAAAAAAACTACTTCGCGTCCAGCCCGTCCAATTCGTTCTGCAACTGCGCCAGATGTTTCTGTAGCATGTCCACCATCCCTTGCAACTGGGTCTTCCTGTCGCCAGTTGCATCCGGGCCGACCTCAATGACTTCGCATACCCCGTTGTCATCGCAGATCATCTTCATGTGCGCCGCCCCCCCTGTTTTGCCGTCTAGGCCGGCCACTAGACCACTTAATCGGTCCCCCAGCCCCTCGAGTTCTTCAAGGCGCAGGTCGGGCAGGCCTTTCAGTGCGCCGTGGAGGCGGTCGCCGTTCACCCTCATGTACAAGAGGCCAGGGTTCAGCGTCAGGTTCTTCAGGCTGCCTGGGAACACCCTTATATCCGCACCGCCATTGCCATTCGGGTCAGGCAGGACGACATCAAAGTCCTCTCCTTTTTTCAGCTTGAACGCCTCTAAGCGAGCCTCCAGCGTCGCCTTAATATCGGGCATGTGTGCGCCGTCGGTGGCGCCCAAGGATAGGTCACCTGAACTCTTCGTGAGTAAGACTAGGGAACGGGCCCCGTCTTTGGTGGCTACCTTATATGTTCTCTGGAGAGTGCCGTCTGTAGCTCCCTTTGCTAGGTCAACCCGACCTTTCGTAACAAAGTGCTTGCCGTCTCTGATGACTATCGTCTGCGTCTCCTGCGGTTGGTTGCCGCCAGGGGCGAAGCCCCATAGGGCGCCAGCGCCAATGACGGAGACGGTCGCCGCGGTCATGAAGCCTGATCGGAGACCCGTGGTTGTAGGGATTGGAACGCCTAAGAGGCGCTGTATGCGTTTCATGAGCGAGGCTCCTTTGGCCGCAGGGGCCAGTTGTGGCGGACTGTCGGTCCGCAGGGTCTCTAGGTCGGCAAGGGCACCCGCGTATGATGCCCTGCTGCCGCAGTGCTTTGCGGCGGCATCATCGCAGCAGTACTCGCGCAGCTCGCGCACCTGTCTGGACAGCCACCAAATGGCTGGATGGTAAAAGAACAGCACCTCCACGATGGACTGCAAGAGGTTCACCACGAAGTCGTGGCGCGCGACGTGCGCCAGTTCGTGGACCAGTATGGCCTCCAAGCTTTCAGGGCTAAGGTGCAGGAGCGCCGAGGCAGGAAGCAGCACGGCAGGTTTAATCCAACCTACAGCCAGCACAGAGCTGGTTTTTTTGGAGACCAAAAGGCGCACGTTTTTCGTGACGCCCAGTAGCCGTGAAAGCGTGTTGAGGCGCCACTGCCACTCCGACTGCGCGGGTTCGGCTCCGCGCATGACACCGCCGAAGAGCCAGCACCAGCCGCCGAGCAGCCTAACGGAGAGGGCAAAGACTCCCAGCATCCAAGCCACGGCCAGCCAAGGGACTATTTGGGGGAACGCGCCGAGAGTGGGAGCAGCTGTACCTGCCAGTGCGATCGCGGACATTTCTGTAACCCCAGTGGACGCGCCAAGCGCGACGTTCGCCGCCACAGGCTCCGCAACCATATATGCGTACGTACCGACAGCGAGCGCGAGGATGACAGCGAGCGAGGTGCAGGCGGCAAGGTACTTCGCCTGCGGCCCCCTGTCGCGCATGAGCCAGAACGCAAGCGCCGCCGCCGCAAACACGAGTGCCCCCTGCCAGAGCGTGTGCAGCAACGTCCAGCCAATGACTTGGAGATAGTGCGACTGCCAGAGATAAATCATTTGCCCCCCTTGGTAATGGGCACAGACGGCACCGCATCAGCTTCGGCGCGGTCGAGCAGTTCCCTGATCTGGGCCAGTTCCTCACCTGACGCCGGCCGCGAACTGAGCGCGTGCATCACCAGCTTTGCGGCTGACCCGCCGAAGGCGCGCGACATGAGGTCGTCAACAAGCGACCGCTGCGTCTGGTCCTCGGTGCTGGTCGGCGCATAGACGTGGCTCCGCTCGGACTCGTCCCGCGTGACCAGCCCCTTTTCCGCCATCACCTGTAGTGCCTTTAGGACCGTCGTGTAGCCAAGGTCCTTCTTCTGCTTCAGCACTTCATGAACCTGCCTGACCGTGCTTGGCCCCCCCTGCCACAGGGCGCGCAGCACCACCAGCTCCGCGTCCGTGGGCCGCGGGCTTCCTGGTTTTCTTCGATGACTGCCTGTGTCCTTAGGTCTTCGGATTCTCAAAGTGCCTCCAAGCAGGATGACCTACGTCAAACAGTGTACGACAATTGCCGTATAAGTTCCCGCAGAAAATTCGGGACATCATGGAGGTTGCGTGCGGGGAAATCCCCGACTGCGACATAATCACCGCTGGCTTTCCATGCCAGCCCTTTTCCAGTGCCGGCTCAGGAAAGGGGTGCATGATTCTAGGGGGATGCTGCACAAGGAGTGCCTGATACCGATTTGCATTCAAAGAATGCAGATTGGTATAGCCGTTCCCGTAGGGAATGGCACGGAACGGGGTAAAGTGGCGTTGACCCCTGACGAACACCCCAAGCGGCACTAAGCTCCGGGGCTGCGCGGGCAGCCCTGGAGCTTAGTGCCGCTTGACCCCATTCCGCAGGCGGGGAACGGAAAGCGCGGCCGAATTCATTGGAATCCGAGGACAATCATTAGGGGAACCGCTATATCAGCACAGTCTAGCGCATTCGCGCTTCCCATTGGGCAGGCCGCCTGCTTCATTGAATGTCTGTCCACAGACTCATCTTGTTCTGATTCCAATTCCAGATAGAATGCGTGGCAATTCTATCTGGAATTGGAATACGCGACACGGAGGTCGCGCTCGAAACGCGAAGCGTTTCGGGAGGCAAGGCGAGTCAC